>JADMIO010904321.1_pt1 | contig 100074 bp, 101 predicted proteins | sample 8958161 | NCBI WGS metagenome assembly JADMIO01 (sample SAMN16585339, study PRJNA669376) | soil metagenome | isolation source: Crop rotation soil | place: USA: Cullars Rotation, Alabama | collected 2011 | reverse complement strand
GAGCCGGAGCGGGCGCTGGAGCTGGAGCGGGGGCTGGTGCGGGAGCTGGAGCGGGCGCTGGAGCCGGAGCGGGGGCTGGAGCCGGAGCTGGCGCTGGATGTGGTGCCGGAGCTGGCGCCGGAGCGGGATGCGGATATGGGTGCGGCGCTGGAGCTGGTGCCGGAGCGGGATGCGGATATGGGTGCGGCGCTGGAGCGGGTGCTGGTGCCGGATGCGGATGTGGGTGCGGCGCTGGAGCGGGTGCTGGTGCCGGATGCGGATAAGGATGCGGTGCCGGAGCTGGTGCCGGAGCGGGATGCGGATATGGGTGCGGCGCTGGAGCCGGAGCTGGTGCCGGATGCGGATAAGGATGTGGCGCCGGAGCGGGTGCGGGAGCCGGATGTGGATATGGGTGCGGCGCGGGCGCTGGTGCGGGTGCCGGGTGCGGATAAGGATGCGGCGCCGGAGCCGGAGCTGGCGCGGGGTGCGGATGTGGGTGCGGCGCCGGAGCGGGAGCTGGTGCCGGGTGCGGATGTGGGTGTGGCGCGGGCGCTGGTGCTGGTGCCGGGTGCGGATAAGGATGCGGCGCTGGAGCCGGAGCTGGCGCGGGGTGCGGATGTGGGTGTGGCGCTGGAGCCGGAGCTGGTGCCGGGTGCGGATGTGGGTGTGGCGCTGGAGCCGGAGCGGGATGCGGATAAGGATGCGGTGCCGGAGCGGGAGCTGGCGCGGGATGCGGATAAGGATGCGGCGCTGGAGCCGGAGCCGGAGCGGGATGCGGATAGGGAGCCGGAGCCGGGTCGCAGATTTTTACGCAGCTTGAAACACCGTTGATGAGCGGGCACGGGGTGATCGTATTGGTCTGGCTCGTGGTGCCGGTGTCGTAACGCTCTGCACCGTCGATATTGATCGCTTGCGAGAAGACGCCGTCGAGCGCGCGGTTTTTGATCAGCACGCGACCGGTTTCGACGCCGCCATGGGGAATGCTGTTGCTGTTGGCATCGAGCACCGAGCGATCGCTCACACGGATGGCGTTCGCCAGATGCGCGGCGCTGACCGGATTGACGATTTCGTAATTGATCAGTCCGTCGCCGACCGGATCGAGCGTGACGCGGAAAGTGTCGCCGGAGCCGAGCGCGATGGTGCCGCCGGGTGCGCGCACGATGGTGTTGTCTTCAACGGCGACGGTGGGCGCCTGCACCACCACATAACCGTTCGGGTGCGCATGCACCATGCTGCCATGCGTGCTGAGCGTGACGGTAGCGAACGTGTCGCCGGGCTGGTTGAAATCGATGATGCGGGGGCCGTTATTGCCGTTGGTGCCGTAGAAGCCCGCGCCGGTTGCATTATTGATGCCGGCGGTGCTGACGACGAGGCCGCCGACGTCGGCGGTGAATCCGTCGCCGAACGCGAAGCCGTGATTATTGATGAGCACGACATTGCCGTTGGCATTGAGCGCGCCGCGGAACGAAGTGGGGTTCGACGAGTTGATGCGGTTGAGCGCAATCGCGCTGGTGCTTGGCTGGTTGAACTGCACCGTCTGGCCGGTGGTGGTATCGAAGCTGTGCCAGTCGAGCACGGCGCGGTTGGTTTGCTGATTGATGGTGGTGGTCTGCGTCGTATTATTCTGGCTGACGGTGGCGCTGCCCGCCGCGGTGTGGTCGAACACCGGCGTTGCGTTCGCATCGCGCACCGCAAATGAGGCAAGTGCGCTTAATATGGTAGTGGTGTAGAGAAAATGATAACGGCCGCCAGTGCATCCTGCGCTGGGTTTAGTGCCGTTTTGGGTCATTCTTGACGTATGCATTACTCTCGTACCTGGATATCTGTGTTAAAAATTAATAACTTATTAACAATCATGTATTCCGCATCAACTGTCAATATGATTTTAACTAAATTTTAATAATTACATTCCTCTTAAAAACGTACCGTACTGCTGACAAAAATTCTTGGGCTTCCGCCGTGGCCGCCCTGGTTGCTGGCCTTGCGGATCATCGGGTCTGCGACATAGAGATCGGCCGATAATGCGCGGGTGAAATTCGCGCGAACGCCGACGCCGATCGACGACAGCGTGCTGTCGTTATTGGCAAATGCGCCGCCATTTTTAATCCACACGCGGCCGATATCGTAGAAGCCGTAAAGCTGGTAGGCGTTAAACCACGGATCGCCGACCACCTGGCCCCAGCGCAGCTCGACTTTGCCGGCAAGGCCGTGATCGCCCGAAAGCTCGCCCGGATCGTAGGCGCGGCCGTATACCGGGCCGCCGAGCGTGAATTGTTCGCCGGCCAGCAGCGGCTGGAACGAGTATTGCGCGCTGCCGGCGATAAACAGCGAGAAGTCGCTCGGCAGGTTTTGCGTGCGCGTGGCGTCGAGATTGATCTTGGTAAACTGGCTGCGGCCGTTGGGGCGCGAGCGGTTGATGCCGGCATCGGTCGCGCCGAACGCGTCCAGGCCCTGGCTGATTTCGGCGTCGAACAGATTGACGCCGAGCGCCTTGTCGGCGAAATCGTAGCTGCCGCCCAGGCGGATCACGCGCAGATGGTCTTCGTTGAGTTCTAAGGCGCCGCTATCGGTGCTGGTGTTGCGGCCGTCGGCGGTAAAGCGCACGCTTAAATTTTCCGCGCGCGAGCGGATGATCGGGTGAATGATTTTAGCCTGCACGAAATCCGACGTGCCGGTGATGTCGAGCGCTTTGAGCGCATCGCCCGGATGGCTGACGCTGTGCGCATACGTGCCGATCAGGCGCGTGCCTTCATGGCCGAGCTGCTCCTCATGCTGGATGTCGAAGAAGCGAAGCTCGGTGGTCGGGCTTGTCGTGATCGCGCGGACGATGGTGCGGTCATACATGCCAAACAGCGAGTTGGCGGCGAGTGTGGCCATATGCTGCCACGGGCCGACATATTTGCTGCCCAGATTATCGATGGTGTACGAGCCCTGGAACGTCTGGTGCGTCAGCGTGACGATCAGGTCGGCGGCGCCGAATTCACTGAGCGACGGGCGCACGAGGCCTTTGGCATCGGTGCCCGGCAGATCGTCCATCAGTAATAAATAGCGTTCGAGATCGGCGGTGCGGATCGGGCGGCGCTTCTTGATTTCCTCGCCATACGATTCGACGAGCTTGCGCCAGCGGTTCTCGCGCAGGTCGCCTTCGATGACGACATTATTGATGTAGCCCTCGACCACGCGCACGCGCAATATGCCGTTATTGACATCCTGCGGCGGCACGATCGCCTGCGTCAGAATATATTGGCGCGAGCGGTAGAAATCGTTGATGCGCTGCACGATGGTCTGCGTATCGGCCAGCGAAATTTCGCGGCCGATCATGTCGGCGTAAGTCGGGCGGAGCTGTTCCTTGGTAAAGATCGTGTTGCCTTCGATCATCACGTCGCGCAGCACGAAATGTTTCGCCGCCATCTGATTCATCAGGTCCTGCGGCACAGGTTGCAGTGCGGGCTGGGGCGCGTTGACGACGGGCGCGGCGTTAAGCGGCTGGCGGTCTTCGAAACGTTTTTCGATGATGGCGGGATTGACCGAGGCGGGCACTTGTGCCTGCGCCGAAGCGGATAATATCAGCACGGCGCAACCGGCCATGATGGCATGGCGGGCGAAGGCGGAAAAAAAGCGTTTGAGCTCGTAATGAGACATGAAGCATCCGTGCGCGTGAAATTAATAAAGCTTCCTGTATTAGAGTTGATAGTTAATGTAAATGTGTTTTTTGGGCAAAACCACCTATCAATTTCTCATAAAGAGACATATTTTTTGCCGTAGTGTCGTTATAATATATTGAAATAGAATAGTAATATCATATATTAAAATAGGGTTAGCAAGGGGCCTGGAACCCTTAACGCGAATGCAAAAACACATCGGTTTTTTATACGGTGGAAAGCGCTTTTGCGACATCCATCGCGCCATAGGTTAAGATGGCGCGAGCGCCGGCGCGTTTGCAGGCGAGCAAACTCTCGAGCATCGCAGCAACGCCGTCGAGCCAGCCGTTTTGCGCCGCCGCATGGATCATCGCATATTCGCCGCTCACCTGATACGCCAGCACCGGCACGCTAAACGCGCTCGCCGCGCGCTGCACGATGTCGAGATAAAACGTGCCGGGTTTGATCATCACCATGTCGGCGCCTTCGTCGATGTCGAACGCGATCTCGCGCATCGCTTCGTCGCTGTTGGCGCTATTCATCTGATAGGTTTTTTTATCGCACGCACCTAAAAATTTCGCCGAGTCGACGGCTTCGCGAAACGGCCCATATAAAGAAGACGCGTATTTCGCGCTGTAGGCCAGTATCACCGTGTCGCAAAATCCCTCCGCTTCGAGCGCGGCTCTGACCGCTGCGATCCGCCCGTCCATCATGTCCGAGGGCGCTATGATATCGCAGCCCGCTTTCGCCTGGTTGATCGCCTGCTTGCACAGCATCCCGACGGTTTTGTCGTTGATAATTTTTCCGTTCTCGACAATGCCGTCCTGTCCGTGCGACGTGTACGGGTCGAGCGCGACATCGGTGATGACGCCGATCCCGGGCACCGCGTTTTTGATTTCCTTGATCGCGCGGCACACCAGATTATTTTGGAATAGCGCTTCGTCGGCAAGCGGGCTTTTGAGCTTGGCGTCGATCACCGGAAACAGCGCGATGGCACGGATGCCCAGTTGGCTCGCTGACTTAGCTTCTTTCACTAATATATCTAAGGTGATGCGATTCACGCCCGGCATCGATGCAATCGGCGTTTTGCTATTCGTTCCTTCCTGAATAAACACCGGCCAGATCAGATCGCTCGCATGCAGGCGATGTTCCGCCACCATCTCGCGCAGCCAGTGTTGTGAGCGCAACCGCCGCAGCCGCGCTGCCGGAAACACTCCATGATGAGAAGAATTTTTCATAGCCACCTTTTAGCCACTCTAATCTTACTTGTCACCTTTTGCTTCTTTGTCATTCCTGCGTAAGCAGGAATCTTACTTGTCACCCTTAAGCGAAGCGAAGGATCTTCCTTCCATGTCATCCCCGCCTTGTGCGGGGATCTAGAGTACCAATCTCCGTTAGTGCGTGTGGCTCTAGACCCATTCTTTCTTGTCATTCCCGCGCAGGCGGGAATCTTATCTCTAAGCTTGTGTATGCGGTGAGTTGAGATCCCCGCCTACGCGGGGATGACGAACTATCTTATCCCCTCTCCCGCGCGCGGGAGAGGGAAGAGGAGGCGAAGCCGACGAGGGAGAGGGCATTTTCCCCCTTCCCGTCCATTCCCACACCCTCTAAACTGGCTCTGAGTCGCTATGTCCGCGCGCAGAATGGTTAACGTAATCGCCTGCCATCCGAAGCCTTGGCGTAGGATTGGTTAAGAAAATGTCGCATAATGTCACATTATTTTTTGCAGAAAAGCAGGAGGAAACTTATAACGCACTGAAATACAAAGAGCGAGCTTGCTAAGCCGCACCAAAAAGCGCTTTAAAGCTGCGCCGCGCGTATTTAAATTGTATCGAAGCGATCTAAAATTGATCTTAATCGATCTAAAATCGTCTCAAAGCGTGCAAGAATCGGTTAGAAAATGTGCCAAACGTTTCTTTTCTTGTCATTCCCGCGAAGGCGGGAATCTTATCTTGCCGCTTGTGCAAGTATTGAGTTGAGATCCCCGCCTGCGCGGGGATGACGGGATGGCTACCGAACGTGTTCGCGGTGTTTATGTTTTTCTTCCAGCCTGGCGAACAGCTCGTCGTATTTTTTGCCGTAGAGTTCCGACTCGGCGGTATAGATCGAGAAACCGACATGGTTGGCATATTCTCTGCCCAGGTTTCGCATCACTCCCTTGAAAGGTTGGTTGTAGCCGAACTCGAACGGCTTCACATCGCCGACATGCACGCGCGAATAGCGCTGCACGGCAAGGTAAGGAATGAATCCGGCGAGCACCGAGCCCACGCGGCGGAAGATGATGCGGCCCGCGCCGTCGTCGGTGAAGAAGGCATAATGCTTGTGTTCTTTCGGTCCGCGTTTTTTGTGCGGGTCGTATTTTTTGTCCACCGCGTCCTTGCCGCCGCTGATATTGGCGTAGGCGCGGTCGTTGGTTTCGAAGAACGCCGAGTAGGCGACCGTTGCGGCAAGCACGTCTTGCATATAGCCCGCGACCGCCGCCTGCGGGTTGTTGTCGAGAATCTTGACGGGAGAGGGGTTCAATCCGAGCCTGATACCGGCGAGCACAGGTGCTGCAAGCAGGGTGCTTGAGAATTCGTGCGGAATGATATCGTGCGCATCTTTGCCGATGTTGCGCGGGATATTCTGCAGCGCGCGGATCGCGTCTTCTTCGCTTTTGGCGGTAAAGACGCGGTCATAGGCGCGCTGCCAGAATTTGATGAAGGAGCGGTAGGTGGTAAATCCGGCGACGACGAACGAGGTGTTTTCGACCATCGGCATATGCGCGAGCGGTTGCAGCGTTTTTAAAATGCCCTCGCTTAAATGCGCGTCTTTCCACGCTTTGAAGGCGTAGCGGTTGGCGGTAAATGCCACCGCTGTCGGCACCCAGGCCGCGGTGCCTTTGAGGATATTGCGCCACAGGATGCTGCCGGTGGTGCTCTTGAAATGGTCGCGGTGCTCAAAGGCCCAGTGGCCGAGGGTCTTGGCGAGTTCGGATGGTGGTTTCGGCGGGTGGCGATCCGGCGAAACGGCAAGCTCAGGGCGGATCTCCGCCACTTCTGCCGCTGCCTCTTCCGTGTCTGCCGTTATTGCCATACGCTATGCCTATTACTCCATTTTCGACTCTAGCATAGGATTCGGCCATGGCATGTGACGATTTTGTGAAGTTTAAGCGCGCCGCAGGGCAAAAAATCAGTTTAAACTTCTGATTTTATTAGCTATGACCAGTGCTATGCAAAGCAAACAGCGCATTCTTTCGGGCGTGCAGCCCACCGGCAACCTGCATTTGGGCAATTACCTGGGCGCCATCCGCAACTGGGTGAATCTGCAGTCGCAATATGACTGTTTGTTCATGCTGGCCGATCTGCATGCGATCACCGTGCCGCAGGATGCCGATGCGCTGCGCGATCACGTGCGCGAAACCGCCGCGGCCTATATCGCGTGCGGCATCGATCCCAAAACGGCGGCGATTTTTCCGCAATCGGCGGTGTCGGCGCATAGCGAGCTTGCGTGGATTCTGTCGTGCCACACGCCGCTCGGCTGGCTCAATCGCATGACGCAGTTTAAGGAAAAAGCCGGCAAGCAACGCGATAATGCGGTGCTCGGTTTATATTCCTATCCCGTGCTGATGGCGGCGGATATCCTGGTGTATAAGGCGACGCATGTGCCGGTCGGCGAAGATCAGAAACAGCATCTCGAGCTCGCGCGCGACATCGCGGGCGCGTTCAACCGCGCATATAACGCCGAATGTTTCCCGCTGCCCGAGCCTGTCATCATGGGCGCGTCGGCACGCGTGATGTCACTTCGCGACGGCACCAAAAAAATGAGCAAGTCCGACGAGTCGGATTATTCGCGCATCAATCTTACCGACGATGCGGATACGATTGCGCTGAAATTCCGCAAGGCGAAATCCGATATGGTCGAGGGCATGAGCTACGACGAGGCGGCGCGCCCCGAAGCGGCGAATCTGCTGTCGATTTACGCGGCGCTTAAAGGGGTTTCACGTGAAGCGGCAGTGGCCGAATGCGCGAGCTTAAATTTCTCGGCCTTCAAACAACAACTCACCGATGTAGCAGTAGCGCATCTATCACCGATCACCGCTAAGATGCGCGAACTCATGGCAGCACCCGATTACATCGACGAAGTGCTAAAGCGCGGCGCCGACACAGCGCGGCAGGAAGCGGCGGCGACGATGAAACAGGTCAAGGCGCTGGTCGGTTTCCTTGAGTTTTAGCCCTAAAATGCGTATGCTATTGTGATGCAGCCAAAACCCGCCATTGCGCTTAGCACGCTACTCAAAACGATCCTCGTCGTATCGAGCCCGGCATTGGCGGTGCTCGGGATATTTGCGCTGGTCGGCGATCTGGCGCCGAGCTATTTCATCTACGGGGCGCTGGCGACGATGGCGATTTCGGCGATTTTCGTCGTGCCGTTTCTGTCCAACATTTCGGCGCTGACGCATTACGTGAACGACCTAGCGCTCGACAAGCGCGTGCGCGCGCCGAACTTGAGTTTCCTAAGCAACGTCGGCGAATTGTCGGGCGCGCTGTCGCGCCTGCAGCGCAGCTGGGAAAACAAGCGCCAGGAAATGGAGACGGTCATCACCGAGCGCGAAATCCTGGTCGACACATTGCCCGATATTCTGATCATGACCAATAACGACCGCGTGATCGTGCGCACCAACCGCGCGGCGCGCAAAATCTTCGGGCAGAACCTCGCGCATCGCGCGCTTCGCGAAATCATTCCCAACGAGAAACTGCTCAATGCGATCTCGGCGGTGATCGAGGAACTCAATGGGCAGGAAATCGAGTTCCATCTCGAAGAGCCGATGCCGCTCGATTTCCAGGCGATCATCGAGCGCTTTCCGATCCCCTCGGAAAACGGCATCTCGATCGTCATCACGCTCACCGATGTGACGCAGCAAAAACGCGTGCAGCGCATGCGCGCCGATTTCGTCGCCAACGCCAGCCACGAAATCCGCACGCCGCTCGCCTCGATCATCGGCTTTATCGAAACGCTGCGCGGCCCGGCGAAAGACGACCCGATGGCACGCGACGAATTTCTAAAAGTGATGGCCGACCAGGCCGAGCGCATGAGCAAACTGGTCAACGATCTGTTGTCGCTTTCCAAGATCGAAATGAACGCGCACGCCAACCCGATCGCCAAGGTGGATCTCTTACGCATCATCCGCGCCGAGAAGCAGCATTTCGAATGGGCGTGCAAACAGAAAAACGTGACGCTGCGCTTAAAGCTTAACGACAATCTGCCGCCGACCAAAGGCGACGACGAGGAGCTCGCGCAAGTGGTGCGCAACCTGATCGGCAACGCGATCAAATACACCAACCCGGATACCGAAGTGGTGCTGTCGGTGAAACTCACCTCGACGCTGCCCGACGATCACACGTTGCGTAATCTTTCGCGCGCGATTTGTTTTTCCGTGCAAGATCACGGCGAGGGCATTCCCAAGGAACATATCCCGCGGCTGACCGAGCGGTTTTACCGGGTCGACAGCGCGCGCACGCGCAAGGTCGGCGGCACCGGTCTTGGCCTCTCGATCGTCAAGCACGTACTCAACCGCCACCACGGCGTATTAACCATCGACAGCGAGGTGGGCGAGGGCAGTACGTTCAGCGTTTATCTGCCGGTCTATGAAGATGTTATGGCGCAGGAAATCAAACCAAAAGAGCTGTTGAACGAAAACCGCCCATAAGCTAAAACCTGTCAGCCATGACAGTGGATCAACGCACGTCACCCGCCCGCCATTCCCTGACCCCAATATACCATGGGGGGGTATATGCACTGTTATGGATTTCCGCCGCCACTTCCATCCTGATTACCGTCGCGATTATCCTCTCGGTGCTGTTCGAAGCGATCCGGTTTTTCCATATCGTTCCCTTAAGCGATTTTCTCTTCGGTTTGCAGTGGAGTCCGCAGATGGCGCTTCGCGCCGACCAGGCCGGATCGAGCGGCGCGTTCGGCGCCGTGCCGTTATTTTTAGGAAGTTTATTGATTACGCTGATTGCGATGGCGGTGGCGATTCCGCTGGGATTATTCTCGGCGATTTACATGGCGGAATACGCGCGGCCCAGAACGCGCAATTTCCTCAAGCCGGTTTTGGAAATTCTCGCGGGCATTCCGACCGTGGTTTATGGCTATTTCGCCATCATCGCGGTCGCACCGATGCTGCGAAGCGCAGGCGCATCGTTCGGGCTCGATGTCGCATCGGAAAGCGCGCTTGCCGCGGGGCTGGTGATGGGGGTGATGATCATCCCGTTCATCTCGTCGCTCTCGGATGACATCATCACCGCGGTGCCGCGCAGTTTGCGCGATGCGTCGTACGCGATGGGGGCGACACCTTCGGAGACCATCAGTAAGATTATTTTGCCTGCGGCACTTCCCGGCATCATGGGCGCGGTGTTGCTTGCCGTGTCGCGCGCAATCGGCGAAACCATGATCGTGGTGATGGCGGCCGGCATGGCGGCGAACCTCACCTTCAACCCGCTGGCATCGGTGACGACGGTGACGGTGCAGATGGTCACACTGCTCGTCGGCGATCAGGAATTCAACAGCCCGAAAACACTCGCCGCGTTTGCGCTGGGACTCACGCTTTTTTGCGTCACATTGCTGCTCAATGTCATCGCACTTGTCATTGTGCGAAAATACCGGGAGCGTTATGAATAAAGGCGCGCTTAATCCCGCATGGCACAAAAAACGCGCGCGCCGCGAGCGGCGTTTTAAGTGGTACGGGCGCGCCGCGCTCGCCACCGCGGTGCTCATTCTCGTTATACTCCTGGGGAGTATATTGGCGCGCGGACTTCCGGGCTTTATCCAGACGCAAATCAGCCTGCCGATTACGTTCGACGCAGGCATCATCGGCATAGACGAACATCCGGATGCGCGCACGCTTTCGGTGTCGGGATTTAACCGCCTCGCGCAGCTATCGCTAAAGCAGATGTTCCCCGAAGCGGAAGGCGACCGCGCGGCGACGCGCCAGCTCTATGCGCTGATCGGCAATAACGGAAAAAAACTCAAGCGGCTGCTGGTCAAGCATCCGGAATTATTGGGCAAGACGCAGGATGTGTGGCTGGTCGCAAGCAGCGCAAGCGATTTGTTTTTCAAAGGGAGCGTCGAAGAATCTACGCCCGAATCCGAGCGCAAATTAAACGACCGGCAAATAAGCTGGCTCAAGCAGATGAACAGTGCCGGATTAGTAAAGCGCGTATTCAACCTGTCGTTTTTTACGCAGGGCGATTCGCGAGCACCCGAGCGCGCCGGATTCTTAGGTGCGATGATCGGCTCGGCATTTACCTTGATCGTGTGCCTGTCGGTGGTGTTTCCCATCGGCGTGATGAGCGCGGTGTATCTCGAGGAATTCGCGCGGCGCAACAAATGGGTCGATATCATCGAGGTCAATATCAATAATCTCGCGGCGGTGCCCTCCATCGTATTCGGGTTGCTTGGGCTTGCGGTCTATATCAACATGATGCATCTGCCGCGCTCGGCGTCTTTAGTCGGCGGCATGACGCTGGCGCTGATGATCCTGCCGGTGATTATCATCGCGACTCGCGCGTCGCTCAAAGCCGTGCCCGGCTCGATCCGCGATGCGGCGCGCGCACTCGGCGCGAACCCATTGCAAGTGGTGTGGCATCACACATTGCCTCTGTCGATGCCGGGGATCATGACGGGAACGATCCTGGGTCTCGCGCGCGCCATCGGTGAAACGGCGCCGCTACTGATGATCGGCATGGTGGCGTTCGTCGCCGATCTGCCGACGGGATTCACGTCGCCCGCGACCGTGATGCCAGTGCAAATCTTTTTATGGGCGGGCAGCCCCGAAGCCGGGTTTTCCGAAAAAACCGCCGCTGGCATTTTGCTATTGCTCGTGTTATTGCTCGCGATGAATGCACTGGCGATCGTGCTGCGCAAACGCTTCGAGGTCCGTTGGTAATGTCGAAAGTCTCCGCGAGAAAAATCAGCGTGTTTTACGGAGCCAAGCAGGCGCTGTTTAATATCGACATCGATATCGCGGCCAACGAGGTGACCGCGCTCATCGGCCCGTCAGGCTGCGGCAAATCGACGTTCCTGCGCTGCCTAAACCGCATGAACGACACCATCGAAGGCTGCCGCGTCGACGGCAATATCCTGATCGACGGCACCGACATCAACGCGCCGGCGCAGGACGTGGTGCTCTTACGCTCGTGGGTGGGCATGGTGTTTCAAAAACCCAACCCGTTTCCCAAATCCATCTATGATAATGTGGCATACGGCCCGCGCATTCATCGTATGGTGACGGCGAAAAATGATACGGACGCGCTGGTCGAACAAAGTTTGATCCGCGCCGGGCTGTTCGATGAAGTCAAAGACCGATTGCATGAGCCGGGCACGAGCCTGTCGGGCGGGCAGCAGCAGCGTCTGTGCATCGCGCGCACCCTGGCGGTCAATCCCGAAATCATCCTGATGGACGAGCCGTGCTCGGCGCTCGATCCCATCGCCACCGCGCGCATCGAGGAACTGATTACCGAGCTTCGCGAGAATTATACCATCGTGATCGTCACCCATTCGATGCAGCAGGCGGCGCGCGTGTCGCAGCAAACGTCGTTTTTCCATCTGGGTAAGATCATCGAATCGGGCCCGACCAGCCAGATTTTCACCGCGCCTAAGCACCAGCAAACGCAGGATTATATTACCGGCCGTTACGGCTGATAGAGTCCATCGCTAGACTCCAGGCCCTGTTTGTGCTATACTAATTGCATAAAATTTTATCTATTTCAGCAATTTAGCATGCTCGATACCACTGGCTTGATCGAACGGCGCATTACGATACGCTTGCTGGCCTATTGGGAAAAGCTGCGCCGCGGCCGCGACATGCCCGCCGAGGATGACCTCGATCCCAAAGATCTCCACGATATGTGGGATCACTGCTTCCTGGTGCAGGTCAACGGTGGCGATCCGGACTATCATTACGCCTATCTCGGTCCGGCGATTATAGCGGCGTATCACGGGAAACTCACACCCAGCGACGCTGAGCTGCTGGTCTCGCCGCATGCCGAGAAAATGGCCGGCCATTACAGGCAAATCGTCGAATCGGGGAAACCCGTGGTCGACGAGGGCGAATTCCACAACGCCAGCAACCAGCGGGTCAAATATCGCCAGTGTTTGCTGCCGCTCGGCCAGGAAGGCCGGGTAGTGGCCATTTTCGGCGGCATGCGCTACCGGATTTCCACCTGAAATAATCCATTTCGTTCCATGACTTATATAAAAGCCGCGCAATCTTCACAATTGTGTAAAACTACTTTAAGCACCCGGTGTTAAAATAAGCGGCATTACACACAGGGGACTGCATGCCGGATCAACACGCATCGGATATCGACACAGCGCTCGCCGAATATAAAACATGGCGCGCGAAATGGGCGGCAAAAAAAGGCGAGGCGGTGGTGGCTACGTTCGACCAGCCGGTCGACTGGTTTTTGCACCACACGATGCCGCGAGTTATCATCCCGAAACAGCCTTCGAATATTACCGCCATATTGGTGAGCCGGGAAAATAACTACGGGGCAGCTGCGCCGGTTGGCAACGATATGTGCATGTTGGTATTATCGGACGGCAACAAGCGGCTAACCTCTATTTCTGCCGCACCTAAAGCGCATGCGATGACAGACGATAAGACGCTCCTGGCCTTTGCAGAAAAATACATAACGGCAAAGACGCATATACACGAAGACACACATCTATTGGTTAAAGCGCCCGGCAGCCAGCCCGTTGATATGATGGCAGGCTTTATGCAAGTTTCGCATAAAGACCAACCGGAGCTTTACCCATCGTGGGGTATCACCCATGTTTTACAAACGAATCGTTTTCGGCTGCCGGGCGAAGCGGTGTACAGGGTCCCCGCTATTTCAAGGCCGTTTGGCGATGTGAGGAAGACAGAGCTGCCGACAGAAGCATTCGATGAACTCGATAAATTATTAGCCTATGCCGAGTTTGCCGAGCAGCAGCGATCATGGAAGCATTTCGAGCGACATCTTGACCCGGAGATCATGCAGCTTTTTGCCAAGGCAAATCATACAGCGCCTTCAGTAAGAGCCTATAATTTTCTTAGTAAAGAGGATTCGCTGGGAAAGCGTCACCAGCAAACCATCCGCGATTTCCCCTTCTTAGCGGAAATGCTCGACCGTCGCAATTCCGATCATCCCGATATGGTGATGCCGATAGAGGTAGTAAATAAACCCTTCCAGACGGATGGGGTTATCGATCTGGCGGAAAAAATGGCGACAACGCAAAATACCTTGCTGGCATCTTTCGCCGAAGCTGCGCATACGACGGAGGCAGTCGTCAAGCGTGCCCAAGGTATGCCGGTCCAGCGCGATTATATCGGTCGACATGGCGACGGCGGCGCAAATCAAATATGCGGATATAGCCAACTGTTTTGTTTGTTGGGCTGCATCCCCGACATCAATACCATTCCGTATTACCGCAGGGAGCCGGAAAAATTTCAGGCGCTGATTGCCGCGGTTACGGCTTGCTACAGTGTCGATTGGCTTAAAGCAGTCAATAGCGAGCTACGGCATGAGTTTCCTCCCGCGGGGCTGAAAAAATTAATGGCGGGTATGAAAAACGACATGCGCCCGCTGATCCAGAAATATGGCAACGGCAATACTAAGCAATTCATACAACATGCGGGGGATGTGCTAGACTATATCGATGCAGTAATGGATGTGATCGTGCTGCCGGAGCTGGTGCGACGCGTGCAAAGCCAATATACCCTGAAATCCCTGCCAGTGGACTATGAGAACATGACGGGTAGCCTGAGAGGCAAATTAAAAGAAGTGCTCATCGGTGATAAAAACCTTGGCGAGATATTGGAACTTTCCGAGCGCTGGCATCGGGGACAAGGCGGTTTTGAGGATAAAATACGCACCATCCTACGCGATGGCACATGGGGCAAGCTGATTGCCGATACGAAAGTGCCGCTCGATGTCGCGCCTTCGGGGCTTACGATCGTCGCGCTTAATACGGCGGAAGCATTGAAAGAAGAGGGAAGCGTCGAGCGCATGGATCATTGCGTCGGCGGCCAGGCGGATAACTGCATCAACCGGGGGCTGCACGTGCTCTCCATCCGCGACCGCAACGGCAAGAGCATTTCCACGCCGGGCCTGATGGAAAAAACCGACGATCAGGGTAAAACGGAATTGGAACTCTACCAGCATCAGGGGCGGGGCAATACCGCACCAAGCGATGAAGCCAAAGCCGCTTTGGCGTGGTTGCAAAAGGAAATTGCCTCGGGGCGCATTGCGGTTGATTTTAAAGCGATGGAGGATGCGCGGAAAAAAGCTCAGGAATTAGCCGGGGATATCAATGCGCGCATCGGGTTTAATCCACTGAACGACGAACGCCGGCAGCTGGCCTTCGATCTTTATAAAAAAGCGGGCTTATTGTCTGAAACAGCCAACAATCCTGAAGCCTTTTTCAAGGAGACGGGGCTGGGCGTGGCCATTGACGATATGATCGAGGAAATCCGCCAGGGTAAATATCATAAACGAGAACAGCAGCTTGCCATGGCCGGTATAGGCATGTAGCAGGCGCTTGCCATATGATAAATCCGCGCAATTTATGATTGACTTGGCCCTGGCCTTGCAATAGATTCCAGCTCCTTTTTAGAAAATTTAGCAATAAAGAAGTAAACGCATGCAAACCTATTCGGCAAAACCCGCTGAAGTACAAAAGAAATGGCTCATCATCGACGCTGACGGCGTGGTGCTCGGCCGCCTGGCTTCGCAGGTCGCAAAACTGCTCCGCGGCAAACATAAAACCATCTTCACTCCGCATATCGATACCGGCGATCATGTCGTCGTGATCAACGCCGATAAGGTCAAGCTCACCGGCAAGAAGCGCGCCAACAAAATCTACCATCGCCATACCGGCCATCCGGGCGGCGTCAAAAGCACTACCCCGGAATTCCTGCTCAGCGGCGATTATCCCGAACGCGTGATCGAAAAAGCGGTCGAGCGCATGATGCCCAAGGAAAGCCCGCTCGCGCGCGGCCAGCTCGCCAAGCTGCGCGTCTATGGCGGCACCGCGCATCCGCACGAAGCGCAGAAACCGGAAGCCTACGATTTCGCGGCAATGAATCCCAAAAATAAGAGGTAAGACGTGGCCACTGCAAAACCCAAAATGGTAAAATCCGACGCGGCGCCCAAAGCAGCCGCTCCTAAAAAAGAAAAAGCCGCATCCGCCGAGAAAGAACTGATCGCCTATGGCACCGGACGGCGCAAAAACGCCATCGCCCGCGTCTATTTAAAGCGCGGCAACGGCAAGATCACCGTCAACGGCAGAGAACTCGAAACCTATTTCGCGCGCCCGGTATTGCGCATGATCATCAACCAGCCGTTTGCTGCGATCGACCGCATCGGCAATTTCGACATCAGCTGCACGGTGATCGGCGGCGGCTTATCCGGCCAGGCCGGCGCGGTGCGTTTAGGCATCAGCCGCGCGCTCGATGCTTATGACACGGTGTTTCATAAGCAGCTTCGCCAGGGCGGATTCTTAACCCGTGACAGCCGCGTGGTCGAACGCAAGAAATATGGCCATAAAAAGGCCCGCCGTTCGTTCCAGTTCTCGAAGAGATAATTCTACTAGGCTGGCCATCTTGCTTGATTGGCTGTGCTTCCAGTGCTCACGTACTAAGAGTGTACGCTGCGCGCCGGTTCTCGCCAATCTTCGCATCTGGCTCAGCCTAGCGAATTATGGTAGAACATTGGCATGAACCAGAAAATCAACATCGCCATTCTTGGTGCGAGCGGCTATACCGGCGCGGAGCTGATAAGGCTTCTGGCGATGCATCCGCACGCCGATATCAAAGCGCTGACCGGCGATACGCAGGCGGGTAAAACGCTTGGCGAAGTCTATCCGCATCTGGCGCATCTGGATTTGCCGAAACTGGTGACCCTTGAAGAAGTCGATTTTAAAAATATCGATCTGGTATTTTGCTGCCTGCCGCACGGCACGACGCAAACGGTGATCGCCGGATTGCCGCAGCATGTGAAAATCATCGACCTTTCCGCCGATTTTCGCCTGAGCGATCCGAAAAGTTATCAGGAATGGTATGGCCATGCGCATCAGGCAACTACCTTGCAAAAAGACGCGGTGTATGGGCTGACCGAACATGCGCGGGGCGCGATTAAAAACGCGCGGCTCATCGCCAATCCCGGGTGTTATCCGACTTCGGCATTGCTGCCGCTGATTCCACTGCTCAAAGCAGGCGCGATACTCCCCGGGGGTATCGTGATCGACGCCAAATCGGGCGTGACCGGTGCGGGAAGATCGGCCAAACAAAATAATCTATTCACTGAGATCGATGGCGGCATGTCGGCATACGGCATCGCCTCGCACCGTCATGCGCCGGAGATCGAGCAGGGATTGTCGCTTGCCGCAAAATCCGCGGTGACAGTGAGTTTTACGCCGCACCTGGTGCCGATGAATCGCGGCATTCTATCGACGATCTACGTCACGCTTGCACAGGGAAAAACGGCTGACGATGCGCGCGCGGCGCTTGAAAAAACCTACGCCGATGAACCATTCGTGCACATCCTCCCCAAGGGTATCGCGCCTTCCACGCATCAGGTGCGTGGCACCAACCATTGCGTGATGAATATGTTTGCGGATCGTGTGCCGGGACGCGCGATCATCGTCTCGGCAATCGATAACCTGGTGAAGGGGGCTTCGGGCCAGGCGGTGCAGAACATGAACGTGATGTATGGTTTTCCCGAGACGCTGAGTTTAGAACAAACGGCATTATTTCCATAGGGAAAATATGAGTGACGAAATTAACACCCAAGATCAGGTGAATAAATTCTTCGATGCTTATAATATTCTGACCGATATATGGCTGGAGCAGCCGCATATAAGCAAACTTGTCGATCTCATTCGCCCATGTGCGATATGCGTCGGCATCATTATGGGGAAACTCCATGAGCGCTATATGCATCAATTCCGGCTGACTAGAGGGGATATTCAAAATATCCCTCACGAAATACAAAGTAATTTTCTAATAAGCGGCGATGAAGAAGATAGAAGAGTGCTTAGGACATTTCTTGCTCATACGTCAGAACATCTTGAGCAGGCCTTTGATATCGCCTTACACGATAAACCATTACCCGAGCCCCCGGATGGCTATGATAAAGGCCATCCGCGGTCTGCATAATCATTGTTGATAGGCATCATCCATGACAAAACCGCTCATCCTTCCCTACAAAGGTGAATATCACCCGAATGGTATAACGCCTACCATTTCGCCCAAGGCATTTATCGCGCCCAATGCGGCGATCATCGGCGATGTGGAAATCGGCGACGATTCGGGCGTGTGGTTCGGCTGCGTAATCCGCGGCGATGTCAACAAAGTGCGCATCGGCAGCCGCACCAATATCCAGGACGGCACGATGATCCACGTCACGCGCAAAACGGGGCCGACCATCATCGGCTCGAATGTGACGATCGGGCACGCGGTATTGCTGCATGCCTGCACGCTCGAGGACAACAGTTTCGTCGGCATGCGCGCGACCATCATGGATGGAGCGGTAATCGAGTCGGGCGGCTGGGTGGCCGCAGGCGCCTTGGTTACGCCCGGCAAGCGCATCCTCAAAGGGCAGATCTGGGCGGGTAATCCGGCCAAATATTTCCGCGACTTAACCACTGAAGAACAAGCATTTATTGCCATTTCCGCCGGGCATTACGCGACCCATGCCCGAGAGTATCTCGCCATGGGGTTTGGGCACGGACCTTCATAAAACTTTCACATTTGGCGGCCCTGTTTTCATGTAGAATGTAGGGGTAGGAAAGTGTGTCCATGTTAAAACAAGTCGCTGATACCACGAGAGAAGTCGCCGATCGTCTCAAGCACGACGTGACGTTCGTCGCCGGCAAAAAATCGGCCGAAGTGGTCGGAAGCTCGGTGCCGGCTGCGCTTGGGGTCAGCAATCTGGCGTCGGTTTCGACGCTGGGGCTGGTCGCCGCGGTGAGCGCTGGCCTGACCCAGATGGAATATCACAAAAAACTTCAAGCCATTCAGGAGCTCTATACCGACGAAGCATCGGCGCAGCTTGGCAAAACGCGCGACGGTATCAAGAAGGACGATCTGAAGATTTTAGCGGCAGGCGATGAAAATAAGAAGATCGCCGCCAACAGCACCATCGGCGAGGCGTTGCGTAAAGCCAAGCGTCAGCGCAATGTCGGGCTTGGGCTTTCGATTGCGGCAAGCTTGATCGCATTCAGCGTCGCCGGTTTTCTGTTTGCCGCGGGCGGGCCGATCGCCGCCGTGGGCGTAGTCGGATTCATCGCCAAGGCGCTGACCAGCTTAGCGGTTTATAACATCGCCAAAGCGCCGATGCAATTTGCCGCCAATAAAATTTTCGATCTCAATAAAGAGACGACGCATGACCGCATCGCCGCCATCGCCAAGGATCGCGAGTCCGGCCGGGTGATCACGCAAGAGCAGGTGCTCGGTGTTTATGTCAGCGCCAATCCCGATATCGCGGCGATGATCGCCACGCGCTACGGCAAAAGCTACGATGAACTCGAAGTTGCCGACAAGCAGCAGATCACCGATGCGTTGGGCAAACTCCTGCACGTCGATCAGATCACCAATGACATCAACAAGGGCCGCGTCAATGTCGGCGAGCTGGCGTTTGCCGCCGAAGGAAAATCGTCAGGCGTGATGCCCAGGAATCCCGAGCTGGAGAAACGCAGCATCGTCTCGCAAGTGGTCGGCAAGCTCAAGGACATGACGTCGCGCATCAAGAAAACCGCTCTCACAGGCGCGACGCCATCTCCCGTGCCGCCGCTCGATCAGGTGGCCGTGCAGTTTAACAATCCCGCGCCGGCGGTGGGGTTTGTCGAGCGCTTAGGCCGCGCACCGCGCCGCGACGGCCTTAGCCATGTCGAGCAATTGGCGCAGGCGCGCCCCGATACGACGATTGCCACCCAGCGCTAGGCGCTGAATTTTCCAACCGTATGTGCATGATTGAGTGGCCCGTGGCCATGGCCCAGGCCGGGCGCCGATGCAATGGCCTTGATGACATAGGCGCGCGCGCGAATTACCGCCTCGTTGAGATGCATGCCTTGCGCGAGTCCCGTGGCGATACCTGAGGCGAGCGCGCAGCCGGTGCCGTGCGTATGGGCGGTGGCGATGCGCGGATGAGTGAAAGTTTCTTCGCTTTCAGGCGTGAGCAACAGGTCGGTGACGGTATCGCCCTCGAGATGCCCGCCTTTGAGCAGCACGGCCCGGCAGCCGGATTTCAAGATGGCAAACCCGGCGCGCTTCATGTCGTCTGGCGTGTGGATTTTGATGCCGGATAAATATTCCGCTTCCGGAATATTGGGCGTTACCAGCGCGGCAAGAGGCAGGAGTTTTTCCTTGAGCGTATGCAGCGCATCGGCTTGCAACAGCGCAGCGCCGCCCTTGGCGAACATCACCGGGTCGAGCACGAGCGGGATGCTGGCAGTATAAGGCGCGATGGCGCGGACGACGGTGTCGATGACGCTGGATTTGTGCAGCATGCCGGTCTTGAACGCGTCGGCGCCGATATCGTCCATGACCAGCGTGATTTGTTGGGCGATGAGATCGTCAGGCACGTCGTGGATGCCAAATACGCCCTGTGTGTTCTGTGCAGTAAGCGCGGTGATGGCGGTCGCGGCGTAGCCTTTGAGTGCGGTGATGGTTTTGATGTCGCCCTGAATGCCTGCACCGCCGCCGGAATCGGAGCCGGCGATGACCAGCACGCGGCCTAGAAAATCACGCGGCATTTTTAATCGTGCTGCACAGCGAATCGGCGAGCTTAGCGATGACATCGCTGCTCTCGCCTTCGACCATGACGCGGATCAAGGGCTCGGTGCCCGATTCGCGGATAAACAGGCGGCCCTTGCCGCCCAGGCTGCTCTTGGCCGATTCGATGGCTTTTTTGACATCGGCCTGGCCAAGTGGCGAGGTACCCCGGTAGGGTATGTTGCGCAATATCTGCGGCATCGGCGAAAATAACTTCGCCGACTGGCTGAGCGGGCGGCCATCCTCGCGCATATAGGCGAGCACTTGCAGCGCGGCTATGATGCCGTCGCCGGTGGTGGCGTGATCGCTTAAAATGATGTGGCCCGATTGCTCGCCGCCTAAGTTAAAACCGTGCGCGCGCATATGCTCGACGACGTAGCGGTCGCCGACTTTGGTGCGCGCGAGGGTCAGGCCGAGGCTCTGAAGATAGCGCTCGAAACCCATGTTGGACATGTCGGTGGCAACCACGCCGCCGCCGCGCAAACTCCCCGCATGGTGGCAGTGGGTGGCGATCATCGCCATCAGCTGGTCGCCGTCGGCAATGGTGCCTTTTTCGTCGCAGATCAGCACGCGGTCGGCGTCGCCGTCGAGCGCGATGCCGATATCGGCGCCATGTTTGAGCACGGTGTCGCACAGCAGCTGGGGTGAGGTGGAGCCGCAGCCTTCGTTGATGTTAAAGCCGTTGGGCTCGATGCCAATCGCAATCACTTCGGCGCCAAGCTCGCGCAGGATCATGGGACCCACCTGATAGGCCGCGCCATTGGCGCAATCCATCACGATTTTAAGCCCGTCGAGCGTGAAATTCTTGGGGAAGGTGCTTTTGGCAAATTCGATGTAGCGCCCCGGCGCGTCGTCAAGGCGGCGTGCGCGGCCGAGCTTGTCGGGGGTGGCGAGCGACTCATAGTGATCGCCTGCGATCAGCGCTTCGATTTTCTGCTCGACCTCGTCGGAGAGTTTGTAGCCGTCGGGGCCGAAAAGTTTGATGCCGTTATCGTGATAGGGATTGTGCGAGGCGGAAATCATCACGCCCATATCGGCGCGTAAGGATTTCACCAGCATGGCGACCGCGGGGGTAGGCATCGGCCCAACCAGCACCACGTCCATGCCGACCGAGATGAACCCGGCGGTGAGCGCAGGCTCGATCATGTAGCCCGAAAGCCGCGTATCCTTGGCGATGACCACGCGGTGGCGGTGATCACCGCGCAAAAACTGCTGGCCCGCCGCCATGCCGACTTTCAGCGCGATCTGTGCCGTCATCGGATGCGAATTGGCAGTGCCGCGAATGCCGTCTGTGCCGAAAAGTTTCATGATTTATACCGGAGGCAGTTGCGGGCCGTTGTCACCGGGGGCGACATGGTTGCCGCCGCCATTGGCTTTTTTGGCACGCGACGAGGGCAGCGACGATTTGACCGCCGCGGGTTTTTTGTCGCCCATATCCTCGGGGCGGTTGATCGATTTGCCGCTGATGACGGTGCGGATTTCATCGCCGGTCAGCGTCTCGTATTCGAGCAGCGCGTTGGCAAGCAGGTGCAGCTCATCGATATGCTCGGTGATGACGTAGTTGGCCTTGGCATGCGCCTCTTCGACGATATGCTTGATTTCGGTGTCGATGAGGTTCGCCATCTCGTCGGAGACCGAGCGCGTCTGCTGGCCCATGCTGTAGCCCAGGAATACTTCCTGCTGGTCGGAGCCGTAAAAGAGCGGGCCGATTTTATCCGACATGCCCCATTCGGTGACCATGGCGCGGGCAAGGGCGGTGGCATATTTGATGTCGCTCGATGCGCCGGAAGATACTTTTTCATGGCCGAAAATAATTTCTTCGGCAACGCGCCCGCCCATCGAGACCGCCAAATCGGCATACATTTTTTCGCGAAGGTAAGAGAGCTTGTCGGCTTCCGGCAGGCGCATCACCATGCCAAGCGCACGGCCGCGCGGGATGATGGTGGCTTTGTGGATGGGATCGGAAGCGGGGCTGTAGATCGAAACCAGCGCGTGGCCGCCTTCGTGATAGGCGGTCATTTTTTTCTCGGCTTCAGACATCACCATCGATTTACGCTCGGCGCCCATCATGACTTTATCCTTGGCGGCTTCGAGATCGCGCATGGTGACGACTTTTTTGCCAAGCCGCGCGGCAAGGAGCGCCGCTTCGTTGACGATATTGGCGAGATCGGCGCCGCTAAAGCCGGGCGTGCCGCGGGCGATGACGCGCGAATCGACGTCGGGGCCTTTGGGCACTTTTTTCAGATGCACGTCGAGGATCTTGGCGCGGCCGTTGATATCGGGATTGGGCACGGTGATCTGGCGGTCGAAACGGCCGGGGCGAAGGAGCGCGGGGTCGAGCACGTCGGGCCGGTTGGTGGCGGCGATGATGATGACCGATTCGTTGGCCTCAAAGCCATCCATCTCGACGAGCAACTGGTTGAGGGTCTGCTCGCGCTCATCGTTGCCGCCGCCGAGGCCCGCGCCGCGATGACGGCCGACCGCGTCGATCTCGTCGATGAAGATGATGCAGGGCGCGGATTTTTTGCCCTGCTCGAACATGTCGCGAACTCTGCTTGCGCCCACACCTACGAACATCTCGACGAAATCGGAGCCCGAGATGGTGAAAAACGGCACGCGCGCTTCGCCGGCGATGGCGCGCGCCAGCAGCGTTTTGCCGGTGCCGGGCGGGCCTACGAGCAGGCAGCCGCGCGGAATCTTGCCGCCTAAGCGCTGATATTTTTGCGGGTCTTTTAAGAAATCGACGATTTCGACGAGCTCGTCTTTGGCTTCCTCGATGCCCGCCACATCTTCAAAGGTGACGCGCTCGCTTTTTTCGGTGAGCAGCCGCGCGCGCGATTTGCCGAAGCCGAGCGCTCCGCCTTTACCGCCGCCCGATTGCATCTGGCGCATGTAAAACATATAGACGCCGAAAATAATCAGGAAAGGAAGCCATGAAAGTACCGCGCCCCACAGCGAATCGCCCTTGCCGTCGTCATTGCTGGCGCTGATCTTGACGCCGCGCGCGCTGAGCTTATCGACTAAATTGGGGTAATCGGGCGCTTGCGTATCGAACGCCGTGCCGTCGCTTAGATGCCCGACGATGGTCGAGCCTTTGGAAACGCCGCCGCGGATCACTACGTCGCCGACTTCGCCCTGATCGACCTTGCTTAAAAATTCCGAGAAGGCGATGTGCGTGTAGCCGCTGCGCTCCATGCCGCCCTGGAACATGTTGAAAAGTGCGACCAGCAAGATGCCGATCACCAGCCACAGGAAAATATTTCTGCCAAAATGAGGCACGTTGGGCACACTCCTTATAAAGCTCGCATATTCAAACTGAAAAATGCAGCAAAGCCAAGTGCTTTCGCGGCTCTACAGGGGATATGGGGGCGTGCGCTCCGCAGTTCAAGAGGTTAGGGGCTGCCTGGAGACGATAAATGCCGCTTTTTGCGGGTTTTGAACGAATGTCAGATGTGCGAGTTCTGTGTGTGCAGCATCGGGCGAAACAAGCCAGCGGCAAAGACGAGAGAGTTTTTCTGTGCGCGGCGGGTGATCGTCGCCGGTCAGTTCGCAGATCAGGCGGGCTAAAAGCAACTGCGCGGTCTCGGGCGCGAGTGCGGCAAATAATGTCGCATCGATCTTCGCGCCATTGCTATTCATTTGTACGACCTGCGCAAATGCCTCGTCGGTTTTGCGGTCGAGCACGGTGCGGATGCGGCCAAAAGCTTTGGCGATTTTTGCCGCGCGCGATTCAATATCTTCGGCATTGAAAAGAGTTTGCAGCGAGGCGCGCAACGCATTGCGTGTGTAATGCGGATCCTGGTTGCTCGGATCCTCGATCCATGGCTGGCCGCGCGCTTGCAAATAGTCCATGAGTTCCTTTTTGCTCACATCAAGCAACGGGCGCATAAGCGAGATGCCATCGAGCTCGGCGACGGGGGCGATGCAGGCAAGCCCGCGCAAATTGCTGCCGCGCGCGAGACGGAAAAACAGCGTCTCCGCCTGATCGCCGCGATGATGCGCGGTGAGGAGATATTTGACATTATTTTTTTTGCACCAGCCGGTGAGCAGCTCGTAACGTGCATCGCGCGCCTGGGCCTGCGAGGCTTTTTGTGGCGCACCCCATGTTAAAATATGCTGCTCGATGCTGCGCGCATCGCACCAGGCTTTTACCTGCACTGCTTCCTGATGCGATTCTTTGCGCATACCGTGATCGACGGTGAGAGCGACGATTTTGCCGCCATGGGCATTCGCCCATTCCTGCGCGAGGAGCAACAGCGCCAAGCTGTCGGCGCCGCCGGATACGGCGATGGCGAGAGGAGAGTTGCTGGTTGCTAGTTGCTGGTTGCTGGAAAAAAAGGAGTCGAGATCCATAAGATTCTCCTACTAGCAACTAACAACTAGCAACTAACTAATGGCAGCCGATCCGCTTTTGCTCGGCTTCGGCTTTTTCGGCAACGCTGGCCGAGCTCTTTTTGTATTTGGTGGTGACCTGGCCGAGCACGACGCAGGCTTCCTTATCGCGGTCGAGCGCATCGAGCGACATGGCGAGCTTGAGCAGATTATCCGGCGCTTTGGGGCCGGTCGGCATCGCTTCGAAACCCTGGCGGAAACTGTCGGCGGCGTTGACATAATCGCGGCGGATATAATAGGTTTCGCCCTGCCAGTAGTAAGCGTTTCCGACCAGCGGATCCTTGGGATATTTTTTGGTGAAGCTGTCGAACGCGCGCGCCGCTTCTTCGTATTTGGTCTGGTTGAGCAGGCGGAAGCCATAGTTATAATGATCGCGCGGGGTGGCGAAATTTTCTTCGGCACCGGTATCCGTCGCGGCGCTGTCGGTTTTTTCAGGTGCGCGCAGCACGCCATCGCCCGCCGTGGTGACGGCAGGAGTTTTTTCCGGAGGGGTAACCGAAAGTTTCGCATTCTCCGAATCGAGCTTCTTTTCTTTGATCAGCTCCACTTTTTTGGGCTTCGCTTCAGCAGCGGGTGTTTCAGCTGCGGCAGCAGCGGGTTTGCTCGCGGCCTCGTTGAAGCGGAATTCGGTATCGGTCTTGAATTTATCGAGCGCTTCGGAAAGTTTTCGCACCTGGAATTCGTTTTCCTCGACCTTGCCGCGCAGCGCGCGGATTTCCTCTTCGATGGTGCTAAGGCGCACTTCGAGCTGGGCGGGGCCGCCGCTTGCCGCCACGTCGCCTTCGCTAATCGGCGCGCTCGATACGGGCGCGCGCGCAACCTGGCGCTGAAGCAACATCATGTCGTGCTCGATGCGATCCATGCGCGCCTGGGCGGCGGGATCGTTGGCCATTTGCGCCGCCGCAGGAAACGCCGAGACGATGACCAGAAGGGAAAGCAGGAGAGGAAGTTTTTTCATAATGCATCACTTGGTTGATAAGGCCATCGCACGATAGCCGGATTTAGGAATTTTTCCAGTATTTCTGTGGTCCAGATACACTTCGCCCCACGAAAGCAACCTTCCGCGGGGCGAAGAAACCGTAATTACTGGTTGGTCAGCACCGTGACGGCACGGCGGTTCTGGCTCCAGGCCGATTCATCGGAACCGACGACAGCCGGGCGTTCCTTGCCGTAGCTGATGGTCGACATGCGGTTGGACGCGATGCCGAGGCCCGCCAGGTATTTCTTGGCGGCGGCGGCACGACGTTCACCCAGCGCCAGGTTGTATTCGCGGGTGCCGCGTTCGTCGCAATGGCCTTCGATGGTCACCGCGGTGTTAGGGAATTGCTTCAGCCATGCAGCCTGCTTTTCCAGCGTCTGCTGTGCTTCGGCGGATAAGGTCGAGCTGTCATAGTCGAAGAAAACGCGATCGCCTACGTTCTGGGCGAGGTCTTCCTGGCTGCCGGGGGTCGAAGGGCCGCCGGCACCGGCGACGCCGCCTTTGCCAGATGCATCCGACGAAGAGCCGGGAGCGGTTTCGCAGGCGGAAAGCAGCAAGATTGCCGACACGACTGCCAGTGATTTGGTAAAGAGATTCATAGGTAACTCCTAAGGATAATAGTGATTCGTTGCGATATTTTTTATGCCACGCCGCACACGGGATGCGTTCGAGCCTATGTGACTAGCGAAAATACCCTATATTATCAATCGTTAAATTTGCGGCCCGCCCGCAAAAGCAACCAATTGTGTTATAACGGCAACAGTGGCGACCAGGCGGGGTCGGAGGCATCCATCGGCGTTAAGACTTCGCGCAGATTATAGCCGGTAACGTCGATGCTATAGAGCTTGGTGTTGCCGCTATGGCTGCGGTTGCCCTGGAACTGTCGATGGAACACGATGACGCGGCCGTTAGGCGCCCAGCTCGGGCCTTCGTCGAGCCAGCTTTCGGTAAGCACGCGCTCGCCGCTGCCGTCAGGTCGCATGACCCCGATATAGAACTTGCCGCCGCTCATTTTGGTGAATGCGATCAGGTCACCGCGCGGCGACCACACGGGCGTGCCGTATTTGCCGCTGCCGAAGCTGATACGGTGGATGTTGCTGCCGTCGGAATTCATGACATAGAGCTGCTGCGAGCCGCCGCGGTCGGAGTTGAAGGTGATCTGCGAACCATCAGGCGAATAACTCGGCGAGGTGTCGATGCCGCTGGCATTGGTGGTAAGCTTGCTTAAACGGCGCGAGCGCAGATCCATTTTGTAAATCTGGGTGCTGCCGCCATTGGCGATCGACATCACGATCGAGTTGCCGTCGTTGGAAAAGCGCGGCGCGAACGACATGCCGTCGAACGTGCCGAGCGATTCCTCGCGGCCGGTTTGCAGATCGCGCAGGAATACGCGCGGCTGTTTGCCGGCGTAGGACATATAGAGGATTTCCTGCGAGTTGGGCGAGAAGCGCGGGGTCAGCACCAGGAAGCGCCCGTCGGTGAGGAATTTATGGTTCTCGCCGTCCTGATCCATGATGGCCAGGCGCTTGATGCGTTTCATGTCGGGGCCGGATTCGGAGACATAGACGATGCGCGAATCGAAATAGCCGGATTCGCCGGTCAGGCGTTTGTAGATTTCATCGGAAATAATATGCGCGATGCGCCGCCAGTTGCTGCGGAAAGTGTTATATTCCTTGCCGGCAATCTGCTCTTCGCCATACACATCCCACAGGCGGAAGGATACGCGCACCTTGTCGCCGCCTTCGGAAATCGCCGAGCCGGTGACGAGGGCCGCGGCATTGATCTTGCGCCAGTCGCCAAAGCTCGGCACCGAAGTTTGCGCGGTGATCTGCTCGATATAACTGCTCTGGTCGATCGGCTTGAACAGGCCCGAGCGCTCCAGGTCGCTTGCCACCACGCGCATGATGTCGGCGCCGACACCGCCGCCCGCAAGGTCGGGCAGCGCAATCGGCAGCGGCTCGACATTGCCGCGCGTGATATCGATGCGCAGCGTGGCATGGGCGGGAGCCGCAAACAGCGTCAGCGTGGCAAACAGAGAAATATAAAAACGTGTCATCCGCATCATTGTTTTACCTCTAGAATAACATTTCCTTCGGGTCGAAACCCAGCTCCAACGAACGCCATGTCTGGTACTTATCCACGGGCAAGTCTTTGAGGGGACTGCATTGGCGCACCGCGCGAATGGCGCTGTCGGCGGCGGCACGGAAAAAACTATCGCGACTGTAGCGCGCTTTGCTTTCGTTGGCTAGTTCAACTTTCAATACGCTGCCATCACGCTCAAGCTCGATATCAAGCACCACCACCAGCTCCTGCGCGTCCTTGGCGCCGGCGGGCACGTTCCAGCATTTGGCGATCTGACTGCGGATCGCGTCTTTTTCGCTCATCGACAGGGGCTGCGTGGGATCGAAGCTTTCGGAATGGCTCTTGCTTTTCTCGCCCGCGTCCTTGGCTTTCGTCTCCGCTTCTTTTTTCTGCGCGGTATCCTTCACGGCTTTTAACACCGCGTCTAAATCTTCTTCCTTAGCCTTGGGTTTGGGCTTTTCTTCTTTTTTGGGAGGCTCGGGCTTTTTTTCCTCGACTTTTTCCTTGGGCTTCTCGACCGGCTTGGGCGGAGGCGGCGGAGGAGGAGGCTCAGCGGTCTTTACCGGAGGGGTGGGCTTGGCGTCGGGTTTTTTCTCCTCGGGTTTCTCCTGCGGTTCGGCGGCTTTTTCCGAAGGCTTGACGTTGGTGACCCCGGTCACCGGCAACAGCTCGACGGTGATCGCCTGCGGTTCGGCGGGAAGCTGTGGCCACAGAAACGACGGCAGGCCGAAAATCATCAGCAGGATGATAAAGAAATGCATGAGCACCGAATAGGTGATGCCCTTTTCGCGCTCCTTAACCATGGGAATTACTTGCCCTTGTCGGCAGGCGCGCTGCCAACCTCGGTGATGAGCGCCACCTTGTTGAATCCTGCGGCGTTGATCTCGCCGACCACCTGCATGATGCGCCCGTAATCGACGATGCGGTCGCCGCGCACGAAAATGCGCGTGTCGCGCTTCTGGCCGGTGATGGATTGCAATTTGGGTTTTAAATCTTTAAGAGCGACCGGGGTTTTTTGGACAAAGATTTTGCCATCGGCGGTGATCGAAATCGCCAGCGGCTCATCTTGCCCGGCGACCGGCGAGGCGCTCGACTCGGGCAGATCGACCGTGACCCCGGTCGTCATCATCGGTGCTGCCACCATGAAGATGATGAGCAGCACGAGCATGACATCGACCATCGGAGTGATGTTGATTTCGGAAAAAGCCTGCTGGCGCCCGCTGCGCCGGTTGCGCCTTCCGCCGCCATTGCCCATGCTCAATGCCATGGTTAACCCTCCAGCTGGCGCGACAGAATAGTGTCGAACTCGGTCGAGAAATCCTCGAGCTTGTTGGAAAAGCGCACGAGCTCGGTGGAGAATTTGTTATAGGCGATCACCGCGGGGATGGCGGCAAACAGGCCGATGGCGGTGGCAAACAGCGCCTCGGCGATGCCGGGAGCGACCGCGACCAGCGAGGTATTTTTCGAGGCGGCAATCGCATGGAAGCTGTTCATGATGCCCCACACGGTGCCGAATAGCCCGATGAACGGCGCCGATGAGCCGGTGGTGGCAAGAAAGCCCAGGCCGCTCTCTAAATGCTCGATCTCGCGGTTTCGCGCGACCTGCATCACCTGCACGATGCGCTCGCGAAGCGAGAGCTTCAAACCCTGCTGCGATTGCGAGGTGTTGTTGCGCGAGCGGAACCATTCTTCCATGGCGGCGACAAAAATAATCGCAATCGGATGGTTGGCGCGTTTTTTGGATTTTTCGTAGAATTTGTCGAGCGCTTCGGACGACCAGAACTCGTTTTCAAAACGCGCGGCCTTGGCCTTGACGTTTCGGAACATGAAATATTTCTCGAAGATGATCGCCCAGCACCAGAAGGAGGCGAGGATGAGCAGCAGCATCACGGCTTTGACGATCCAGTCGGCCTGGATGAACATGCCCCACATGGTAAGGTCGTGCATCGGCGAGGTGCCGGCGAGGGTGGTTGCGTTGACGCCCTGGACGGCGGTATTGACGGCTGCTTCTGCAGGCATAAGGGAGACCTCTTTGGTGAATAAATGCGATGACATCTATAATCCAAGACGAGGCAGGTTCCCACTAAATTCTGGGCGGGTCAGCCAAAAATTTTGGCCAGCGTATTTTTAAGCGCATCGGAGAGTTTCACCAGCGCAAAATCGCGGTCGATGATGGCAAGCTTGACATGCAGCGTGGCCAGCACGTCTTCCGCGCGCTTGACGGTCTGGACAAGGGTGAGGCTGGCTTTGCCGAATTCCTGCAGGGACGTTTCCACAGTGAGCGCATCGTCAAGGCGGGCGGGCTTGGCGTAATCGATGCTTAAGCGGCGCACCACGAAACCGACATTATCCGTATCCCACAGCAGCGACTGGTTAAGCCCGGCCTCGCGCAGCGCTTCGGTGCGAGCCCGCTCGGCGAATTTGATGTAATTGGCGTGATAGACCACGCCGCCGGCGTCGGTGTCTTCGTAGTAGATGCGAACGGGGAAGCGATGGGGTTTCATAACGGGCGCAGTGTACGCGCCGCCATGAAATTTGCAACGGCAAGATCAGCCTAAAAAGGAATCGCGATTTTGGGTACGCGCCCGTTTTGCATGCGGCTTGGGGCCCAGCTCCGCGCGGTGATTGCCCAGGAAATCGCCGATGATATCGTAGGGGTCGCTCTGCATGGGGGCGCCGGCAAACATTACTATTTGCGTTAAGCCCAGCACTTTGTCCCGCGCGCTGCGGTCTCCGGATTTCAGCGCGTCGGAGGCGACTTCGGCTAATATATTAGCCGTATTCTTCTCTATGGATTCGTGTTTTTGGGGCGGTGTGTATTTCCAGCCTCTGTCTTCCAGGCGATATAAACACTGCAAAAAATAGCTGGCGCTGGCATCGGGGTTCAAGTCTCCCACCATTTTGACAAAAGCCTTGGCGGCTTCTGCGCCATGCTCTTGCTTAACGCCTTTATAGATTTCTTCGAGCAACGCGGAATTCAGATCGCCCAAGCAATTGCCGCGTCCTAAATAAAATTCGGGACGGCCGGACATTTTTCTATCGGTATAGTGAGAGACGAGTTCTCTGGCGGTTTTAGGCATGGGCTATCCTCATAGTGAAAAACAGGAAGGATAATACCCTAGTGCTACTATAAATCAAAGCAATTTATTAACAAAAATAAACTATTCTTCTTCCTCGTCTAATAAAGGCAGGGTGGCGATTTGCGAGGGGGCTTTAAGGCCCAGATGCTTGAAACAACCGGCGGTTAAGCAGCGCCCGCGCGGGCTGCGCTGCAAAAAGCCGACCTGCAGCAAATAAGGCTCGATGGTTTCCTCGATGGCGTCGCGCTGCTCGGACAGGCCCGCCGCAATGGTTTCGACGCCAACCGGGCCGCCCTGATAATGATCGGCGATGTAGCGCAGATAGCGGTGATCGGCCGAATCGAGGCCCAGCTCATCGACCTCGAGGCGTTTGAGCGCGCCGTCGGCCATTTCCTTATCGACCACCTTATGTTTTCCGGCATGGGCGAAATCGCGCACGCGGCGAAGCAGGCGGATGGCGATGCGCGGCGTGCCGCGCGAACGGCGGGCGATCTCGTGGCTGCCGTCTTTGGTGATGTCGATTCCTAAAAGCGATGCGGCGCGCTCGACCACGCGCTGTAAATCCCTGGTGTCGTAAAAACGCAGGCGCAGCGGAATGCCGAAACGGTCGCGCAAGGGCCCGGCGATCAGGCCAAGGCGCGTGGTCGCACCCACTAATGTGAAGCGCGGCAGATCGATGCGCACGGTGCGCGCCGCGGGGCCTTCGCCGATCATCAGATCAAGCTTGAAATCTTCCATGGCGGGATAGAGGATTTCCTCGACCGCGGGATTGAGCCGGTGGATTTCATCGACGAATAAAATATCGCCGGGCTGCAGGTTGGTGAGCACCGCGGCAAGATCGCCCGCTTTGGTCAGGATCGGGCCGGAAGTGGGGCGGAAGCCGACACCCATTTCCTTGGCGATGATCTGGGCCAGCGTGGTTTTGCCAAGGCCGGGCGGGCCGTAGAGCAGCACGTGGTCGAGCGAGTCTTCGCGCCCGCGCGCCGCGTTGACGAAGACTTTGAGATTGCCGCACACTTCGGGCTGGCCGGTGAAATCGTCGAAGCTCGACGGGCGAAGCGCGTGCTGGACTTCGTCGTCCTCGGCGAGTTCGGGTGCTAGCATGCGGTTTTCGGCGGCGTCGCTCATCCACGTACCAATTCTTTGAGACTTAATTTAATCAGCTGATCGAGGCTGGTTTTACCATCGGCATTTTGCGCGGCTTTGAGCGCGGCACCATAAGCTTCACTGCGCGAATAGCCGAGATTGACCAATGCGGAAATCGCATCTTCAGTGTGGCTGGCAGTAGCCGGTGCGCTCGATTTTTTCTTGCCGCCGCTCACCATCACCGGCTGGAAACTGGAGGTGGGTAACTTCGTCACCTTGTCTTTGAGTTCGGTGACGATGCGCTCGGCAAGGCCGGAGCCGATGCCCTTGATGCGCGAAAAGGCGGCGGTGTCTTTGGCGAGAATCGCATGCGCGAGCTGCTCGGGCGTGTAAGCGCCCATGATCTGCAGAGCGACTTTATTGCCCACGCGCTGCACGGTGGTCAGCAGGCGGAACCATTCGCGCTCGACGGTGTCGGGAAAACCGTAGAGATGCAGGATATCCTCGCGCACGATCATCTCGGTGACCAGCTGCGCCGCTTCGCCGACCGGCGGGAGCGCCGCCAATGTTCTACCCGAGCAAAATACGTGATAGCCGACACCGCCGACATCGAGGATTACCGAATCGTCGCCAAGCTCGTCGATGCGTCCGCGCAATTTGCCGATCATGATAGGCAACCTTTAATGATTGTCATCCCCGCGCAGGCGGGGATCTTATCTCTCCGCTTGTATTTGCGGTTACTTGAGATTCCCGCCTTCGCGGGAATGACAGAAGAAAAATATTTGCCGATCATGTCGCCCTCGCGGTCAGCGCCTTCATCCCACGCATATGCGCATGGCAAATCGCCACTGCCAGCGCGTCAGCCGCGTCGGCGCTTTTGGCATTACTTGTGGGAAGCAACACTTTTACCATCATGTCGATTTGTTTTTTTTCGGCGTGCCCGCTGCCGACCACGCTCTTTTTCACCTGGGTGGCACTATACTCAAAGACGGGCAATCCCGCCAGCGAAACCGTGAGCATCAGCGCGCCGCGCGCCTGCCCAAGCCTGAGTGTCGAGCTGCCGCTGACACTGACAAATGTCTCCTCGATCGCCGCTTCCTGAGGTTTATACAGCGCGATTACCTGCTCTATCCCATCGTGCAGCGTCTTTAAACGCGCTGCCATCGGCGCTTTGGCGTCGGTGTGGATGACGCCGCAGGCGACGAAAGAAAGCCGGTTGGTTTTAGAGGTGACGATGCCCCAGCCGGTATGTTGCAGGCCAGGATCGATACCTAATAATATAGTCATGCAGAAACTCTACTACGTTCGTTCTTAATCACAACGTAACGAGTTTCTATGGGAGTGTCCATTAGGCGGACAATGCAGCCAGCAACGTCTCAGGAATTTCGAAATTGGAAAAGACATCCTGCACGTCGTCATTATCTTCGAGCATATCGATGAGTTTGAGCAGTGCTTTGGCCTGCTCTTCACTGACTGTCACGGTGTTTTTGGGCTGCCAGATGAGCTTGGAGGCAAGGGGGCTGCCAAAGCGCTTCTCGAGCGCATCGCGCGCGCTAATGAAGCCTTCGGGCGTGGTGGTGATGACGTGCAGCTCGGCGTTCGATTCGCAATTTTCAGCGCCCGCTTCGATCGCCGCTTCGAACATGGCGTCTTCGCTGGCAGCGGACGCCGGATAGCTGATCTGCCCGATATAATCGAACATGAAGCTCACACTGCCGGTTTCGCCGAGCGAGCCGCCATGTTTAGTGAATGCCGCGCGCAGATCGGGCGCGGTGCGGTTGCGGTTATCGGTGAGCGCCTGCACGATGATCGCGGTGCCGCCGGGGCCGTAGCCTTCATAGCGGATCGGAATGAAATTATCGGCTTCGACACTGCCCGAGCCGCGCTTGATGGCGGCATCGATGCGATCGCGCGGCATGTTTTCCTCGCGCGCCCACTGGATCGCGCTGCGTAGCCTTGGATTGGCGTTGGGATCGGGCATGCCGCCTTTGCAGGCGGCGATGATTTCGCGCTGAACCTTGGTGAGAATTTTGGCCTTTCTCGCATCCTGCGCGCCCTTGCGGCGCATGATGTTTTTAAAATGGGAATGGCCGGCCACGCGGAAAAACCTTAGTTTTTCTTGGTGATATCGCGCACAAATACATCGACCCGGTCGGGATCGCCGCCCGGATTTTTATCGCCTTCGGCCTGCACGTTGATGCGCAGATTGCCCACGCCCTGATCGATCAGATACGCGCGAACGGCGAGCGCACGCGACAGCGACACGCGTCGCGCCGTGGTCGACTGGTCATTGGTGCTGGCGGCATAAGCGATCAGCGTCACCCGCATATTCTCGTTGCCGGCGGCCTGTTTGGCGACCTTGTCGAGCTCGGGCTTGACGGTGAGCGGCACCGAGGTTTCGGTCGATTTAAAGGCAATCGACAGCGACGGCTTGCCATTGGTGACGCTGGCGGGTTCGGCCAGTTTCGATTCCAGAAGCTCGACCGGCTTGGTCGGCGTTGCCTCAGCTTGCGCGCCGGGCGGTGTGAGGATCACGGGCGCGGATGGCGTTGCAGCTTCGGGCTCAGGCCGCTTGGGCTTGATCTCGATCGGCGCCACCATAGCGCCGGTGACGGCTTTGGATTCCGCCGGGGTAATAGCGGGTGCGGCAGGCGCAGCTTTTGGCTGAGGCAGCGGCGGCATGATATCCGGCGGCGTGGCCGAAGCGGAAGGTGGCGGCGGAGGTGGCGGCACTGGCTTATCCGCAGGTGGCGGAGGCGGAGGCACAGCGGCAGCCGGAGGTGGCGGCGGCGGTGTGGGTTTTTCTTCGGGCGCGGCGGAAGGCAGCGCAATTTTGGGCTCATCTGCCGGTGGCGATGGGGGAACGGCAGCCGCCGGAGGCGGAGGAGGCGGTTCAACGGGTGCCGGTGGCGGCGGAGAAGGTGGTTCAACCGGTTTTTCTTCCGCCACTTTGGGCTCCGGTTTTTTGGGCGCGGGTTTTTTGACCGCTTTCTTTTTGGGTTTGGGCTTGGCGTGGTTTTCGGGATGCAGGATGATGCCCTCAGGGCCTTTCTGCCAGACCAGTCTTGGCTGGCCGGGCGCACCCGGCGTCATCAGCGGTGACGCGGCCTGCGCGTTCATGCGGTCGACCACGTCGAGGTTGAGCTCGATGGTCGGAAGCGGCGCGGGATCGGCGGCGTGCGCGAGCGAGGACGTCGCCATCGCGGCGGCGAAAAAACAGCTAGAGACGAAGAAACGAGAGCGGGTCATACAGCCTTCACCTTATATAGGGATATTACCGGCCCATGATTAAGACAAAATGGGCGCGATAAGCAACTGAAATTTGGATCAGGCGGCTTTGGTAAGCAGGCTTTGCAGCGAAAGCGACAGGGATTTATTAGAAGCCAGTAAGGTTTTAGAGGAAAGATCGGCCGGTTTGCCGCTCAAATCCACGGTAATGCCGCCCGCTTCCTGCACGAGCAGCAGCCCGGCGGCGATATCCCACGGCTGGAAGGAATAATACCAGCAGGCATCGATGCGCCCGGCGGCAAGATTGGCCAGATCGAGCGCGGTGGCGCCAAGACAGCGCACGGTGGCACCTTTTTCGGCGAGGCGGTAAGCGTCGCGCTCATGCTGGCCGGCCTGACGCGGCGTGCCCGAGACCACCATGGCATATTCGAGATTATCGCGGCCCGAGACATTAAGGCGGCGATTGTTTAAAAAAGCGCCCTTGTATTTTTCGGCGGTGAATAAATCGTTGTGGATCGGATCGTAAATCACCCCGGCGAGAATTTCGCTCGAGCCGTTGGGGAATTTCTTTTCCGCAGCAATCGAGATGCAGAAATAAGGGATGGCGTGGATGAAATTGCTGGTGCCGTCGAGCGGATCGACGATCCAGCGCAGGCTCGCTTCGGTGCCCACCACTTCGCCGCTTTCCTCGAGCAGAAAACCGAAATCGGGCCGTGCGATGCTGAGTTCTTTTTGCAGCAATTTTTCGGTGCGGATATCGGATTTGGTGACGAAATTCGACACACCTTTGCGCGAAATCTGCAACTGGTCGACCTCCCCGAAATCGCGCAGCAGGCCTTTGCCAGCCTTGACGGCGGCGGCCGACATCACGTTGATTAAAGCGGAGGTGTTCACGGGCTTACGAGGCTTTGGCGCGCTCGACATATTCCAGCGTCGAGGTGTCGACGATGATGGTCTCGCCGGCCGGAATGAAAGGCGGCACCATCACGCGCACGCCGTTTTCCAGAATCGCCGGTTTATACGATGACGCTGCCGTCTGGCCTTTGACCACCGGATCGGCCTCGACGATTTTCATGGCGACTTTCGAGGGGAGCGCTACCGAGAGGGGCTTTCCTTCGTAGGTTTCCATGCTGACCGTCATGCCGTCTTGCAAAAAGGCGGCGGAGGGGCCCAGCAATTCCTTGGGCAGGGTGAACTGCTCGTAATTTTCATTGTCCATGAAGGTCAGCGTGTCGCCGTCGGCGAACAGGAAATTGCAGCTGCGCTGATCGAGCGAGACGCGTTCGATTTTTTCATCCGAAGCAAAACGCGGCGTATTTTTCGTGCCGGTTTTGATGTCTTTGAGCTCCACCTGATTGAACGAGCGCAAATTGCCCGGCGTGCGGATTTCGTGCTTGACCACCAGCCACAGCTTATCCTGCCATTCAATCACCATGCCCATGCGCACCGCGCCACCGTCTATTTTCATATCAATGCTCTTTCTATCGCTTCGTTAAATGCTTTGACCGCTTCGCCGGGGCTTTTCGCATGACTCCATACTGCGGTGATGACCGCGATGAAATCCGCTCCAGCTCTGACCAGCGGCTCGCAATTGCTGGGGTTAATACCACCGATCGCCACGCACGGCAAGATCATAAATTCCTGCCACCAGCTGAGGATATCCGCCGCCGGCGTGCCATATTTGGCGAGCGCTTCGGGGCTTTTGCTTTGCGTGGGGTAAAATGCACCGAACGCTACATAATCGGCGCCTTGCTCGCCTGCTTCCATCGCTAAGTGGCGCGAATCATGGCAGGAAACGCCAATCACCATGGCATCGCCGACGATGGCGCGCGCGTCTTGCAGGCTCATATCGTCTTGCCCCAGATGCACGCCGTCGGCGCTGCATTTGACCGCCAGATCGGGCCGGTCGTTTAAAACAAATGCCGCGTCATGCGCGTGGCAAATCGGGATCAGCGCCTCGGCGGCTTTGAGAATGTCTGCGTCGCTTACATCTTTGAGGCGCAATTGAAACGAGCCGACATCGCCGCCGGAAAAGGCGTCTTTGAGTTGGTCTTTGAATTTGGGAAGGTCAATCGTCGGTGGGGAGATGAGGTAGAGGCGGCAGCGATCCATAATTGTCATTCCGAACGAATGTGAGGAATCTTAGATCCCTCCGCTAACGCGTTCGGGATGACAAGAATCACATTTCGCCTTTGTAAATCTTGACGATGTTATCGAGCAGTTTGAGCGCTTCGGCACGCGGGCGTTGGAAGGTGTTGCGGCCGATGATGGAGCCGTTGGCACCGCCGTCGCGGATGGCGCGGGCTTCGTTCATGATGTCATCGTCACCTTTGGCAACGCCGCCGGAGAACACCACGATGCGCCGACCGTTGAAGCAGCATTGTTTGATGTGGGTAAAGCGCGCGGCGGGGGTGGCGATGTCGATTTTTTCCGACTCATAGACTTTTTTGGCTTCCGCCTGTTCGATATGCGAAGTCGGCGGCTTGACCTTGATGATGTGCGCGCCCATGAGTGCCGCCATGTGCGCCGCGTAGGCGGTGATGTCGATGGCGGTTTCGCCGTCCTTGGAAATATCGGCGCCGCGCGGATACGACCAGATGACGACCGCAAGGCCAGCCGCTTTGGCTTCTTCCGCCATTTCGCGGATTTCTTCCATCATGGAAAAACATTCCGCCGAGCCGGGATAAATGGTGAACCCGATGGCCGCGCAGCCCAGGCGCAGCGCTTCCTTCACCGAGCCGGTGACGGCCTGGTTGGGAGCGGAGGCTTTGGGTGCCAGCGAATTGGAGCTGTTGACTTTGAGGATGGTCGGAATCTGCCCCGCGAACGTGTCCATGCCCGCTTCTAAAAAGCCGAGCGGCGCGGCGTAGGCGGATAAGCCCGCGTCGATGGCGAGCTGATAATGATAATGCGGATCGTAGGCGGCGGGGTTTTTGGCAAAGCTGCGCGCCGGGCCATGCTCGAAGCCCTGATCGACCGGGAGAATCACCAGCTTGCCGGTGCCGCCGAGCTTGCCCTGCATCAGGATGCGCGAAAGGTTGGCGCGTGTGCCTTCGGACATGCCTTCGTAATTGGCCAGGATTTTTTTGACTTCCGGCGTGATGCTTTCGGCATGCTGCAGTTTCGGTGCCATTTTCATATTTCCCCGCTGTTCTTTTCCTTATGCGCTCTTTGTATATCCGGCACAAACCAAGTCAAGCGCTAACGCGCCGCGCGCCTGGCCGGTTTATGCGCCTTCATCAGCGCCGCAACCCCCGGCAGTTTTTTGCCTTCGAGCCATTCAAGGAATGCGCCGCCTGCGGTCGAGATGTAGCTGAATGCATCGGTCAGGCCCGCATGGCTGAGCGATGCGACCGTGTCGCCGCCGCCGGCAATGCTGACCAGTTTTTTGCGCGCGGTGAGTTTGGCGACGATGCGCGCGAGGGCGATGCTGCCCGCATCGAACGGGCTCGTCTCGAACGCGCCGGGCGGGCCGTTCCACACCACGGTTTTGCAGCCGGCGAGCGCTTGCGAAAATAATTCGACGGTATCGGGGCCGATATCGACCGCCATCGCATGTGCCGGAATAGCATCGACATCGACAATGCGGCAACGCGCCTGCGCCTTGAACTCGAACGCCGCCACCACATCGACCGGCAGCAGCACTTCGCAGCCGTGCTTTTCGGCGTTTTTCAAAATGCGCAGCGCCACCGCCTTCATGCCCGATTCATGCAGCGACTCGCCGACCTTGTGGCCTTGCGCATGCAGGAACGTGTTGGCCATGGCACCACCGATGATCAACACGTCCATGGTTTTGGTGAGGTTGTCGAGCAGCTCGAGCTTGCTCGAGACTTTCGAGCCGCCGACGATAGCCGCGATCGGATGCTCGGCGCTTTCGAAAATGCTGGTAAGCACGCCGACTTCCTGCTCCATCAGCCGGCCTGCGGCAATCGGCAGATAGTCGGCGATGCCGGTGATCGAGGCGTGCGCGCGGTGCGAGCAGGAGAACGCATCGTTGACGAACACGTCGCCCAAGCTCGCCAGCTCGCGCGCGAAATGCGCGCTGCCCTTTTCCTCTTCGGCATGGAAACGCAGATTTTCAAGCAGCAGCACTTCGCCGCTTTTGAGTTTCTTGACCGCTTCGTGCGCGGCGGGGCCGACGCAATCGACGCCGAACTTGACATCCTTGCCGCCGAGCGCCGCCGAGAGCGGATCAACCAGCGGCGCCAGCGACATCGACGGCACGAACTTGCCGCCCGGCCGTTCGAAATGCGACAGCAGCACGATACGCGCTTTTTTCTTGATGAGATAATTAAGGGTAGGCAGCAGGCGGAGGATGCGGGTGTTGTCGGTGACTTTGCCGCCCGACATCGGCACGTTGAGATCGGTGCGCACCAGCACCGTTTTATTGGTCACATTGATGTCTTCAAGCCGGGGGAATGCCACCATCAGTGCTTGCTCCATAATTTCGCGACATCGAGCATGCGGCAGCTGAATCCCCACTCGTTATCGTACCAGCTTGCTACGCGGCAGAGCTTGCCGCCGGTAACATAGGTGCCGGTAAGATCGGCAATCGAGCTATACGGGGTATGGGTATAATCGATCGACACCAGTTTTTCGTCCGAAGTGGTGAGAATATTTTTAAGCGGGCCGTTCGCGGCTTTTTTCAGCGCGCCGTTGATTTCGTCTTTGGTCGTATCTTTTTTGGCGGTGAAGGTGAAATCGACCATCGACACATTCGGCACCGGCACGCGGATCGACACGCCATCGAGTTTGCCTTTGAGTTCGGGCAGAATCAGGCCGATGGTTTTAGCGGCACCGGTTGAAGTCGGGATCATCGACAATGCTGCCGCGCGCGCGCGACGCAGATCCTTGTGGCTGTTATCGACGAGGTTCTGGTCACCCGTATAGGCGTGAATCGTGGTCATGAAACCCGACTCGATGCCGACCGCGTCATGCAGCACTTTGGCAAGTGGCGCTAACGCATTGGTCGTGCACGAGCCGACCGAGACGATCTGATGAGTGTTTTTGAGCATGGCGTTATTGACACCGAACACAATCGTCGCATCGGCATCTTCCGCCGGAGCGGAGATGAGCACCCGTTTGGCGCCGCTTTCTAAATGCTGCGCGGCATCGGCGCGCTTGTTGAATTTGCCCGAGCATTCGAGCACGAGATCGACGCCAAGCTCTCCCCACGGAATCTGCTTGGGGTCTTTATGGTGAAAAAGCTTTACGGTTTTTCCGCCGATCATCAGCGCATCGCCTGCAGCGCTCACTTCGGTCGCAAAGCGGCCATGCACCGAATCGTATTTGAGCAAATGCACATGGGTTTCAACGGGAGCGGGGCCATTAACTGCCACCAGCTCAAAGTCTTTTCCGCCCGTCTCATATATCGCGCGCAGCACGCAGCGGCCGATGCGTCCCAGTCCATTGATGCCGATGCGAAGGGTCATAGGCCAGGTCCTTCTTTGGGTAGACCAGCCGATGACGGAGTGGACAGCGGGGAAAGAGAAAGGCGTGCTTGCAATCCATCCATGATTTTGGAAAATTCAGCGGCTTCCTTCCCGTTGGAAACATACACCATCATCTCTTGTAAAGCCGTGCGATCCGCCGCAGATACCTCGCTCGAATAGACATAGAGAGGAATAGCCGAATCGCGCCTTCTGATAATGTGCGAACATATCGCCCTGGCCCATGCCTTGGACTCGGGGGAGGCATCGGAGCGGGGCATCACATTATCGGTGATGACCGCCACGACGGACTCGTCTTCGGCGGCGAGACAGCCATCGACATAATTGTTCGCGGTTTTAATCGCGTAGTGTGGAAACCGGTCTTGCAACGTACGTGCGCAAGCGCTGCGAAGTTCGGGATGATCTTCAATCAGCAATATGGTTTTCTCACTCATTTCAACCTGTCCGTCACGGCCTTTTCCACCGCTTCCGCCGTGATGCCGAAATGCTTGTATAAATCTTTGGCAGGTGCCGAGGCGCCGAAGCCTTTCATGCCGATGAAAATGTCGTCTTTGCCAAGGTAGCGCTCCCAGCCGAAGGAGCTGCCAGCTTCGATAACGACTTTGAATCCATCGCCCAGCACTTGCTTGCGGTAGTTTTCCGGCTGCGCGTCGAACAATTCCCAGCAGGGCAGCGACACCACGCGCGCCGCGATATTTTTCTCAGCGAGTTTCTTTTGTGCTTCGATAGCGATGCTGACTTCGGAACCAGTGGCGATCAGCGTAACTTTTGCATTTTGCGCGTCCGAAAGCACATACCCTCCACGGGCACAAAGATTGTCTTTGGTGTAATCTTTGCGCAGATGCGGAATGTTCTGGCGGGTGAGCGAAAGAAGCGACGGCGCATTTTTCATGGAAAGCGCTAACGCCCAGCATTCGGCGGTTTCGGTCGCATCGGCCGGGCGGAAGACATAGAGATTGGGAATGGCGCGAAGCGAAGCGAGATGCTCGACCGGCTGATGGGTCGGGCCGTCTTCGCCAAGCCCGATCGAATCGTGCGTCATCACATAAATCACGCGCTGCCGCATCAGCGCCGAGAGGCGAATGGCCGGGCGCGCATAATCGGCGAATACAAGGAAGGTACCCCCATAGGGTATGAAGCCGCCATGCAGGGCGAGGCCGTTCATCACCGCACCCATCGCATGTTCGCGCACACCGTAATACATATAGCGCCCGCTGAAATCCCTGGCGGTGATCGCTTGCATGGCTTTGGCTTTGGTATTGTTCGAACCCGTCAGATCCGCCGAGCCGCCGATCATTTCGGGAATCACCGGGGCCAGCGCATCGAGCACATCCTGCGAGGATTTGCGCGTCGCCTCAACGGGCTGCGATTCGGCGAGTTTATTTTTATGCGCCTGCAACGCGTCGTTCCACGCATCGGGCAAATCCTTATGCAGCACGCGCTCGAATTCGCCGCGTTTGGCAGCAGCGTAATTCTGGTAGCGCTTGTTCCATTCGGCGAACGATTTTGCGCCGCGCGCACCGATCTCGCGCCATGCCGAGAGAATCGCTTCGGGAATCTCGAAATCGCCATGCGACCAGCCGAGCTTTTTGCGCGCACCGGCAATTTCCTCTTTGCCAAGCGGCGAGCCGTGGCATTTCTCAGAGGATTCCTTGGTCGGCGCGCCATAGCCGATTTTGGTGGCGCAGGCGATCATGGTCGGTTTATCGGAACTTTGCGCTTTCTTAAGCGCCGCGCGAATCGCCGCGTGATCGTGCCCGTCGATGGCATCGACATTCCAGCCCGAGGCCTTAAAACGCATCAGCTGATCGTCGGAGGTGGTAAGCGAGGTCGGCCCGTCGATCGAGATTTTATTATCGTCCCACAGCACGACGAGCTTATTGAGTTTCAAATGCCCCGCGAGCGAAATCGCCTCCTGCGAAATGCCTTCCATCAGGCAGCCGTCGCCCGCGATGACATAAGTAATGTGATCGGCGATGCTGTCATAACGCGCGGCTTGCAGGCGTTCGGCAAGCGCCATGCCCACCGCGTTGGCGAGCCCCTGGCCGAGCGGGCCGGTGGTGGTTTCGATGCCGGTAGCGTGGCCGAATTCCGGATGCCCGGCGGTTTTGGCGCCGAGCGTGCGGAAGCGCTTGAGCTCATCGAGCGTCATGTCGGGATAGCCGGTCAGATACAGCAGCGCATATTGCAGCATCGAGCCGTGGCCCGCCGAAAGAATGAAGCGGTCGCGCGCCGGCCATTCGGGATGCGCAGGATCGAAATTGAGAAACTCGCTATAGAGCACGGTTGCCACGTCGGCCATGCCCATCGGCATGCCCGGATGGCCTGAGTTGGCGCGCTCGACCGCATCCATCGCCAGAGCGCGGATGGCATTGGCCATGTCATTGTAAGAAACCAAGGAATTTAAGGCGGGTGCGGTCATGGCTACTGGCATATAAAATACTTTAACTTTGTAATCGGCATGCTATGTTCGGGTTGGCGTCAAGAACGGCCCGAATATGACTATGGTTCAAGCACACGCCAGCAAACTTCTCAACCAAAAAGAATCCAAAAACGATCCTTCTATGTCACGTGCCGCCGAACATCCCCTCTATATAGCGACCGAAAGGCTGGTCGGCGCGCTGGATAAGCTCGAGCGCAACCTCCAGCAAGTGACGACCGAGCAGGCGCGCGAGGTCAAGCAGCACGAGCATTTACGCATTTTCGAGCGCGAAAACGAAGGGCTCAAGGGCGAGCGCGACAAGCTCAACCGCGCGATCAGCCAGCTTCAGCACCAGTATGACGATCTGCATAAAGTGGCAGGCGCCATCTACAACAAGCTCGACGATTCGATCAAACGCCTGAGCAAAATCGTCGAGAGCTAAATGAAGCCCCGCCGAATGGCGGGGTCCGGTGCATAGCCAAATGCGTAATGTTTTTAGAAGCCAGACCCCGCAACAAGTGCGGGGTGACAAATAATACTTGCGCCCATCCCGCCGTTTGGGTAGTTTTCCGGCCTGCTTTTCCTGTGGGGGCGTAGCTCAGTTGGTAGAGCGTCTGCTTTGCAAGCAGAATGTCGCGGGTTCGATTCCTGTCGCCTCCACCAATTTCATTGATATATAGATTATATATCAATGATTTTAGTAAAGTACCTCTGTGTCCATCCACAAACTGCCCCACAAATATAAGCTGAACAGAGGCGAAAAAAAGCATCTAATGGCGGCCTATAATTACGTGCTGAATCCTTAGCGTAACATTACTGTCATTTTATCCTGGCTGCCTTGCCTTTCCTTGCTGTTCAAACTTCTGGGGTTATCCTGCGTTCTTGTAGGATTCACATCAATTCACGCCGCTCTTCGCAGGGCGTAATCGCTGCCTTCCTGGCATAGGCTGAGATTCCGGCATCGGGTGATAATATCCTTCAGCAAAGCGAATTCCGGGGGTTTGACGAGGTAGCCCGACGCTCCGAGCGATTCGGCCATTTGTTTATCCTTATCGTGATCGGAAGTGGTGCACATGACTACCAAAACCCCCGGCAGCATCTGCTCCGCACGCATCTTCTCCAGCAGTTCGAAACCGTTCATGATCGGCATGTTGATGTCGAGCAGCAGCAGGTCGATAGGATCTTTCTCTCGCGCGGCTTGCTTGAGCAAAACCAAAGCTTCCTTTCCGTCGCGAGCAGTCAGTATACCGCAGCGAAGATTGGTATCCCCGGCCAACATGCGTTGATGTGCCTCGATATCGTCTTCGTTGTCGTCGACCAGTAATATACGGGCAAGCGCCATGTCTGCCTTCGACGCGCGCTTGGATAAAGCGGAGCTGGAAATGTCGCTCCTTTCAACATTGCCCATCGCCTTCGGCAGCGTAAACAGGAAGGAACATCCTTCGCCAAACACCGATTCACAGCGTATCTTTCCACCGTGCGATTCAACGATTTTTCGGTTAATCGCCAGGCCCAGCCCCATGCCGGAGGTATCCTCCCTGCGATGTGTCAGCCGCTGGAAAGGATCGAATATTTTCTGAAGATATTCAGCCTTGATGCCCGGGCCGTTGTCGTGCACGGTCAGCTGCCAGGCGTCTTCTTGCTCTTCGGCGCAGACATGTACCGTCACCGGCGACTCGGAGTGCCGTATGGCGTTGGCAATGAGGTTCTGAAACAATTGAATCATCTGCACGCGGTTAGCGTGCACCAGGGGCAGTATATCGCTGGTGATGGTAGCGCCGCGCTCTTCGATAAGCTTTGCCAGGTTTTCCTGCACATCTTTCAGCACATCGGCAATATCGCAGGGAGTCCTTTCCATGTGCTCGGCGGCATCCAGCCTGGTATAAAGATAAATTACGTCGATCAATGCATGCATGCGCGTGGCGGCTTTGCTAATGCGCTGGAAAGATCGCTGCGATTTTTCGGATAATTCATCCACCTCGGTAATCTGATCGAGGAAAGAACGAATGGTGCGCAGCGGCTCTTTCAAGTCGTGGGCCAGGGCATGGGTGAATATTTCCAAAGATGCGCGCTGTTCAACGCTATTCTTTTGCAAAGTGCTATGCTGGACCGCCATTTCTACGGCGCGTTGCAGGGTTTGAGGCGTGATTGCACTCTTAGCGATGTAATCCTGGGCGCCTTCCTTCATCGACTGCACGGCAATCACATCGTTGCCCTTCCCGTCGAGCATGACGACGGCAAGATGCGGATGATTGACGCGGATGCGCTTTAAGACTTCGAGGCCATTAATGCCGGGCAGGGAATAATCCAGCAGCACGCAAACGAACGCATTTTCTTCGATGGCTTTTAATCCGCTCTCGCCGCTGTCGGCTTCCACCAATCGCAGATCGTCACCCAATGCGCTTTTGAGCGATCGGCTGCAAAGGGTACGGTCGCCCGCATCGTCATCGATGATCAATATACCGCGTGTTTTGTACATACAGTTTACCTTCCTTGGTTTACGGCATTTCCACGATGCGCCAGAAGCAATCCACCAGGCTGACCAGATTCAGGAAATCTTGCCCCGCCGTTGACTTGACGATATAGCCTGCAACGTTGAGATCGTAGGCAGCCATCTTATCTTCCTCGCTCTTGGAAGTAGTGAGGATGAACGCGATGGAGTGACGCAATTCCTTGTCTTCGCGCAGCGCCTTAATGAATTGGATGCCGTTCATTCTCGGCATGTTGAGGTCAACCAGCAACATCATGGGAGACGGCGGTTTCGATTTTCCATTTTCGCCCCGGAGCATTTCCAGCGCCTCCATGCCATCCACCGCCCGTAGGATGGGATTGGCGATCTTGGCTTTGGTAAAAGCGCGCTGGACGGCCTTGGCATCGCCGTCATCGTCCTCGACCAGTAAAATATTGAGCGATTTGCTGTCCGCCGTGGCAGTCATATTCATGCCGTTTCTCCCTTGGTTTGCTGTTGCTTTGGCCAGGTGAAGCGAAAAATACTTCCCTTGCCTGCGGCGGATTCCAGCATGATCGTTCCGCCGAAAACCTCGACATTCTTGCGCACCATGGCGAGCCCCATGCCGCTGCCTTCCACCTGATCGCGGGGCTTCAGCGTCTGGAACATCTTGAATACCTGATCATGGAATTGTGCCGGAATGCCCGGGCCGTCGTCGCCTATGGCGAACGCATAGTGCGCGTCCGTTTCTTCCACCGTCACCTCAATACACCCGGTTTTCCTATCATGGTGCTTGATAGCATTGCCGATGAGATTCATCAGGATTTGCTGCAGCGGCATCCGGCGCACGTGAATGTCCTGAAAGCCTGGGCTCACCGTTATTCTGAAATCGCTCGGTGGCGAAAGCAATCCCAGAATGTTATCCATCAGCGCCTCGCCGGTGACAATTTCGGCATAACGTTCATCGATGGAACGCCCGATGCGCGAATATTCGAGCAGATCGTCGAGCAGTTTTTCCATGCGGCCGATGCGTCCGCGCAGCAGATTCATATTTTCACGCGTCTCGGGCGTTAAGTGCTCCTGTAAGTCCTCTTCCAGCCATTTAGAGGCATTATCGATAACGCGCAGCGGCGCTTTCAGATCGTGCGAGGCGGCGTAAGCAAACTCCTGAAGTTCCTTATTCACCGCTTCGATCTTTTCATAAGCATCGGCCACTTTGGTTTTTTCGAGGTCGAAATCTTCCAGGATATTGAGAAAAATGCGCTGGCTTTGCTGTAACCGCGTCTTTTCTTCATCGAAATCTTCCAATATGTTCAGCGTGGCCGTTTGCACCTGCGCGAATCGGGTTTTTTCCTCGCCAAAATCCTCCAGAATATTCAGCGTGGCCGTCTGCAGCATTTCCAGCCGCGTTTTTTCCGCGTCGGAATCCTCAAGCAGATTCAGCAGCGCCCGCTGAAAATCCTGTGGGCCGTTTTCCCTTTCGTTATAGTCTTCCGCAGTGGCAACAGGCTGCGTTTGCATAGGAATCCTTTCGGCTACGCCACTTTTTTCTTTAAGTCCTCAATCTCTTTCTTCAGCTCGATCATCCGCAGCTCGCGGCCCATGGTCAGCTTCTGGAAGCGCTCCAGCTCGGCCAGCCGTTCCAGCTCCTTGCCGCGCTGTTCGGCTACCTGCGCCTCCGCTTGCTTCTGCGCGGTGACATCTCGCGCGGCGGCGAAGATACCCAGCACGTTACCGCGTCCGTCGCGATACACCGAGGCGTTGTAAAGCACGTTGGTCTGCTTGCCTCCCACATGGCGGATGGTCAGCGGGTAATCGGTCACCATGCCCTTGGCGAAAACCTGGCGGTAGCCTTCCTGCGCCTTTTCCGGCTCGGTAAAATAATTGGAGAAATCCGTGCCGATGAGCGTCTCGCGCAATACACCGGTTACGGCCGTGGTGGCTTCGTTGACGTCGGTGATCTTGCCGTCGGCGCTGATGGTGACGAGCGGGTCGAGCGAAGCTTCGATCAGGCTGCGGGCATACTGGGAGGCCAGTTTCTGCGCGGTGACGTCGCGGATGGCGCTGGAAACCAAAATTCCCTCCTCGGTTTCGAGCGGGCTTAAGCTAATCTCTACCTGGAACTCGCTTCCATCCTTGCGCCGCCCGAACAGTTCAAGTCCGACGCCCATGGAGCGGGTGCCGGGCTTGGCGAAGAAATTGTTGCGATGCCCTGGATGAGCGCCGCGAAAACGTTCGGGAACGAGAATCTCAACCGGCTGGTCGAGCAGTTCCTCCCGCTCGTAACCGAACAGTTTCTGGGTCTGTGCGTTGACGAGGACGATGCGGCCGTCCTTGTTGACGATGACGATCGCATCGGGGGCGGCTTCGAGCAAGCTTCGGAATTTGTCCTCTGCTTTCTTGCGCCCGGTGATGTCGCGGGCAGCGGCGAAGATGCCCAGCACGTTACCGCGCTCATCGCGGTAGACCGAAGCGTTGTAGAGTACATCGGTCAGCGCTCCGTCGGCGTGGCGGATAGTCAGCGGGTAATCGGTCACCATGCCCTTGGCGAAAACCTGGCGGTAGCCTTCCTGCGCCTTTTCCGGCTCGGTAAAATAATTGGAGAAATCCGTGCCGATGAGCTTATCGCGGGATACGCCGGTCACTTTGGCGGTGGCTTCATTGACATCGGTGATCTTGCCGTCGGCGCTGATGGTGACGAGGGGGTCGAGCGAGGCTTCGATCAGGCTGCGGGCATATTGCGCCATCCTTATTTCATTCGAAATATCTTTAGAGATAAGCAGAAAGCCGATAGGTTTACCCGATACGTCGAGGCGCGGCGTGATGACTAAACGGGCGGTGAACTGCTCACCGTTTTTGCGCCTGCGCGAAACCGTGCCCTCAAATTTTCCCTGCGCAAGCGCGTCTTCCATGATTTTTTTTGGCAACCCCGCCGCCACATCCTCCGGGGCATGCAGCTGGGACGAGTTCATCTGACCGACCACCTCTTCCGGTTCATAGCCGTAAAGCCTGCGCGCGCCTTCGTTCCATAAGATGATTTTTCCGGCGAGATCTTTGGCAATGACGGAGTATTCTGTTGAGGATTCCAGGATGTTAGTGATGAAATCCATCGCTGCCTGCGGATCACTAATGATATCGCTATCGAACAGCTTCGACTTCTTTTCGGATACAGGCCTTATGGGAGATATGGGGTTCTTTTTAGGCGGTTCCAAACGAGCCATGAACTCTCTCCCTATTGGTTATTTGGGCATAAATTTTTCATAAAAAAATTGAGCCGCTCACACTTTATAGTTGAACAAATTATTAATACAACAACTTAATAGCGCATAGTGATTAAGGTGTTTGGAAACGAGAGCAGTTGCAGGGCGCGGCGTTGGATATGAAAGGCGCTGCTATCATTTCGCCTTGCCTTTTGCCGGTAACTGAAAACAATTGCCCAGTCCTGCAAAACCTCTACTTGGTTCGCTGGAAGTTTGGAGTGCGTTAGTCACTAATCCGTTTGAATTTTATCCAACTCCCGTCATGATGCCTGTTATGACCCAACCTTCCTCCATCCATGTTCAATGTTGCATAGCAGGCGGCGGGCCGGCGGGGATGATGCTGGGGTTTTTGCTGGCGCGGGCGGGCGTTTCCGTTTTAGTTTTGGAAAAACACGCCGACTTCCTGCGCGATTTCCGCGGCGATACGGTGCATCCTTCGACGCTGGAAATTATTCATGAGCTTGGGTTGCTTGATGATTTCCTCAAACGCCCGCACCAGAAAACCGAAAAGCTGGGCGGCTATGTCGGAAACGAATTCATCACGGTTGCCGATTTCTCCAAACTTAAAGTGACCTGTCCGTACATCGCCTTCATGCCACAATGGGATTTCCTGAATTTCATTGCCGACCACGCTAAACAATATCCGAACTTCCATGTGCGTATGCAGGCCGAGGCCGAAGAGCTGATCGAGGAAGAGGGGCGCGTAGTGGGCGTCAAAGTCAAAACGCCGGACGGTATATTAGATGTGCGTTGCGATCTGGTGGTCGGCGCCGATGGCAGGCATTCGACGATACGCGAGCTTGCCGGCCTGAAAGTGCGCGATCTGGGCGCACCCATCGATGTATTCTGGCTGCGGCTTTCGTGGAAGCCGGGCGACCCGGAAGGAACGGTGGGCGTGTTTACGCCGGGGCGCATCATGGCGCTCATCAACCGGCAGGATTACTGGCAGTGCGCCTATGTGTTCCGCAAAGGCATGGCGGATGCGATTCAGGCAAAAGGCCTCGACGCGTTTCGCGCCGACATCGCCAAAACCGCATCCTTCCTCGGCGACCGCACGCAGGAAATCAAAAGCTGGGACGATGTGAAGCTGCTTACCGTCAAGATCGATTACCTTGAGCGTTGGTGGAAGCCGGGACTGATTTGCATCGGAGATGCTGCGCACGCCATGTCGCCGGTGGGCGGTGTCGGCATCAACATCGCCGTTCAGGATGCGGTGGCGGCGGCCAATATTCTGGCGCGCCCGCTTAAAGAAAACCGGCTTTCGGTCGATGATTTGCAAGCTGTACAAAAACGCCGCGAGGAACCTGCGCGCATCACCCAGCGCGTGCAAATATTCATGCAAGAGCGTATTATCAATCGCGTGCTGAAAAGCACCTCGGTCTTTGTCATGCCGCTGCCGCTTAGGCTTGCCCGGCGTTTTCCACTATTCCGCCGCATGACCGCCTACGCTATCGGCATCGGCGCCCGGCCGGAGCATGTGGAAATTAACTGATTTCCATTTACATTGCATGAGCCTCTAGGTATGAACGCTGGACGTTCGGGGAGTAGCGCAGTCTGGTAGCGCATCTGGTTTGGGACCAGAGGGTCGCAGGTTCGAATCCTGTCTCCCCGACCATTCTTTAAATTTTGATACCTCTGCGAACTCCTTGAATAGGAAGGCATTGTGTATTCTAAATTTTTCCGTTGCAGGCTTAGGTTCGGAAATAGCGAATTTAGGATTTCCTGCTGACTCCAGAGTTCCGAACCTTTTCCATTAAGATTCTGTATTTCTTAATAAAGCCATATTATAATTTAAGGCATGTCTTCTGTGGTATTTCAGATCCCTGCGTTTGAACCGAAACCATTCGTTTGGAATGCTACGGCTAAAACCATCGAGTTATTGAAGCCATTATCAGGTGATTATCGTCAACCACCATCGCAAGGTATTTCTTCAGAAGATGCAAATGCATTACTTGAGTGGGTGGTAGCAGGTACAGCGGAAAAATTGAAAGCGTTAATTCCCAAAATGGCTGAAGACTGGCACGGGTACGCTAAAGGAAACTGCATGGTTGCGGCTAATGCGATTCATGATTTAACGCAAGATATAGATCAATATCAACGCCATTTGGATATGGGGGCATCATCGCGCATTAGGCATGCCGCCACGCTTTTTCATTGCCGGTGCAAAAAAAGAGCGGCAACGGATATGAATGGAAGCATTATCTAATCGACCCAACCTTGGTACAATTTTTCCAAGACCACGCCTTAGGAAGTCATTTGACGCAAACACCGGAGGGCGCAGAATTAGGAAGGCAATTAATTGCTCATGGTTTCGCAGAACTCACTGAAGAGACCGCAAAAATTTATGTAGAAGCATTCATGCCTTCAATACTTGCAAAATCTTTATTAGGGAAAACAGAGGGCTCTTATCTGGGAGTATTATATAGCCCTGGCTTTGCCCTGCATTCATTTGTAAATTCAAACGAGCTGATTTGACGAAGAGCGCCGAAATTAAGCCTTAGTCTCATTGGATAGGTTCGGAACCCGTCCACCAATCCCGACCAGCCTTCGCCCTTCGAGCTTCGGCTCGGCAAGCCATATCTGTCTCATTATAACTCTTTTATAGAGTGGGTGCTTTCCCCCTATCGCTTCTTTACATGCGACCAAGCAGAGTTGCTGCAAGTAGTTATTACTCAACTCTTTTATGAGGTCGTTATGAACCAGGTCATTTATCTTGTGGGTTTAATCGTGGTAGTGCTTGCCGTGCTATCGTTTGTAGGCATCCGGTAGGAGAAATACTATGGCTAATGGATCTTCGAACACGCAGGGCGTTTCCTATGTGGAATGGGGCTCGGTAATTGCAGGCACGGTTTTAGCCTGCGCCGTATCCGTGGTGCTGTGGCAGTTTGGGCAGGCGATTGGCCTGGCGATACCCAGACATTATGATAACAGCTACACCGCCATCAAAGTATTCACCATTGGCCTGTGGCTTCTGTGGGTTCAGCTCATGGCGTCGATGTCGGGCGGTTATCTCGCCGGGCGCATGCGCGGCACATGGGCCAATGCCTCAGCGAGCGAAAGCGAACTGCGCGATGGCGCGCACGGGCTTTTAGTGTGGGCAACGAGCAGTTTAGTGGTGGTGGCTGCCGCAGCTTTCGGCGCTTTTCTTACCGTACTTGCCGCACAGCACGGCGTGGATGTGGCGCAGGAAGTGCAAAATAAATCGCAACTGCCTGAAGGAATGGTGCATAAATACGGCGCTATCTTCGGCTTTGCGCTCGCCGCGACTTCCATTGTCTCTGCCGTGGCCGCGTATGGGATGGGTATTGTTGGCGGCAATCACCGCGACGGGGATACCGACATCAGCCGTTTCTCATTTCGCAAAGCTGCGAGTAAGCGCGGAAAATAGCTAGCTATTATTAAATCTTCCTTCTTCTTTACATTCTGGCCAGTTAGGATAGAAACTTCTATCCAACAACCGCTGGCTGTTATTTATGTTCAAGGGCATCTATACCGCGCTGATTACTCCCTTTGCCAACGGCAAGGTGGATGAAAAGGCATTTGCGGCATTTGTCGAATGGCAGATCGCCGAGGGCGTGCATGGGCTGGTGCCGTGCGGCACCACCGGCGAATCGCCGACGCTGACGCATGCCGAGCATAACCGCGTGATCGATATTTGCGTCGAGGTGGCCAAGGGCCGCGCCAGGGTGATGGCGGGCACGGGCAGCAACTCAACCGAAGAAGCGATCGCGCTTACGCGCCACGCCAAGAAAGCCGGGGCCGATGGCGCGCTGATCGTCGCACCGTATTATAACAAGCCGACACAGGAAGGGCTTTACCAGCATTATAAGGCGATCCACGACGCGGCGGACCTGCCCATCGTGATTTACAACATTCCCGGCCGCAGCGTGGTCAACCTCACCGACGAGACGCTGGCGCGCCTAAGTGAGTTGCCTAACATTGTCGGCGTCAAGGACGCTACGGGGGATTTAGCGCGAGTAATGACGCTACGCGAGAAAACTAAAAAGCTGCAATTGCTCTCAGGCGAGGACATGACGGCGGTGGCGTTTAACGCCTCGGGCGGGCAGGGCTGCGTGTCGGTGACCTCGAACATCATGCCGCGGGCCTGTGCAAAGGTGCAGGAGGCCTGCCTCTCCGGCGATTTTGCCGGGGCGTTGGCGCTGCATGAATCGATGGTCAGTCTCCATTCGGTACTGTTTTGCGAGACCAGCCCCGGACCGGTTAAATTTGCTGCGTCGCTCATGGGCAAGTGTAAGCCCCAATTGCGGCTACCGCTGGTTGAGCCTGGCGAAGCGAGCAAAAAGCAGATCACCCAAGTGTTAAAAAATTTACACTTGCTCTAACCAAACTTTTCCTCTTTATTAGCACTTCGTGAAATAGCCATGGCCGGTAAATCACCTTCTTCCGGAAACAGCGTCGGGTATAACCGTAAAGCGCGGTACAACTACGCCATCGACGAGGAAATCGAAGCCGGCCTGGTATTGAAGGGAACCGAAGTTAAATCTCTGCGCGCCGGCAAGGTCAGTTTCAACGACGCCTATGCCGCCGAAAAAGAAGACGCCATCTGGCTCTTCAACATGCATATCGCGGAGTATAGCGGCGGCAACCAGTTCAATCACGAACCGCTTCGGCCAAGGAAATTGTTGCTGCATAAAAAGCAGATCGACAAATTGCTCGGCCGGCTCAAGGTCAAAGGCGTGACATTAGTCCCCCTGGCTTTGTACTTTAACAGCCGCGGCGTGGCCAAGGTAAAACTGGGGCTCGCGCGCGGCAAGAAAGAGTACGAGAAGCGCGATACGATCAAGAAACGCGACTGGCAGCGTGATAAATCACGCATCATGCGCGAGAAGAAATAAAAAAAGTCATTTGTTAAAAATGACGCATAAAAAAGTCTATACGCAACGGTGTAAATAAAGGTAAGTGACGATGTTGGATGCTCTTTCCGATTTCTGGAAACCTATGAAAAAATCGCAGGCGCAGGAAAAACTGCGCCCCGAGCTGATGCAGATCGGCAGCACGATCGGCTTCGGTTTCGTGCCGCAGGCCTCGCTCACCGGCCGCAGGCTCACGGTCGTCGGCGTCAACACCTACAAATTCGGCGAAGAATCGCTCACCTCCTTCGTGCTCGCATTCGATCAGGAACCGGCCGTGTCGATGATCATCGCCGAAGCCGAGGGCGAGCAGTATCTTGCCATCTCGCGCCGCATCAGCATCAGCGACCGCATGAAGATGTTCGATAGCTTAGACCTCGACAACGTCATCGAAAAATCCGAAGTCACGCATCTCGCCTGCAAGGACAACATCCCCGATTTCAAAGGCTGGATGGTCGCAAGTTACAAGCGCGAAATTCTCGGCATGAAAGGCGCGATCTACAAAGGCGATTACCGCAAAGCCTCGATGCCCGCGGGCGAAGCGCAGGAATTCCGATATAGCTTGCTGGTCAGCGACAGCAACGAGCACGCCATCGAAATCGAAAAATACGACGACGGCCGCATCGAGGTGTACGCCACGATCTATCGCCGCTTAAGCGACATCGGCGAGATTTCGCATCCGCCGCAAGCCTCGCTTAATCGCCCCGATTTAAAACTCGCATCCTCAAAGTCCGAAGAAAAAACGCCGGCGCCGCCGCTGCCGGTCGTCGCCTCCGCGCCGCAGATTTCCGAAGCGACGCATACGGTGGTGGAAGTGGTAAAGCCCGAAGCCAAGCAGGAGCCGAAAGCCGCACCCATCAAGCTTCCTGAGCTTACACCCACCCAGCCGAAAGTCGAAAGCAAACCGGCTGCCGCAGCCGAACCCGTAAAACCGACAGCGCAGTTCTCGCCTACGATGAATGCCGCCGTCACACCCAAAAAAGAGGAGAAACCAATGGCAATGAACGAAACAATGAATGGCGCGAATAGCGACATGAAACCCAAACTGAGCAACGTGATGTCCGCGTCGGCTCAACCCAGCATGAACCAGGAGGTAAAAGCCGTGAGCAAACCCACTATGAACGGAATGGATAACGAAGCCATCGAGTGCGATCTGAAGGTCGCCAACAAAATCATCGACGAAGCGATCCGCAACGAAATGCGCCTGTCCGACGTCGTCCGCCGCATCATCGAGCTGCCGGTGGCACATCAGGAAGCGGTGCATATTCCGGTCACGCTGTCGGATGAGGATTACGCGCTGCTCGGCATCCGCTACGGCATGCAGGCAACTGACCGCAACTCGATCAAGCGCCGCATCATGGAAGATTTAAACAGCTTCTCGGGCACCAATAAAAAAGCCGCGTAAGATAAATTCACAAAACTGTCACATTTCCACCGGTTTGAGCTGTTAGGATAGGCTCTCATTTTAATAGGAGAGACTATGCCGATTCGCAAGGAAACCGCTCAAGGCGCATTGCAAACACTCAAGCCATTTGTGGCGGGTATAAACGACTTCGACCCGTCGACCGCCAGCAATTCCGTGTTGCTGACCTCGGATGCGCGCACGGCGCTGGGTGATGTAATGGTTCAGCTGCTTACGAGCGAAGGCCTGATTACCACAGAAGGTGAAGCCTATCGCCTCAAGCTGTGCGATCTGCGCGATGCAGCGGGTGAGAAAACCGCTGAGGCAGCCGCTGCCGCAAGCCGCTAATTTTTCAGCACCTGATATATTGCTTTGGTGAGTGTGCTTAATTCCTGCTCGCCGATGGTAAAGCTCGGCGTGAGATAGACGATATCCTTAAACGGGCGGATCCAGCAGCCCCGGTCGATGAATTTTTTGCGCAGGCCGTAATAATCCATCTTGTCCGGCTCGACCTGCACCACGCCGATGGCGCCCTTGACGCGCACATCGACCACGCCCGGCAATTTTTTACACGCGGCGAGCTCCTCGGATAATTGTTTTTCGATACGCTCCACCTGCTTTAGGCGCGGCTCGTTTTCAAACAGATCGAGCGACGCATTGGCCGCGGCGCAGGCCAGCGCATTGGCCATGTAGGTCGGCCCGTGCATGAAGGCATCGTCGGGATTGTCGCTGTAAAACGCCGCGAAAATCTCGGCGCTGGCAAGGGTGGCGGCGAGCGTCATCGTGCCGCCGGTCAGTGCTTTGCCCACGCACATGATATCGGGTGTGATGCTCGCCTCGTTGCACGCGAACATGTTGCCGGTGCGGCCAAAGCCGGTGGCGATCTCGTCGGCGATGAACAGGATATTGTGTTTTTTGGCGATGCGGTAAATCTCGGCGAGGATATCGGCGCTATGAAAGCGCATACCGCCAGCACCCTGCACCAGCGGCTCGATGATAAGCCCCGCCACGTTTCCATGAACGCCCGCGAGCAGGGAATCGAATTCGGCGAAGCTGTATTCGTCGGAAGGAATATCGAGCACGAATTGCTTGATGACTGAATTGCGAAATGCCTTATGCAGCGATTTATCGGGATCGGATACTGACATCGCGCCCAGCGTATCGCCGTGATAGCCGTCCTTGAAACAGATGAAGCGGTCTTTCTGCGGCTTGCCTTTATTGCGCCAGTATTGCAGCGCCATTTTCAGCGCCACCTCGACCGATACCGAGCCCGAGTCGGCGAAGAACACGCGATCCAGGCCGGTGAGATTACATAAGCGCTTAGCAAGGGTGAGTGCCGGTTCGTGTACCAGGCCGCCGAACATCACATGCGGCATAGCCTGCAATTGTTTCTGTACGGCCTTGATCATATGCGGGTGCTGGTAGCCGTGGCAGGCACTCCACCACGACGCAATGCCATCGACCAGTTCGCGTCCGTCGCTAAGCGTGATGCGGCAACCAAGCGCTGCGACCACCGCTTCAGGCGGCGGCGCGATTTTCATCTGCGCATAAGGCAGCCAGATATGCGGTGAGCCTGCTTTATACCAATCCATGGGTCAACCCCGCTTTATCAGGCGGCGCATGCTTCTTCTGATTTAGGAAGCGCCATCGGCGAAAGCCCCAATTTGTCAAACAGCGCCATGTCGCGGTCAGCGTCGGGATTGGGAGTGGTGAGCAGTTTCTCGCCGTAGAAAATCGAATTGGCGCCGGCGAAATAGCACAGCGCCTGCGTCTGCTCGTTCATCTCCTCGCGCCCGGCCGAAAGCCGCACGAAGGATTTGGGCATCAGGATGCGCGCGACCGCAATGGTGCGGATGAAATCGAACGCGTCCAATTCTTCCTGCCCGGCAAGCGCGGTGCCTTCGACCTGCACCAGCAAATTGATCGGCACGCTTTCGGGATGTTCTGGCATGGTGGCAAGCGTGCGCAAGAGTTCCGCGCGGTCCTCGAGCGACTCTCCCATGCCGACGATGCCGCCGCAGCAGACATTCATCCCCGCATCGCGCACGTGCGCCAGTGTATCGAGCCTATCCTGGTAGGTGCGGGTGGTGATGATGCTGGGATAAAAATTTTCCGAGGTGTCGAGATTGTGATTGTAATAATCGAGTCCGCAGGCTTTGAGTTTTTGCGCCTGTTCGCCGGATAACATGCCGAGCGTGGCGCAAGTCTCAAGCCCGAGCGATTTGACGCCTTCGATGATGCCGGCGAGCTTTTCGATGTCGCGGTCCTTGGGCGAGCGCCAGGCCGCGCCCATGCAAAAACGCGACGCACCGGCGGCTTTGGCCTTTTGCGCCTCGGCGATCACGGTATTCTTATCCATCAGTTTTTCGGCCTTGACGCCGGTGGTAAAATGGGCACTCTGCGGGCAATAGGCGCAGTCTTCCGGGCAGCCGCCGGTCTTGATCGAAAGCAGCGTCGAGATCTGCACTACGTTGGCCGGAAAATGCGCGCGGTGCACAGAAGCAGCGCGAAACAGCAGATCGTTAAACGGCAGGGCAAACAGTGCGAGCACTTCGTTTTTCTGCCAGTCGTGACGGAGTTCGGGTTGCATGCTATAAGCCCCTTTGGAATGGATGTAAGCGTTTTAGCGCAGGATAGGTCAAAATGCCAGCATTAGACGAGGTATTGAAGCAAAAATTGCAGCTTCTCGAAGCCAAGCACTTAAAACGCGCGCTCAAAGAAACCACGCGCGGCGAGGGCGTGCACGTGATCCGCGCCGGCCGCGAGCTTATCTCGTTTAGCGATAACGATTATCTGGGCCTGTCGCGCCATCCGAAAGTGGTCGCCGAGGCAGAGGCCGCACTGGCTGAATACGGCACGGGAGCAGGGGCGTCGCGGCTGGTGACCGGTAACCATCCGCTTTATACGGCTCTCGAATCCAAGCTTGCTTCCTATAAAGGCACCGAGGCCGCCTGTATTTTCGGCAGTGGCTACTTGGCCAATCTGGGCGCCATTCCGGCGCTGGTCGGTGCTGGCGATCTGATCCTCGCCGATAAATTTGCCCATGCCTGCATGCTCGATGCGGCGCGTTTGTCGGGGGCGACCTTCATGCGCTTTGCGCATAACAATGTCGAGCATTGCCGCCTGCTGCTCGATGCCAATCGCCGCGAGCATCACCATTGCCTCATTCTGACCGAAACCGTTTTCAGTATGGATGGCGACATTGCGCCGATCGCCGAACTCTCCGAGCTTGCGACGCTGCACGACGCGTGGCTGATGACCGACGATGCGCATGGGTTGGGAATCGTGCCGCACATCAAAGGCGCCGATATCCAGATGGGGACGCTCTCCAAAGCGGCGGGAAGCTATGGCGGCTACGTGTGCGGCTCGCAGGCGCTGATCGATTATCTCGAAAGTGCGGCGCGCAGCCTGATTTATTCGACAGCGCTGCCGCCCGCGGTGATTGCGGCTTCCACCGCTTCGCTCACGCTGATCAAATCCGAGCCGGAGCGCGGGCAAAAAGCCTTGCGCCACGCGCAGCATTTCACAGCGCTTCTGGGACTGGCGCCTGCGCAAAGCGCCATCGTGCCGGTGATCGTGCGGGAAAATGAAAAAGCGCTCGCTGCTTCCGCGATGCTGGAAGAAAACGGGTTCCTGGTGGCGGCGATCCGCCCACCCACCGTGCCCGAGCACACGGCGCGCCTGCGTTTTGCCTTTTCGGCGCAGCATGAGGAAAAAGATATTGAAGCAGTGGCGGCACTGCTCAAAACACACGGAATCGCATGAAGATACTCACCTTAAGCGGCTGGGGCCAGCCGCAGGACGCGCTTGCCACATTGTTTCCGCACTCAACGCATGTCGAATACGCCAAACATGCAACGCTCGATGCCGCGCTAGATGAAATCACCCGCGCGGCGCAAGATTATGATCTAGTGGTGGGCTGGTCGCTCGGCGGGCAGCTTGCGGCGCATGCCGTGGCAAAAAAACGCATTGCGCCCAAAGCGCTGGTGCTGATCGGCGCACCCTTTCAATTCGTCGAAACACCGCCGCTTGCGATTGGCATGAAGCGCGACACCTTCCAGAAATTTCGCGAGAATTATGCCGCCAACCCGGCACGTACATTATCTAAAGGCTGGGAGCTCATCGCCTATAATGACAGCCGCGCTGAAGAGGTTCAGCAAGCACTCGCGCAATTTAATAAAGAAACGGTGCAGCGAATCGACTGGCTGCGCTGGCTCAATCTGCTCGATGGATTTACCTCGCACGGGTTGCCATTTGATCATTTTCCGCCTAGCCTGATCCTGCACGGCACGGAGGATGCAGTAGTGGCCTATGAACAATCGCAACATTTTGCCAAACATATTCCGGGCGCGCGCCTGGAAACGTTCGCCGGTTGCGGCCACGCGCCGCACTGGCACGATCCTAAGCGCGTGCAAAAATTGATACAGGATTTCGCGGATGTTTGACACTCCTGCCATACGCCAGGATTTTACTTTAGCCGCCGCGCAATATGACGCGCATGCACATCTGCAAGCCCAGGTGCGCGAGCAGTGCCTTGCGCTTGCGCGCCAGTTTTTCCCGGCGCGCGGGCGCATTCTCGATCTTGGCAGCGGTACCGGCGCATTGGCTGCCGAAGCGGCAAATACCCGGCCGCACTGGCAAATCGTCGATCTCGATATTGCTTTGGGCATGTGCCAGATCGCGCGCAAGCGCGCGGCACTTGCCATCAATGCCGATGCAGCCTCTCTGCCGCTGGCCGATGATTCGTGCGACGGCATATTTTCATCGCTGATGCTGCAATGGACCAATGCCGCGAATGTATTTCGCGAAATCGCCCGCGTGCTCACGCCGGGAAGTTATGCCGTGCTCGCAACACTGGCGAGCGGCACGCTCAGCGAATTGCAGCATGCCTTTGCCACGCTCGATGCCAGCCCGCATGTCAGTCAGTTTCTGGAGCCGCACCGGATTCTCGCCGACGCACATCAGGCCGGGCTTACGTTGTCGCTGGCCCGCCAGCCGGTGCTGATGGAATATTATTCCGATACGATTGCCATCATGCGGGCGCTGCAGGCAATCGGTGCGACCAATAAGCAGGCGGCGCGCAAGCGCGGGCTGATGACGCCGCGCCAATTCGCCCGGCTCGAGCAATGTTATGCCAGACAATTTGCCACGCCGCGCGGCTTGCCGGTGAGCTGGCACGTGCTGTATCTCGTGTTGCAGAAAGCGTGACCATGCAGCCTTTTTTCATCACCGCCTCGGGCACCGATATCGGAAAAACGCTGATTACCACGACATTATGCTGGCAGCTGCGCCAGCTTGGCAAAAAAGTCACCGCGCTAAAACCGCTGATCACCGGCTACGATGCGGCGGACGACAATAACGACACCTCGCTTATTTTAAAAAGCTGCGGCTTGTCGCCCACGCCGGAAACCATGGAGTCGATTTCGCCGTGGCGCTTCAAAGAGCAGCTGGCGCCGAGCATGGCTGCCACGCGCGACGGCAAGCACGTGGCGCTCGAGCAGGTGGTGAATTATTGCCACGAGCATGCGCAGCTTGCCAACGATATCCTGTTGGTCGAAGGCGTCGGCGGCGTCATGGTGCCGCTCAACGACAGCGCCACCGTGCTCGACTGGATGAGCGCACTTAACTGGCCGATCATTCTGGTCACGGGAAATTATTTAGGCTCGATCAGCCACACGCTTTGCAGCATCGAAGTGCTCAAAGCACGCGGGCTTGCTTTGCGGGCGCTGGTGGTCAGCGAATCGGCCAAAAGCCCGGTGCCGCTTGATGACACAGTGAGCGCGCTGCAAAAATTCGTGCCGATGGAAACGCCGATCATCAAGATTCCGCGCCAGCCGCCAAAAGATGAACTCTGGAAAACCATGCCTCTTATCAGTTGGATATGCACATGAACACCAAACTGCCTTTCGATTTATTCCGCGTCGCCGGTTTCAGGCCCAAGCCAAAAGATCCCGCTACGTTGAAATATGCGAGCTTCAACCGCCGTATGCTTGCCGCCACCATCGACATGACGCTGATATCACTATTGGTGGCGCCGCTGGTGGATTATGCGTTCAATTATTTTTATCCGCCGATTGCCGTCACCTGGCCGATATTCAGCGGGCAGATGACCGAGACCGATCAGCAGCGCGTGATGGCGGATTTTCTCAAATCCCTTTCCGAGTCGGGCTATATCGACCGCTGGCTCATCAACAGCCAGATACAGATCATTGTCTTGCTGCTCTATTCGGGATTGTGCTGGCTGCGCTGGTCTTCGACGCCGGGCAAAATGCTGCTTCGCATGAAGATCGTCGATGCGAAAACCGAAGCGCCGATGACGATTTTGCAAATGTTGATGCGGCTTGCCGGCTATTTCATGTCGGGCTTGATGCTGGGAATAGGATTTTTCTGGATCGGCGTCGATAAGCGCCGACAGGGCTGGCACGATAAGCTCGCCGAGACGGTAGTGATTTTACTTCCGAAGAAAAATGCTGGCGCTATACCAGACTCTCCAGCTGCTGATCCGTCAGATTCCCCGGCACCATCAGCAGGGGAATAAGCAGCTTGTGACCGAGCTGGCCGGCAAGCCACGAGGCAAGCGTGCCGCGGCTGCTCGATTGCGCGATGCCGACCACGACGGTGATTAAATCAGGATCGCTCATCGCCACCGCGATGATCTCATCGCCGGTCGGGCCCTCGCGTAAAATTACATTGGGCATTACCCCATAGGCTTCAAACGCCTCGCGCGCCAGCGTATTGAGCAGCGCCTGACCTTCGGCCTGCCGCTCTTCGCGCATGCGATCGGCGATGGCGCCCAGTGTTTGGAAATCGGCGGGCGGGATCACATGCATCATATCGACCGCGCCGTTTCGCGTGCGCGCTTTCATGCAGGCAAGCCGCAGTGCGACGCGCGATTCCTCGCGGGCATCGACGCAGACCAGATATTTGACCGCTTTGCTCATATCCTACATCCTTTCAAACAGACGTCCGGTAAACCAGCCGATCACCAGCGCCAGCACGATGGCGCTTAAGCCATATAACGCCGGGTGCTGATGCGCGTACGCATAGAGGAACGCATCGAGCCCGGTTTTGACCACGGTGATGGGGGTGGATTGCATGCCGGTGATTTCCCCGTCAGACAGCAGATAAAATTCGGCGGTGTATGCGCCCGGCGGAATATTATCGGGAAATTCGATCACGGTTTTAAACAGCATTTCGCCCATGAACTGGATCACGCCCGGCTCGCCGGTATAGAGCCTGCGCCCATATTGATAATCGAAAAACGCCTGGGAAAAATGCTTAAACGGCTCGAGTTTTTTGGGGTCGGCCGGAGGCGACAGCAAGTTTTCCTGCCCGATGCCAAGCTGGCGAAAGAGCGCTGCCTGCTCGATCTCGGAGAGCGGCTTGCTGGTGGCGACGGCGTAAAAATCCGGCACGTCGTAAAATTTCATGCGCTCGCTATTGATCCAGATGCCGGCGATCTTTTCTTTCTTGCGCACGACGAAATCCTTGCTCGGGCCGCGCACCACGGCGATTACGTCGCCATTATCGTTGCGCGCGCCAAACAGGAAGATGCGGCTGCCGGAGAAGCTCGAATCCATGTCGATGCGGTAATTCGATAAATCGGCGACCAGCGGGCTTGCGCTCAGCGCAGTGGGATAGGCCAGCAGCAGAAGGAGCAGGAGGCGTTTAATCATCGACCACGCTCACGCTATAGATGTTGGCGGGCGGGGTGAACAAGGTGAAGGCAAGCTTGATCGCCACCACCAGCACGATGGCGGCAAGCAGTGCGCGCAGATATTCCGCCGGAAGCCTGGCGCCGATTTTGCTGCCGATCTGCGCGCCGACCACCGAGCCCGAAAGCAGGATGAGCGCGAGCATGATATCGACCGTCTGCGTGGTGATGGCTTGCAGGAAGGTGACGTTGGCGGTGATGAAAATAATCTGGAACAGCGAGGTGCCGATTACCACCGCGGTCGGCATGCCCAATATATAGATCATCGCCGGAATCAGGAAAAACCCGCCGCCGATGCCCATCAGGGAGACCATGACGCCGACGAAAAAGCCGATAGCCACCGGCACGATGCCGCTGATATCGAGATTCGAGCGCGGAAAATGCACTTTCATCGGCAGGCGGGCGCCCAGCGACAGATGCGTGCTCGCCACCGGTTTTTTGGCGACTTTCAAAATCGAGCGGATGCTTTCGCCCGCCATCATCGCGCCGATAATGCCAAGAAAAGTGACGTAAAATATCGAGATGGTCAGATCGATCTGCCCCGCCTGCTTTAACCAGCGAAAGAAGGCGACGCCGAGGGTGGAGCCCGCAACACCGCCGACGAGCAAAAACCAGCCCATCTTGAAATCGACATTGTTGCGCCGCCAGTGGGCGATAAAGCCCGAGACGGAAGAGGCGATGATTTGATTGGCCGCGGTTGCCACCGACACGGCAGGCGACACACCGATGAAAATCAAGAGTGGGGTGAGCAGGAATCCGCCCCCCACGCCGAACATGCCCGCCAGAATGCCGGTGATACCACCCAGGCCCAGCAGCAGGAAAATATTCACCGACATCTCGGCTATGGGCAGGTAGATGTTCATGGATCAGGGCGATTGCGAGAAGCTGATATAGTTGCCCATATACTGGTAAAGATTTTTCTCGAGCTCGGCGTTGACCTCTTCCATCATGCTGGCGATCATGTTGCGAAACATCAGGTTGCGCGTATTGACGCTGGCATTTTCCGGCATGGTGATCGAGCGCCTGGCCTTCACGTTGACGCTGGCTTCCGACATCGCGCCCGTGCCGTAGACGCGCAGCTCGACATTCAGCGAGGCATCGTATTGCATATCCTGCTCGATGGTAAGCCAGCCTTTAAGGCCGCTCTCCACCGGTAGTTTGGTCGCTTTCACCGCGCCGTCCTTGATGATGACCTGCATGGTTTTATCGCCGCCCACGGAGCGCAGGCGATCACGCGTCCAGATTTTCATCGCCTCGGCGGGCGAGTAGGGAATCAGATGCTCGACGAAGGGCGGGCGCATCGGCGATTTATATTCCTCGACGATCTGGATGCTCGAGACCGCGATATTGATCGGCTGGTATTGCGCGAAACCCAGCGGCTTATAATCGACCGGGCTTTCCGGCGCGCAGCTGGTCAATAGCAGCGCAGCCACTATAGTCAGTAAGCGTTTCATATATCCTCCTTCTTCAAAGCGCACCGCATCATAGCAAAAGCGTTTATCTTCACAAGGCGCGCGTGGGAAGCTTGGCGTCAGGCGCGCGAATATAAAACGGACTTAAGCTTTGCGCCGGGGAGGCGTGCAGGGCGGCAAGCTCGGCCAACGCATCGGCGCGTGGATATGCGGCGCTCGCTATGTGCCGCCCGCCGATTTCCATATTGCCTGCCACCAGCGCATCGGGCGCCGAGGCGAGCGCTTCTGCAATAGTGCCGATTCGCGGCTCATATAAAGCGGCTGCGGCAAATGCCTGATAATAGACTTCGCCCTTGCCGGCATTGAGCAGGCTTAGAATCGGTTTGTCGCCCGCTTCTTTTTTTGCCGCCTGCGCCAATGTTTCCAGCGTGGTAAACCCCAGGCCCTTTATTTTTGCGGCAAAGCAAATGCCGCGCGCGGCGGCGAGCCCCACGCGGATGCCGGTGAAGCTTCCGGGGCCGATGGTGCAGGCGACGGCGGAAAGCTGCGGATAGGCGGTGCCGGTTTGTTTAAGCAGTTCCTCGATCATCGGCATCAGGCAGGCCGATTGCATCACGGGCGCTTTATTCTCAAGGTAGCCCGCCACTTTGCCCGCTTTCCACAAGGCGGTGCTGCACGGGCCGGTAGCCGTATCGATTGCTAAAATAACCTTGGTTTCAGCCATAGTTTGACGACTTAAGCGCAACAGGATAATACTATTCCCCTCATAAACGCTTATGGATAAAGACACAATGGCCGATACACCGCTTGCGCAAAGAAAATGCGTCCCCTGCGAACCGGGCACGCAGCCCATGAGCGGCGAAGAGGCGGGGCGCTGGCTTAAGCTCGTGCCCGGCTGGGAATTCGCGCTCGAGGGCCGCGCCATCCGGCGCCGTTATCCGTTCAAGGATTTCATGTCGGCGCTCGCTTTTGTCGAAAAAATGGCGCCGATCGCCGAAGCGGAGGGACATCACCCCGACCTGATGCTCGGCTGGGGTTATGTGGAATGCGTCTGCTGGACGCATAGTATCGCGGGGCTGCATGAAAGCGATTTCATCATGGCGGCCAAATATAATGCGATTATGTAAGATATTGAAATATCCTATTGTTATTAAGTGATTTTCCATTGAGCAAAAAACTTTTCATCAAAACCTATGGCTGCCAGATGAACGTCTATGATTCGGTGCGTATGGCCGACGTCATGGCGCCGTTTGGCTATCAGGCTTCGGACACATATGAAGATGCCGATCTGGTGATTTTGAACACCTGCCACATCCGCGAAAAGGCTGAGGAAAAAGTCTATTCGGAACTGGGCCGCATCCGCGAGGAAAAGGAAAATAAAAAAGCCCGCGGCGAACGCATGCTGATTGCGGTGGGCGGTTGCGTGGGCCAAGCCGAAGGCGAAGAGATTTTCAAGCGCGCACCCTTTGTCGATCTGGTGCTCGGGCCGCAGAGCTATCATCAGCTGCCCGAGATGGTGACGCAGGCGATCCGCAAGCAAGGCGGCGTGGTGTCGCTCGATTTTAGCGCCGAGGAAAAATTCGACGCGCTGCCGCACTCGGGCGAGTCGCAGGGCGTGTCGGCGTTTCTGGCCGTGCAGGAAGGCTGTGATAAATTTTGCAGCTTCTGCGTGGTGCCTTATACGCGCGGCGCGGAATTTTCGCGCTCACCCGACGCGCTGCTCGAAGAAGCGCGGCGCATGGTGACTCAGGGCGCGGTCGAGCTCACGCTGCTGGGCCAGAACGTCAACGCGTACCATGGCGAGAGCAACGGCAAAACCTGGTCGCTCGCCGATCTGATCGCCGAGCTTGCCAGACTCGACGGCATAGCCCGCATCCGCTACATGACGTCGCATCCGCGCGACATGTCGGACGATCTGATCGCCATCCATGGCAGCGAGCCAAAGCTCATGCCCTATCTGCATCTGCCGATTCAGTCGGGATCGGATCGCGTGCTAAAGCACATGAACCGCAAACATACGGCAGAATGGTATCTCGATATATTAGCGCGCTTGCGCAAAGCGCGCGCCGATATCGCGCTGTCGTCGGATTTCATCGTCGGCTTCCCCGGCGAAAGCGAGGGCGATTTCAAAGAGACCTTGGCGCTGGTAAAAGAAGTGCAATACGCGTCGGCATTCTCGTTTAAATATAGCCAGCGCCCCGGCACACCGGCGGCCACCGACGATCAGCAGATTGCCGAGGAAGTAAAGCATGAACGGCTGCAGCGCTTGCAGGCGGTGCTCGGCGCGCAGCAGACTGCGTTCAATCAATCTTGCATCGGCAAGGTGATGGATGTGTTACTGCTGCGCGATGGAAAATTCGCCGGGCAGCTTTTGGGCAAAACCCCGTATCTGCAATCGGTCTATGTGCAAGGTGGAGAACATTATCGTGGTAAGATCGTGCCGGTGCGCATCACCGGCGGTTATTTAAACAGCCTCTCCGGCGAGATCGTCGAAGAATCAACACCTATGCGAAAGGCAAGTTAGTGAAAGAAAAAAACGGCAAGAACGGCACGCCAGAAAATGCGTCGATCAATGTGGTGTTCGAGGATAACAGCCTGCTTCCCATGTTGTTTGGCGAAAACGATTCGCATCTGGCCAAGCTTGAAAAAAAGCTCAACGTGTCGGCGTCGTCGCGCGGCAATATCGTGGCACTGACCGGCGAGAAAGCCAACGTCGAAGCCGGCAAGGCGATTTTGCAGCAACTCTATGCCGATTTGCGTAAAGGCGGCGAAGTCGGCCCCGCGCAGGTGGACGCGGCGATCCGCATGGTGCTGCATCACGAAGCGAATAACGAGCATGGCGGTTTGTTCGGCGGCAGCGAAACCGTTATCAAGACGATGAAAAAAGTCGTAAAGCCCTACACGCCGGTGCAGGGAAAATATATTCAGGCGCTCGCCGCAAACGATCTGGTGTTTGCACTCGGGCCCGCAGGTACGGGCAAAACCTATATCGCGGTGGCGATGGCGGTGTCGCAGTTTTTAAACGGCCGCGCCGAAAAAATCATCCTGTCGCGTCCGGCGGTGGAAGCGGGCGAGAAGCTGGGCTTTTTGCCGGGCGATCTTAAGGAAAAAATCGATCCGTATCTGCGCCCGCTTTATGACGCGCTGTTCGATATGATCCCGGCGGAGAAGCTCGCGCGCCATATGGAAAACGGCGAGATCGAAGTCGCGCCGCTCGCTTTCATGCGCGGCCGCACCTTCGCCAATTGCTACGTTATTCTCGACGAGGCGCAGAATACCACGCCGACCCAGATGAAAATGTTTTTAACAAGGCTCGGCGAAAATTCGCGCATGGTGGTGACCGGCGATCTGAGCCAGACCGATTTGCCCAAGGACGTGAAATCGGGATTGGGCGACGCGGTGCGCAAGGTCGAAGGCATCGAGGGCATTGCCTGCGTGCGCTTTTCGGATTCCGACGTGGTGCGACATGCACTGGCGGCGAAAATCATCCAGGCCTATGACGAATGGGACCGGAAAAAGAAAAATCCGCCCGCTTCGCCGTAAATGAAACGTTCAGTCGATATTACGATTCATGTCACGAAGCTGCGCTGGAAAACGCTGCTTAAGCCTTATACTAAACATATTCGGCAGGCATGCGAAGCGGCGCTGGCGGGCAGGGCGGGCGAGCTTTCGGTGGTGCTTGCCGACGACGCGGCTATCCGCCAAATGAATCACAGCTATCGCGGCAAGAATAAAGCGACCAACGTGTTGTCTTTTGCCGGTGAGGGGAAGCATCTGGGCGATATCGTGCTGGCGCTGGAGACAATAGAGCGCGAAGCCAAAGAGCAGCACAAAAGCGTCAAGGCGCATGCCACCCACCTAATCGTTCACGGCTGCCTGCATCTTCTGGGTTTTGACCATGAAGAAGAAGGCGAGGCGGGCCGCATGGAAAAACGTGAGATAAAAATCATGGAAAAACTTGGGTTTAGCAATCCGTACTTGTAGAGAAACCACGCAATGTTATATAAACAACCATCATGAACACCACCTCTTCACAACGCGTGGCGCCTCCAACGGATGACGCCAAGCTGGCTTCCGATTCCCCCCAATCTTCTCAGGTGTCGCTGCTGCAAGCGATCCATAGCTGGCTTAGGCACGCGCTTGGCACGCGCCCGGATGCGTCACTCAAGGAAGCGCTCGAAGAAGTCATCGAGGAGCACGGCAAGGAAGCCGCCGACCGGCTGACGCCGGAAGAGCGGGTGATGCTGCATAACGTGCTTTCCTTCAGCGACATCAAGGTCAACGACATCATGGTGCCGAGGGCCGATGTAGCGGCAGTGGCGCACGATATTTCGCTCGCCGAGCTTAAGGCGCATATTCTCGAGCAGCGCCACACGCGCATTCCGGTCTATCAGGATACGCTCGATCACGTGCAGGGCTTCATCCACGTCAAGGATCTGCTGCCGATGCTGTCGGGCGACGCGCCATTCGCGATGACGGCGCTGCTGCGGCCGGTGCTGTTTGTGCCGCCTTCGATGCGCATACTTGATTTGTTGGTCAAGATGCGCGGTGCGGGCAGCCATATGGCGATGGTGGTCGATGAGTATGGCGGCACCGATGGGCTCGTCACCATGGAAGACGTGATGGAAGAAATCGTCGGCGATATCCACGACGAGCATGACGAGGACGAAGAACGCGAAGATGTCATCCACCGCGTCAACGATCATATATTCGAAGTGAGCGCGCGCATCCGCATCGAGAAACTTGAAAAAGAGCTCGGCCTTAATCTGGTCACCGAGGAAAAAGAAAACGAATTCGAAACGCTGGGCGGGCTGATTTTCTTCCAGACCGGACGTGTGCCTGCCAAAGGCGAGGTGATTCCGCATGTCTCGGGCCTGCGCTTCGAGATCATCGAAGCCGACGCGCGGCGCATCCGCCGGGTACGGATCATTAAGAGTTAAGACGATGCCTTTATCTCATTATGCAATGAAGGTCAGCGAGCTTAGCGGCTGGCGGCGCAAGGCCTTTGCCTTTGCGCTTGGCGTGATGGCGGTGCTTGCTCTGCCGCCGTTCTTCATCGTGCCGCTGCTCATTCCCGCTTTTGTCGGGCTTTACTGGCTGATCGACGGTACCCCAAAACAGCGCGCCTTCTGGGACGGCTGGTGGTGGGGCTGGGGCTATTACATGGCGGGGCTCTATTGGTTTTGCATCGCACTGCTCACCGAGCCCGATAAATTCGCCTGGGCGATTCCGTTTGCGCTGTTTGGCTTAACCGGCGTGATCGCGATTTATTGCGGCATCGCCTGCTGGATCGCCGCGCACTCGCGCCTTCGCGGTGCGGCGAATATTTTTATTTTCAGCGTGGTGTGGATGTGCGTCGAATTTGCGCGCGGGCATTTATTCAGCGGATTTCCCTGGAATCTCGCGGGTTATAGTTTCGCGGCATCGGATAGTGCGCTGCAGCTTGCATCGCTCATCGGTATCTATGGGCTTACCTGGGCTGCGGTATTTCTGGCCACGCTTCCCGCATTGTTCCGCGGTGCGCGCAAACCCGCACTTGTCGCTTGCGCTATTGCCTATGGTATTTTGATCATTGGCACCGGCTGGGGTGCGTGGCGTCTGCATGAGGCGGATCAGATTCCTGATTCCGAGCGCTATGTCGATGGCGTGATGCTCAGGCTGGTGCAGGCCAATATCGCGCAGCATCATAAATGGGATCCCAAACTACAGATGAAAGGCCTGCAGGAGTATATTGCGCTCACGCATTCGCAGAGTCTGGAAAAAGTCACCCACATCATCTGGCCGGAAACCGCGGTGCCCTATATCGTCGAGGAGAACAGCACCATCGCGCGCATGCTCGGCCACATCACGCCGATGGATAAGCTGCTCATCACCGGCGCGTTGCGCGCCGACGGCAAAGGATCTGAGTGGAATATCTATAACAGTCTGGTGGCAATCGATCCGCGCGGCATCATCGTCGGGCGGTACGATAAACATAAGCTGGTGCCGTTCGGCGAGTTCCTGCCGTTTCGCTCGATTATCCCTGCGCGCTGGCTGCTGCCGGTGGGCACAAAAGATTTCGATGCAGGTCCAGGCGTGCAGACGTTATACTGGCCGGGCCTGCCGGAATTAAGCCCACTGATTTGCTACGAGGCGATTTTTCCCGATGAGGTGGCAAGCGCGCTGCGCCGCCCGGAATTTCTGCTCAATGTCACCAACGATGCGTGGTTTGGCCTGAGCACCGGGCCGTATCAGCACTTCACCATGGCCAGGATGCGCGCCGCCGAACAGGGCCTGCCGCTGGTGCGCGTCGCCAATACCGGCATTTCCGCGGTAACCGATGCTTACGGCCGCATTCAGGGCGAAATCGGGCTTGGGGAAAAAGGTATTCTCGATATTCGGTTGCAAAAACCTCAACCTTCTGCTACAACCTACAGTAAAGGTAAAAATATATTTTTACTTATATTAGTGATTGCGGCGTTTGTTTTAACTTTGTATAAACAAAAAACGCAGAAAGATTAATAAATTCTCTTGAAAGTTGTAGGATTTATGAAAATAGTGAGCTCTAAATCAAAGGAAACGACCCAAAGGAAAACTATGTCTAAGCAAGATATCGACGCGCATGTCGGCAAACGTTTGCGCTTGCGCCGCACCATGATGGGACTCAGCCAGGAAGCGGTTGCCAAAGCCGTAGGCATTACGTTCCAGCAAGTGCAGAAATACGAAAAAGGCAGCAACGCGATGAACGCGAACCGCCTGTATGAGTTCGGCCGTTTCATGAACGTGCCGGTGGCGTATTTTTTCGAAGGGCTTGAGCAGATGGGCGGTCAGGGCGAGGCTCAGGGCTTTGCCGAAAATGAAAACGAAAAATTCGATCACGGCCGCGTGTCGGATCGGGAGTCGCTCGAGATGATGAAGGCCTTCAAGCGCATTAAGGAACAGGTGATTCGCAAACGCCTGGCCGATCTCGTGCGCGCGGTCGCCGATAATAAGGCGATTCTCGAGAGCTGAGCGCGATAGTATCGCTTGACTTAGGCGCAGAATTATTTAGTTTTCCGGCAGTACAGGTGGGGATTTGGAATTGCTTGCCACCACCTTTAAAAAAAATGGTCTAAGCTTCCGGCGCATTCATTTGCACCGGATATTTTCAAATCCCCGATGAATATTTGTGTGTATTGAAAGGGGATTTTTGTGTCCGATCGTTTTCATTCCAATCGCAGCAGCTATATTTTCACCAGCGAGTCGGTGGCCGAAGGGCATCCCGACAAAGTGTGCGACCAGATTTCCGACGCGGTGCTCGACGCCATGCTGACCGCTAATCCGCAGGCGCGCGTCGCCGTGGAGACGCTGGCGACCACCAACCGCATTGTGATTGCCGGTGAAACGCGCGGCGCCGAATCGGTCACCGTGGCCGATGTCGAAAAAATCGCCCGCGACAAGGTGCGCGAGATCGGTTACCTGCAGGAAGGTTTCCACGCCGATAACATGCATGTCGAAGTGCTGTTGCACACGCAATCGGCCGATATCGCCGTCGGCGTCGATTCCGCCGGCAGCAAGGACGAAGGCGCTGGCGATCAGGGCATCATGTTCGGATTCGCCTGCAATGAAACCAAATCGCTGATGCCGGCACCCATTCAGCTTGCCAACCTTATCTTGCTCAATCTTTCGAAGGCACGGCATAGCGGCGAAACAAAAGGCCTCGGTCCCGATGCGAAGAGCCAGGTGTCGCTGCTGTACGAAAACGGAAAGCCCGTGAAAGCCACCTCCATTGTCGTCTCCACGCAGCACGCGGCGGGACTTTCGCAAAAGCAGGTGCGCGAGATCGTGCGGCCTTATGTGATGAGCGCACTACCCAAAGGCTGGATGTGCGATGAGGCGGAATTTTACGTCAACCCGACCGGACAATTCATCATCGGCGGGCCCGATGGCGATTGCGGCCTGACCGGGCGCAAGATCATTGTCGACACGTACGGCGGCGCGGCGCCGCATGGCGGCGGCGCATTCTCGGGCAAGGATCCGACCAAGGTCGACCGCTCGGCGGCGTATATGGCGCGCTTCCTGGCGAAGAACGTCGTGGCCGCAGGCCTGGCGGAGCGCTGCACGATTCAGCTATCTTACGCAATCGGCGTATCGAAACCGATTTCGTTTTATGTCTCGACCGCCGGCACCTCGCAGGTCGATGAATCGAAGATCGAGCGCTTCTTGCAAAAAACGGTCGATCTGTCGCCGCGCGCGATTCGCGAATATTTAAAACTCAATCGCCCGATCTATGCGCGCACCGCGGCCTATGGGCATTTCGGCCGCGAGCCGGATGCGCAGGGCGGATTCAGCTGGGAGAAGCTTGACCTGGTGCAGGCATTGCAAGATGAGTTTAAAATCACCGCAAAAGCCGACGCGCGCAACGCCGCTGTGGCGTAAGTTTTGCCATGACCAGCGCGCTTGAACCACGCGACCGGCTGCTTGCCTCGTTTGGCAGACGCCAGGGTCGCCGCTTGCGCACCGGCAAGCGCACGTTGGTCGATACGCTGCTGCCAACCATCCAGCTGTCGCTGGATGAAGTGGTGCAGTGGCAAAGTGGTAAAGCGGCTGAGTTATTCAATCACCTAACTACCCAACCACTTAATCACGTTTTTCTTGAGATCGGTTTCGGCGGCGGCGAGCATCTGGCGCATCAGGCGATGCTGCATCCCGATATCGGGATGATCGGCTGCGAGCCATACATCAACGGCATCGGCGATTTGCTCAAGAAAATCGATGCGCAGAAAATACGCAATATCCGCGTTTTCCCCAACGATGCGCGGCTGTTGATCGAAAAATTGCCGGATCGCTGCCTGGATAAGGTGTTTATTCTCTATCCCGATCCCTGGCCTAAATCGCGCCACCATAAGCGGCGTTTGATCTCAATGGCATTTCTCGATGATTTGGCGCGCGTGATGAAACCCGGCGCCGCATTGCAGCTTGCTACCGACCACGCCGACTATGCCGCCTGGATGCTCGAGCGGTTGCTGGCGCATCCCAAGTTTACATGGACCGCGCAGGCCTGCGCCGACTGGCTGAATCCGCCGCCCGATTGGATCCCCACCAAATACGAGCAAAAGGCGCTGGCAGGCCGCCCGACCTATCTGAATTTCAGACTTTCTTAAGCGCCTCGAGAATATCGCGCGTCAGATCCTCGACATCTTCGATGCCGACCGACAGGCGAAGCAGCGCATCGCTGATGCCGAGCGCTTTGCGCTCGGATGCTTTGATGCTGGCGTGGGTGGTGGAAGCCGGATGGGTAATCAGGCTTTTGGCATTGCCGAGATTATTCGAGATGTCGATCAGTTTTAGCGCGTTCATGAAAGCGAACGCCGATTTCTTGCCCCCTTTGAGTTCAAACGCGATCATCGGCCCGCCATGCGACATTTGCTTACGCGCGATGGCATATTGTGGATGACTCTTTAAGCCGGGATAGACGAGGCGGCGAACCGTCGGGTGGCGCTCGAGCAGTTTGGCCAGCAGCTCGGCATTGGCGCAATGTTTCTCGACGCGAAGCGGTAGCGTCTCCAGACTTTTTAAGAGCAGCCATGCATTGAAATGGCTCATATGCGGGCCGGTATGGCGCACGAACGGCATCACGGCATTGTCGATAAAATCGCGCTTGCCTAAAATAGCACCGCCGATGGTGCGGCCCTGGCCGTCGATATGTTTGGTGGTGGAATAGATCACCACGTCGGCGCCGAGCTTCAGCGGATGTTGCAGCATCGGTGTGGCGAACACATTATCGATCATCAGGCACGCTTTGGCTTTGTGGCAGAGCTTTGCCACCTCGGCGATATCGACCAGCTCGAGCGTGGGGTTCGCCGGTGTTTCGATAAAGACGCAGCGCGTTTTTTTGCCGATTGCCTTTTGCCAGGCTTTCATGTCGGCACCGTCGACCAGCGTGTAGCTGATGCCAAAGCGCGGCAGGATTTGCGTGATGATGTAATGGCACGAGGAAAACAGCACGCGGTTGGCTACCACATGGTCGCCGGATTTAAGCTGGCACATCAGCGCGGCAAACACCGCCGCCATGCCCGACGCGGTGACCACGCAGGCCTCGGCGTTTTCCATGAGCGCCAGCCGTTCTTCGAGCATGGCAAGGTTGGGATGCGAATAACGGCCGTATTTAAAGCCGTCGATGCTGCCGTCGAAGCGGCCCTGGCCTTCCTCGGCCGAACCATAGGAATAGGAAGAATTGAGGAACAGCGCCTCGGAGGTTTCCCCAAATGGCGTTCTCAGCCTGCCGCCCCGCACCAGCCTGGTCGCGAGCTTATAGCTGCGCCCATCCTTCTTTTTCATTTTATTCACTCAAAAAAGCGATTATTAACAGATGGCTTAACATAATGGAGCGCAAAAGCCGGTGCAAGGAAACAATCCCATACGGCCCCCGGTGGCGGGCGATGGCAAGAGGCTCGAGGTGAAAGCCATCTTTGCCACGCTGCAAGGCGAGGGGCTTTATACCGGCTGGCCGGCGGTGTTCGTGCGCCTTGGCGGCTGCAACCTTGCCTGCAATTTCTGCGATACGGATTTTGAGGATTACCATACGATGCCGCTGGCACAGATAGTGGCCGAAGTAAAAAACCTCGCCCAAGATAAACGCTCGTTGGTGGTGATTACCGGCGGCGAGCCGCTGCGGCAAAATATCGCGCTGCTGTGCGAAGCGCTCATCGCCAGCGGTTTTAAAGTGCAGATCGAAACCAACGGCACCTTATATCGCGAGCTGCCCAAAGAGGTCGATATCGTCTGCTCGCCTAAATCTTCCGGTCAGAGTTATTTTCCTGTGCGCGAGGATTTGCTGCCGCGCGTCAATGCGTTCAAATTTATCATCTCGGCGCATCGCGAGGATTATAATCATGTAAGCGAAGTCGGCCAGACGCGTTACGCCACGCCGGTTTATGTGCAGCCGATGGACGAGCAGGATGCCGCAAAGAACGCCGAGAATCAGGCGCTGGCTTTGCAGCTTGCCATGGAGCACGGCTACCGGCTGTCGCTGCAAACGCACAAATTGCTGGGGATCGAGTGATGGCAAAAAAAGCCGTATTGCTGCTCTCGGGCGGGCTCGATTCGACAACGACGCTGGCGATTGCGCAAGCGGAAGGGTACGACGTCTACGCGTTGTCATTCGCCTACGGTCAGCGGCACGACCGCGAGCTGTCGGCGGCGCGTGCGATTGCCAAGCGCTATAATGTCAAAGAGCACCGCGTCATTACCATCGATCTTGGCGGCTTCGGCGGCTCGGCGCTTACCGAGCATGAGAGCATCGTGCCCAAAGACCGCACGGGCGATGAAATGTCGCACGGCATTCCCATCACCTATGTGCCCGCGCGCAACACGGTGTTTCTGTCGTTCGCGCTGGCCTGGGCCGAAGTGCTTTGCGCCTACGATATTTTCATCGGCGTCAACGCGCTTGACTATAGCGGCTATCCCGATTGCCGCCCGGAATTCATCGCCGCGTTTGAAGCCATGGCCAATCTTGCCACGGCATATGGCGTGGAAAATACGCAGCGCATCCGCATTCACGCGCCGCTGATTGCGCTTAGCAAAGCCGAGATCATCCGCAAAGGCCGCGCACTCGGCGTCGATTATGCGCTGACTACCAGCTGCTACGATCCCGACGCGAAGGGCCGCGCCTGCGGCCGCTGCGATGCCTGCCAGCTTCGGCTCAAAGGCTTTGGCGAATTAGATATGAAAGATCCAGCGAGCTACGCCGCATGACGATCTGGGCGCTTAAACAAACACTGACGCCGGCACAAGAAGATCGCATCGCCGAGCGCACGCACGTGCTGCTGCCATTCGATCACGTGCCGGATTTGTCGAATGTAAACCATATCGGCGAGTTTCGGCAATTGCTGCAAACGCTCAATCCCGATATGCCGCCGGAGACGATCGCGCGCCTGGCCGAACCCGCCTGGCATCAGGTTAGCAACATCGCGCCCGAGGATATTATCGCGGTGCCGCTTGCGTCACGCAAAGAGGTGGCGATTGCCGAAGTCACCGGGCGTTATCAATACCAGGTGGGGCCGGGCGGCATCGACATGCATATGATTCCCGTCAAATGGCATGCCAAGCGCGTGCCGCTCGCGCGCCTTAAAAAATTTACGGCGTTCGATCCGGCAAGCAAGGATCGCATGAGCGAAGTGGAAGATCCCGAAGCGCGCGTGGTCATCCGTGATCGTTTGCCGCATCGCTATAATCGCTTTGCCGGGCTGAAATGGATTTTGGCGATTCTGATCGCCATACGCATGATCGTGTATTTCATTCAGATGGCGCATCAATAAAAAAGCCCGCCATTGCTGGCGGGCTAATATCTCGGTAGAAAAACGTCAGATCAATCAGTGAATGAGCACCGGCTCGAGATCATGCTGCTTGGCGGTGAAAAACGCGGCTTCCTGCGTAGTAAATAAAGCGAGCTGCGTGCCGTCCGAGCTATAGACACCGTAATTAATGCCTTTATCGGTGGAAACCGGGCGGACATAGGCGATGGGCGAGGGGTCGAGCAGAATCGAAAACATCTCTAAATTCAGGTCCTTATTGCTGTCGCCACTATCCATAAATCCCCTTTTGCCCCGGTTGGTTGTTCTTGTTTTTGCGTTGTTATTTCCTTTATACCACAAAATATGGGGCGCGAATATGAATATTCAATGACAATGCACGCCGGGGGGTTGGAAAAAATGCGCGCTGCGGGTATATTAATGATTGTTTACATGTGAATGCGAATGGGGAAAACGCATGAGTGATGATGGCAGAGCAATAAGCAGGTTACGTGAAGCGCAAAAAATAAGAGGAAACAATGATCCTCGCGCCAAACTTGCCCAAGAAAAGCAGGACAGAGCAGCACGCAGAGCAGAAGCGACGGCAGCGCTGGGCCGCATTGAAAAAAGAGACAGGAAAGCGGCAGCAGAAAAAGCCGCAAATGGTTCTGAGGAATCCAAAGAAGGCAGCGGTTTCTTAGGGCGGCTCGCCGGTTTATTTACAAGGGCTGCGGAAACCGCGCCGCAGGAAAATTCGGGATTGGCGCCTTACGTTCCACCCGTCTTGCCTGACGCGACTCTCGAGGCAAAACCCGTGATTCCGCCACCGCCGCCGACTTATCCGCTGAAATCACTCGCCCCCGAATTGCTCAAGCGCTGCACATTCACTTTATACAATAACGATAAAGGTGCGGTGCGCATGGCGATAAGTTTTGCCGACGGCACGACATCGATGCAGATCGAAGAGGTGGAAGAGGCGCTGGAGCGCAAGCGCTGGGGAACGGTTGAGGAGCTCACGAATCCGGGCAAGGGATTTGCTCCGCAGGTGGTGGAAGAAGGGGATAAAACCCTGTTTAAAATCAGAGATGCCAGGCTGATTGTCAGCCTGATGGCCGATCTCATCGATGCCGGGGCAGCCAGCGCGATCAGAACGGCAAGAACTTTCGATCCTAAGAGCGATCGGTATTTTACCGCCGCCATGGCATTACAGGGCATTACGCAAAGCGGCGCCGGTGCTAAGCAAACCCGTTAGCTCTTGTGGCGCTTGCGCGGGTCGCGGAAGATAAATAATTCCTTGTCGAGTTTCTGGCCGAAGGTGGCGTTGTTGAGCGACACGGTGGTTACCTGATTGGTCGCGTCGCGCACCACCATGTTTTTAATCTGCAGCGGCTTATCCGAAAATTCCAAAGTGAGCTGCCCGTCGCTTGGCTTTTCCACCTGCGCCAGCGTGACGCGGATCACGCCTGGTTTTTCGCTCAGCTCGATGATGCCGACCTGGTCGTTGAAGCGGATCACTTTCTTGGCGAGGAATCCGAGCAATGTCGAATCGAGCGGAATATAGCTTACCTGTTCGAGCTCGTAATCGTAATAGACGAACTCGCTGCCGTTGGTGACCATCAGGACCGGCGTCGGCGGATTATATTGCCAGCGCATCTTGCCCGGGCGCTGCATGTAGAATTTGCCGCCGGTGAGCGACCCGTCGGGTGCGATTTGCGTGAAATCCGATACCACGGTGGTAAGCCCGCTTAAATAACCTTCGATGCGCTCAATCGTCGCCTGGTGCGGCGCGAGCTCTTTTTCCGACATGAATTTGACGGCGCTGTCTTCGGCGAAAGCCGTGTTCGCGATGAGACCAACCACCAACCACCAACCACCAACAACCAATTTACGCATCGTCGCTTACCAATACTTCGCGTTTGCCGACATGGTTGGCGGGGCCCACGATGCCTTCGCGCTCCATCTGCTCGATAATCGAAGCGGCGCGGTTATAGCCGATCTTAAGGCAGCGCTGGATATAGCTCGTCGAGGCCTTGCGGTCTCGCGCCACGATGGACACCGCCTGGTCGTAAAACTCGTCTTTCTCGCCCATCTCGCCGAATGCCGCTTCGGCCTCTTCGTCGCGCGTAACGTCTTCGATATAGGTGGGCGTGCCCTGTGCCTTTAAGTGCGACACTACCTGCTCGACTTCCTTATCGGAGACGAACGGGCCGTGCACGCGCGTGATGCGCCCGCCGCCCGCCATATAGAGCATGTCGCCCTGACCGAGCAATTGTTCGGCGCCCTGCTCGCCTAAAATCGTGCGGCTGTCGATGCGCGAAGTCACCTGGAACGAAATGCGCGTCGGGAAATTGGCCTTGATGACGCCGGTGATAACATCGACCGACGGGCGCTGCGTGGCCATGATGATGTGTATGCCGGCGGCGCGCGCCATTTGCGCCAGGCGCTGGATCGAGGATTCGATATCCTTGCCTGCGACGATCATCAGGTCGGCCATTTCGTCGACGATGACGACGATGAACGGCAGCTCGTTCATCTCGAGCGGCACTTCCTCGATGATCGCTTCGCCGCTATCGGGATTGAATCCGGTCTGCACGCTGCGCGTCAGCGTGTTGCCTTTGGCCTTGGCCTCGCGGATTTTTTTGTTGTAGCCTTCGATATTGCGCACGCCGAGATTGCTCATCAGGCGGTAGCGGTTTTCCATTTCCTTGACCGTCCATTTCAGCGCCACTACCGCCTTGCCCGGCTCGGTCACCACCGGAGTCAGCAGGTGCGGAATGCCGTCATAGACCGAAAGTTCGAGCATCTTGGGATCGATCATGATGAATTTGCATTCCTCGGGCGTGAGCTTATAGACCAGCGACATGATCATGGTGTTGATGGCGACCGATTTCCCCGAGCCGGTGGTGCCCGCCACCAGCAGATGCGGCATGCGCGACAGATCGACGATGATCGGCGCGCCGCCGATATCCTTGCCGAGCGCCAGCGGCAATTTGGCTTCGGCCGATTCGTAGGTTTCGTTCTCGAGCATTTCGCGCAAATAGACCGTCTCGCGGTGATTGTTGGGCAGCTCGATACCGATGGCGTTGCGGCCCGGGATGACCGCGATACGCGCCGAGATCGCACTCATCGAACGCGCGATGTCATCCGATAATCCGATGACGCGCGAGGATTTAGTGCCCGCGGCGGGCTCGAGTTCATAGAGGGTGACAACCGGGCCGGGGCGGATTTCCGAAATGTCGCCATTGACGCCGAAATCCTGCAATACGCTCTCTAACAGTTTGGCGTTTTGCGTCAGCGCCGTTTCGCTCAGTGCGCTCTTGCGGCTCTTGGGCGTGGGGTTGAGCAGCTTGATCGGCGGCAATTCGTAATCGCCCTGCGGCAGCGCCAGCGTGGCCTGCGCCTTGGGCACCGGGCGCGGTGTGCGTTCAATGGTCTTTTCCACTTTCTTGCTGACGCGCGGCTGGCGCTTTACCGGCACGTCCTCGTCTTCGTCGTCATACTCGTCATCCTCATCGTCTTCGTCGTCATAGACATAGGCTTCGCGCCGCCAGAACATCAGCCGCTCCACCAGCGACGGTTGGTAATCGTCTTCGTCATTCTCTTCGTCATCGCGGCGGCTGAACAGCGAAATGACCAGCGCCGAAGCGACCAGAAAACCATGCTTGATGACGCGTCCTACCGTTTTCCACTCATCCCAGCTCATGCCGAATGCCAGCGACATGGCGAGTAGGTCGACCACCAGCAACGTTAAAACGAACAGCTTGCTTTTAAACAGCGTGTGCAGCGTATCGTGCAGCACGGCGCCGATCGAACCGCCGAATCCGCTGGTGATCGGCCAGGATAAAGACGGCTCGAGCGTGGACAAAATCGCCGCCGATAATACCAGCGAGACGACCAGCAGCGAAACGCGCAGCCATAAATACGATACGCTTTGCCCGCGCATCATTTTGATACCCCAGGCAAACGGCACCAGCACGAGCAGGCTCGCCGAAAGCCCGAGCACCTGCAGCACCAGATCGGCAATCAGCGCGCCGCTATAGCCGCCGGCATTGGCCGCCGGGTTTCCGGTGGCGCGGTTGAGCGAAGGATCGGCCTGATTATAACTTATCAGGCACAAAAACAGATAAAAACTTGCCAGACAGACGGCGGCGCCGATCAGCATTCTGAGCGGATTGCGTTCGCGCGCGATAGAAATTCCTTTATTACTTTGCCGTGCTGCCATACTCTAACTATTGCCTGCTCCTTGATTAGCAGAAAAATTAAACCTGTTAAAGGATTTACGTTGTCCAAGCCGCAAAAAGCAAGCAAAACCAGCATTATTTTGCAAGGGGTCATTGATAGCGCCGAAAAGGGCGGCACCATCTCGATCGGCGAATTCATGACCCATCTGGGGGATCGCGCCTTCTACATGGCCATCCTGATCTTCTCGCTGCCCAATTCGCTGCCCGTGCCCGGAATCCCCGGGTTTTCGACGATTACCGGCCTGCCCATCAGCTTTATCGCCCTGCAGCTGGTGCTGGGGCGGCATACCATCTGGCTGCCTAAAAAAGTCGCCGAAAAGCGATTCTCGCGGCAGGGGCTGGCCAAACTATTGTCCAAGGCGCTGCCCGCGGTCATCTGGCTTGAGCGCTTTCTAAAGCCGCGCTGGCGCTGGGTCAATTCGCCGCTAAGCGACCGATTGATCGCCCTGCTGGTGGTCGTACTCTCGCTGATTATCGCCCTGCCGATTCCCGGCGCTAATTTCTTGCCGGGGCTTTCCATGTCTCTGATCGCGCTTGGCATGCTGGAAAAAGACGGCATATTTTTGCTGGTTGCCATCGCGTTGGCGCTCGCCGCCATCACGTTCATGTACCAGGTGATCGTGCTGTTTTTCAAGACGGCAATCGCTGCGGCCGACTCGTTTTTTTAGCGCTTGCCGACGCCGTTTTCTTGTCCCATAATCCCTTAAGGCTGGTGGCGGGCGAAGCCACCGTAAACCCGGTCAGGTCCGAAAGGAAGCAGCCGTAGCGGCCACGTTTCGGGTCGTCACCAGTCACCAAACATTCAGCATCAGGCCCAATCATCCATGGAATATCGCGTCCTTGCCCGCAAATACCGCCCGACCAATTTCGACGACCTGATTGGCCAGGAGGTATTGGTGCGCACGCTCTCCAATGCGATCAGCAGCGGCCGCATCGCACATGCGTTTTTGCTTACCGGCATTCGCGGCATCGGCAAAACCACCACGGCGCGCATCATCGCCCGCGCGCTTAATTGCATCGGCGCCGACGGCAAGGGCGGTGCGACGATAAGCCCGTGCGGCGTATGCGCCAATTGCACCATGATCGGCGCTGATCGTCATGTCGACGTGCTCGAGATGGACGCGGCAAGCCACACCGGTGTCGGCGATATTCGCGAGCTGATCGACACCGTGCGCTACCTGCCAGGCTCGGCGCGCTACAAAATCTACATCATCGACGAAGTGCACATGCTGTCGGCCAGCGCGTTCAACGCGCTGCTCAAAACGCTCGAAGAGCCGCCGCCGCATGTGAAATTCATTTTCGCAACCACCGAAGCGCGCAAAATTCCGGTGACGATTCTCTCGCGCTGCCAGCGCTTCGATCTAAAACGCATCAGCATGGATATGCTGGCCGCGCATCTGGCCAATATCGCTGCCAAGGAACAGGTGAGCGCCGAAGAAGAAGCGCTCAAGCTCATCGCGGTCGCCGCCGAGGGTTCGGTGCGCGATGCGCTGTCGCTGCTCGATCAGGCGATTGCGCGCGGCGCGGAGCAGGGCGGTGTGACGGTCACGGCGGCCAGCGTGCGCCAGATGATCGGCGCTGCCGACAACACCGCGACATTCACGCTGCTTGAGATGCTGCTCAAAGGCGACGTGGCGATGACGCTCGATTTATTGCGGCAATATTATACCGCCGGGGCCGATCCGCTGTTCATCGTGCAAGATTGCCTCGAGGTCACGCATCTGATCACGCGCGTCAAGGTGGCGCCGCAAGCGCTTGCCGATGTGTCGCTCTCGCAATATGACCGCGAAGCCGCCAAGCGCTTTGCCGATAAAATCTCCATGCCGATATTGACCCGCCTGTGGCAGATGCTGCTCAAAGGCGTCAGCGAAGTGCGCGCCGCACCGCAAGCGCTTGCAGCGCTCGAAATGCTGATGGTGCGCATTGCCTATGCCGCACAACTGCCGACTCCGGCCGATATGCTGCGCGCTGACGGCACGCCGGTGAAAGCCGCAGCGCCCGCAAGCGAGCCGCGTCCGGCTGCAGCCACTAAACCCAATCTCGAACTCGTTACTGCGCAAGCATCCGTCAAGGATTTTTCTGAAGCCGTCGCATTGTTCGATACGCACCGCGAGCCTCTCCTATATACGCGCCTTAAACAGGACGTGCGGCTGGTGTCGTTCGCACCGGGAAAAATCGAGCTGAAACTGACCGCGAGCTTACCTCGCGATTTTTCGACCAAGGTCGCCGAGTGTCTTTCGCGCTGGACCGGCCAGCCGTGGAAGATCACGCTGTCGGATGCCGAGGGCGAGGCAAGCCTGCACGATCAGCAGCAGGCGCAAAAGGAAAAACAGGTCGAGCAGGTATCGGCGCATCCGCTGGTGGCGAGCATGCTCGAGCAATTCCCCGGCGCAAAAGTGACGATCAAAAATTAAGGAGCAGCCATGAATTTGCAGAAGATGATGAAGCAGGCGCAGGAAATGCAGGCCAAAATGGCCGAGATGCAAACGCGCATGGAGTCGCAGCAGGTCGAGGGCAGCGCTGGCGGCGGCGCGGTGAAAGTAAGGCTCAACGGCAAAAGCCAGCTGCTTGGCGTGTCGATCGATGCGAGCCTCATGAAGCCCGATGAAAAGGACATGCTCGAGGATCTGCTGGTCGCCGCGCACGCCGACGCCAAGCAGAAAATCGACGACACCATGTCCGGCGAAATGGGCAAGCTCACCGGCGGCCTTAATCTGCCGCCCGGGTTTAAGCTGCCGTTTTGATCCGTGGCACATTCCGACATCGATGAGCTGATTCGCCTGTTTGCCAAGCTGCCGGGCCTTGGCCCGCGTTCGGCACGCCGCGCGGTGCTGCAGCTGATCCGCCAGAAAGAACAATTGATGATTCCGCTGCAGGCGGTGATGGCGCGCTCGCTCGATTCGATCCGAAGTTGCACTACCTGCGGCAATCTCGACACGCACGACCCGTGCGTCATTTGCAGCGATCCAAAGCGCGATCCGTCGGTGATCTGCGTGGTCGAGGAGCTCGCCGATCTGTGGGCGATCGAGCGCTGCAATCTGTATAAAGGGCGATATCATGTGCTGGGCGGCACGCTGTCGGCGATGGACGATCGCGGCCCGTCGCAGCTTAATATCGAGCCGCTGATCGCGCGCGCGTCCAAAGACGAAGTGAAGGAAATCATCCTCGCCACCAACGCCACGCTCGAAGGCCAGACCACCGCGCATTATCTGACCACGCGCCTGGAGCAGGCCAACGTCAATATCTCGCGCCTTGCGCAAGGTATTCCCATGGGCGGCGAACTCGACTATCTTGACGACGGCACCTTGGGTGCGGCGCTCAAAGCACGGCTTCCATTCTAGAGGGATAATCTATGATGACAGATCGCTGGATTCCACTCGCCACTGCGTTTCGGGAAAGTGTCGGGCGCGGTTATTCTCGGCAGGATTTCCGCCACGATCTTACCGCGGCACTCGTGGTGTCGCTGGTCGCATTGCCACTCGCCATGGCATTGGCCATTGCAGTAGGCCTGCCGCCCCAGCACGGGATATATACTGCCATTGTCGCAGGCATTTTAGTGCCGCTGCTTGGCGGATCGATGATGCAGGTAAGCGGGCCTACCGCGGCGTTCGTGGTGATCGTAGCACCCATCATCGCCGAGCATGGTTTGCGCGGCATCATTATCGCCGAAATCATGGCGGGGATGATTTTGCTCCTGCTTGCCGTCTCCAAGCTCGGGCGCTTCATCACCTTCATCCCCTATCCGGTAACCACGGGTTTTACCGCGGGCATCGCCGTGGTGCTCGCCACGCTGTCGCTCAACGATCTGTTCGGGCTTGGCATCGTCGCCTTATCCGGCAGCTACACCGACAAGCTGCGCCTGCTTATCGCACACGCGGGCGAGGCGCGCTGGCCGGAAATGCTGGTAGGTTTCATAAGCCTTGCCATCATGCTGTGCGGCAAGCGGATCACGCGCAAAGTTCCCTCGGTGGTGCTTGGCATCGGCTTTGGCGCGCTGCTGGCATTTTATCTGCAGGCGTACGGACTTTCGGTGGCCACCATCGGCAGCCGTTTTTCTTATGATACAGCACGAGGGCTGATGCACGGCGTGCCGCCGTTTGCGCCGGAATTTCATTTCTTCGGCGACAACGCGATGTTCGCCTGGCCTTCCATGCAGGAGCTGCGCGTATTGCTGATGCCGGCGTTCGTCATTGCCGCACTTGCCGCGCTCGAATCATTGCTGTCGGCGACGGTGGCGGATGGCTTAAGCCGCACCAAGCATAACCCGCATGCCGAGCTTGCCGCACTCGGCATCGCCAATATCTGTTCCGGTTTTGTCCAGGGCATTCCCGCGACCGGCGCCATCGCGCGTACCACCACCAACATCAAAAGCGGCGCGCGCACGCCACTCGCCTCGGCGATGCATGGCGGATTTATTTTGCTCTATGTGTTGTGTCTTGCGCCGATCATTTCCTATATCCCGATGGCGTCGCTTGCCGCGTTGCTGATCGTCGTCGCCTACAATATGTCGCATTACCGGCAGTTCTACCGCATCCTCAAGATCGCGCCGATGCAGGATGTCATCGTGCTGCTCGCGTGTTTTTGCCTTACCGTATTTATCGATATGGTGGCGGGCGTGATGGTGGGCATTCTGCTTGCCGTGCTGCTGTTCATCCAGCGCGTTTCGGCGATGACCGAAGCGCATATCGCCGAAGGCGACAGTTCGGTGGCGAAATTACCGCCCAATGTGATGGTGTACCAGATCACCGGCCCGCTGTTTTTTGCCACCGTCGAGCGCACGCTGGATCGCACCGCCTTTCTGCGCCGCGCGATCGACACGCTCATTCTGGATATGCAGCAGGTGCCGCTGATCGATATGACGGGCTTGGTCGCGCTTAAAAACCTTCTGGCAAGCGATGCGCTGCTCGGCAAGCGCATATTGCTGTGCGCCAAACCTGACATTCGTGAAAAAATCGCCCGGAAGCTTGCCGGTGAAACCGGGCTCAACGTCCAGCTTACCGGCACCATCGACGAAGCGCTGGCACTATTATAGCGACAGCCGCTTGAATATCTTTTCCGGGATGTGCTGTATCACCAGCATGATGATGCGCCAGAAAAACGGCACATAGACCACGTCTTTTTTCTTATGCATGGCATTTATGATCGCGCATGCGACGCGCTCGCGCGAGGCAATCAGCTTGCTGGTCATGCCCCAGGTCATCGGCGTGTCGACGAAGCCGGGCTTGACCGTCATCACATGGACATTTTGTTTGCAATAGTGGTTGCGCAGGCCCGAGGCGAATGCGTTGAGTGCGGCCTTGGCGCTGCCATAGGCGGTAAAGCGCTTGCGCCCGCGATCGCCCGCCACCGAGGAGATGATCACTACCGTACCGCCGTTTTTTGCGGCAAGCGTGGCGCAGGCATAGGCGGCGATCTGCGCCGGTGCGATATAATTGACGAATCCCACGCGTGCGATATCGTCGAGGTCGCTCGCATCGCCCTTGCCCATATCGCCCAGCGCAATGATAACTCCGTCGATATCGCCAGCGGATTCGATAAGGTTTGTGGCAAAAAAATCCGCGGCGAGCACATCCATCGGCAAGGCCGGGCAATCGATGTGATAACGCGCTGCCAGATCCTGCGCGAGAATGGCCAATTCCTCGCCGTCGCGCGCGGCAAGCGTCAGGCGGCAGCCTTCGCCGGCCAATTGGCGGCAGAGCGCCTGCGCCAGCGACGAGGTGGCGCCGACGATGAGCAGGTGAGGGTTAGAAGCGGCGGTTGAGATAATCGTCCCTCCAATGGTCGTAATAACCGAGATTGAATAATAGAATGGTCTTTAGCCGATTGCTATCGAGTAATCGCCCCGAGGTAATCAGCCTGAGCTTATCGTAATAGCGCGCCAGCGGCGGCGGCATGTCTTTGGGCGAGCCGGTGATGATTGCCTGCTCGTAGCCGCGCGGCACGTCACGCCTGAAATGCGCGATATAAAAATTCTGGCGTTTCGAGGCGGGCAGGCGGGCCAGCAGCGGGTCGGCGAGCCCCAGCATATCGATCACATGCACGTCCGGCCCCGCATAATAGCCCGTCATGCCGATATAAAATAACGTCTTGACCGGCGGATGTTCCTTGGCGATTTTCACGCCCTCGTCGCCAAACGGATAGCGGCCCTGAGTGCGGATTTGCAGCGGATAAAGCTGGGTGACAAGTTTGTTGCGGTTGAAGGTATTGGCGGCATCGATCACGCGGCCTTTGAGCGCGATGCAATCGCTGCAATTGCGGCGGATGTCGGCGAGCAACAAGGACGCCGCCCACCCCGCGATGAGTGTGCAGGCAATCAAAAAACACACGTCGGGCCTTAAGCGCGGCGCAAATGCGTACCACAACCACACCGATACAAAAATGGGAAACGCCCAGAAGCGCCCCATCATGTAATCGCCGCCGACGTAAATCACGTAGAAGAAATCGAGATACACGCCGAGCGCGATGAACATGCCAAGCTGTGGCAGGCGCGCCGGAGCCTGGCTGATAGAGAGACGCGGAAAAATAATAAACAACAGCGACGACAGAATCGCCAGCGTGCCCGCTATGTCGACAATCAGCAGATATTTGGCGTAATGCAGCCCCTGCTGGATAAAGAGCAGTACGTCCATGCCGGTATTGAGCTTGGCGTATTTGGTATTGGGAAATAAAAATCCGTAATAAAACAGCGCAAAATAACACCAGGCGATCAGCGGCGTGGCGCCGAGCACAATCTGGTGCCATTCGATCTTGCGCCAGTTGGAAAATACCAGGTAGCACAGCACCGGCGCATAAAGCACCCCGGTATCGAGCCGGTTGACGAGTGCGAGTGCCACGGTCAGCGAGCAATAAAACCAGAAATGCGGGTGCCCGGATTTTTTAAGCAGCACATAGCCGAACGCAGCAAAAATGAGATAACTCAGCGGATTTTCCAGCCCCGAAGTTGCATAATCGATAAAAGATTTCGAACAGGCAAGCGGCACAAGTAAACAGGCGAGTACGAACGGCACCGGGCGCTTTACTGCGGCCAGCGCCACCAACACCGCCGCCATGCTGCATACCAGCGAGAGCACAATCGTCACCTGAAAGGGATTGTTCCACCAATACAGCACCGGAATATGCAGCAATAACCACAGCGGATGGGTATAGACCTGCACGCGCTCATCGATGTTCCAGCGCAGGCCATAGCCGTGCATGAAATTTTCCAGCACGCGAAACGTGATGTAGGCGTCCTCGGCGACCCAGGCGGTGGAGAAAATATACAGCAACAACCCAACCCACGCGGCGTACAAAATACCCAGCTCGCGCAAGCGGTATCGCCCTAGCGATGCAATTTCCATTGCAGCCTTTCCGACATCAGCGAATGAAAGCGCCCGAGCGGATCGATCTCGTGGACGAGCTGGCGCCAGTGATGCGCCGCATCCCCATACATCTGGTAAAACGCTTCGGGCGAAAGCAATGCATCCTTGGCCAGATACACGCGCCCACCGCGCTCGGCGACCCAGCGGTCAAGTTCGGGAATCAGCGCGCGCACTTTTGCCGTATTGGGAAAATCGAGCGCGATGCTGTAGCCGCGGATCGGGAAGGTGAGGAGTCCCTTACCCTCGCGGTGATATTTGAGCACGGCAAGGAAGGATAATTGTCTGCGCTCCTGAATCGACGATAAGAAATCGCGCAGATATTCGGCGATGTGCGGCGAGTCGGGCAGGATGCACTGATATTGGAAAAAACCGCGCTTGCCATAGAGCCTGTTCCATTTTCCCAAGCGGTCGAGCGGGTGGAAAAACCCGCCGAATCCCGCCACTTCGTTCTTGGGCGCGTAGTCGTATTTTTTAAACCGCAGCCGGTTATAGAGTTTCATGACATGGCGGTTGAGCAAAAAGCGCGGCGCGAAAAAAGGAATCGTAAAACGCGCCTCGCTCGATTCGTATTCGCTTAAATCCCAGCTATCCTCGCCGGCTGGCATATGGGTCGCCGCCTCAAAGACGCCGCGTCCCAGCGATTCGCCGCGCGCCGCATGATCGATCCAGCCCACCATGTAATCGGCCCCGTCGCGATATTTGACAAAGGCTTCGATCATGTCGTCGATCGAATCGACGCGCAGGGTCGTGGTGGTAAGCGATGCCGAAGCGATGGGCTTTAGCTGCAAGGTCACTTCCTCGATGATGCCGGTCATCCCCATGCCGCTCGCGGTGGCCCAGAAGGCTTCCGGGTATTGCTCTGGCGTGCAGGCGATGGTTTCGCCGTTGGCCAGCGTCAGGCGGATGCCAAGCACGTGCTCGGCGAAATCGCCGTCGCGGAAATGATTCTTGCCGTGCACGTTGCAGGCGAACGCGCCGCCGAGCGTGACATGGCGCGTGCCGGGAATCACCGGTGGCAGCCAGCCGCGCGGGATACTGATATCCATAAGCTCAGCGAGTATCAGCCCGGCCTGTGCCTGCACGATGCCGCTTACTTCGTCGAATGCAAGAATGTGATCGAGCCGCTCGGTGCGGATCACATCGGGATTCAGCGCCGCGTCTCCATAGGCCCGGCCCATGCCGCGCGCGAGCACGCTGCCTTCGGGTCTGGCCAGAATCTCACGCAGATGGCGCAGGCTTTCAGGCCGCCACGAGCGGCAGTGGAGAATGGCGCTATGCCCCCATCCGTCGAGCGCTTCGTTTTTCTGTGGCTGCATGGCTATTGCCCGATGACATGATGTTCCCTGGCGAAGTCTAAAACATGCGATGAAATGAGCTCACTGTCAAAATCATTATGCGCCACATCGGGCAAAAATATGCCCTGCCTGGATGAAACGGCGGTGGCCAGCAGCGCATCGGCATGGCTGCGCGGGATCACGTCGTCCTGCTCGCCGTGGAAAATCAGGATGGGCGCTTTGACGCGGGCGATTTTTTCGATCGAGGCGAAACGGTCATAGATCAGCCATTTGACCGGTATATAGTAGTAAATCTCGGCGGCACGCGCGGCGACCGACGTATAGGGCGATTGGAGGACAAGGGCTGCCACGGCGAATTCGCTGGCCATCTGTACGGCCACGCCGGTGCCTAGCGATTCGCCGTAGATGATGATGCGCGAAAGCGGAATGCCGAGCTCGCCGGTTAAATATCGCAACGCGGCGCGGCCATCGGTATAAAGCCCTTTTTCGCTGGGGCGGCCTTCGCTTTTGCCATAGCCGCGATAGCTTAAGGCCACCACGCCGAACCCTTTGCGGGCGAGCGCTGCGAAAATACCGGTGCGCGTGCCTAAATTGCCCGCGTTGCCGTGATAATACATGATGGTCGGAAAGCCGGGCGCGGCATCCTTTCGCCACAGTTGCAGAAGCAGCCCGTCATCGGTGCGGATGCGCAGGTCTTTAAAATCAATCAGGCCGTATTGCGCCGGAGCGTCGATATCGCGGTGCGGATCGTACATCAGCTGCCGCTGGAAGACGATCATCGCCATCAAAAGCGCGCCGTAGCCCAGCGCGCTGAACAGAATGATATAACCCATCGGGCGCATTCTAGCCGCTTTCGCATTAATCACTGGTTAATGACTCGCTGGTATCGTGACAAAAAATCAGGAGGCGCTATGCCGGTCTTTACCATCTATATGATTTTTTGCATGCTGGCGGTGCTGTGGTTCGATGCCACGCGCTACCTCATTCCCAACTGGCTGGTCGGCTCGCTGCTCGTGCTGTACCCGCTGGCGGTCTATCTTTCGCCCGAGGCGGTGGACTGGAAAATGGCTCTGGCCGCAGCACTTCTCGTGTTCGTCATCGGTTATATCGTATTCATGCGCAACTGGATGGGCGGTGGCGACATCAAGCTGATTACCGTCTGTGCGCTATGGGTGGGAAGCGAGCATCTGCTCGAGTTTATTTTTATGGTGGGTATTCTGGGCGGCGTCTTTTCGGTGCTGGTGTGGGCCTTACGCAAATTGCTGCCGCATGTCAAACTGCCTGCGTCCATGAAACTGCCGCGCATTCTGCGCGATGGCGAACCGATTCCTTACGGTATTGCCATCGCGATCGGCATGTTGATCCTGATTAGCAGGAACATGCTGCCGCTGCTTAGCTGGGCTTAACGCCGCCTTTTTCGCGCTCGGTGACGCGCATACCGACGAGCTGCACAATCTGGTAATTGAATTCAGCGCCGTAAATGAAGATCATGTTGCAGATGTAAAAGAAAATCAGCGCGACGATGATGCCGCCCAGGCTGCCATAGACCAGGTTGACCTGTTCGAAATGCGACAGATACAGCGTAAACAGGTAGGCCGCGATCATCCATAGCACCACCACGATCAACGCGCCGGGTGCGACCGAAATAAAGCGCTGCTTGATATTGGGAAGCATATAATAGATGCCGCATACGGCAAAAAATACCATGGCGATGCTGGCGGCCAGCACTATTTTGCTCCACGCCGTCTCATGTTCCGAGATGAAATAAATGCCGAGGATATTTTCCAGATGGCGCAGCGCCAGCGGAATGAATACCATGAGCAGCATGCCGCCGATCATGATGCTGGCAAAGGTCAGCAATTCAATCACGCTCATCAGGCGGCGCAATAAATAGGCGGGCGGGGTGGTGACGTGATAGGCGCGGTTAAGGATCGTGCGCAGTCCTTCGAGCGCCGATGATGCGGTCCAGATCGTGCCGAGAATCGAAATGGTAAGCAGCCCTTGCGGCGGGCCGGAGATGATTTCAATGATGCGCGGCTGCAGCGCTGCGGTAACATCGCGCGGCACGGCCTGCAACACGGTGGTGATGAATTCCGCGCCGGTCTCGCCCTGGCCAAGCACACCCGCTACGGCGAATACAAACACTAAAAATGGAAAGAGCGAGAGCAACCCCAGAAACGCGAGGTACCCTGCATGCTCCACGCCGTCGTGTTTGATGGTATTAATCAGCGCGCGGATAAAACAATTGGGCAGCGATTTAATCATGCGGGTTCCTGTTGCGACATGCAGTGGATCGTACCTAATCCCCACACCAGATCCACTGCATGGATACCGATAATGTCGTGTTTGGGCATCAGATCCGCCAGCGTATTAAGCGCAATACGATCATTGGGATCGTTGAAAGTCGGTACCAATACCATATCATTTGCGATTAAAAAATTAGCGTAAGAGGCGGGCAGGCGCTGGCCTTCGAATATCAGTGGCTTTGGCATCGGAAGCTCAGCGACGGTGAGTTGCTTTCCATTCTGGTCGCGCGCGGCCTTGAGGCGTTTGACGTTTTCTTTGAGCAGTGCGTGGTTCGGATCGCGTTTATCGTTTTCAACCACGGTAACGACAGTAGTTGGATTGACGAATCGCGTGATGTCGTCGACATGGCCGTGCGTGTCGTCGCCGACGATGCCTTTATCCAGCCAGACGATTTGTTTGATGCCTAAATATCGCTCGAACACTTCCTCGTAATCACTGCGTTTAAAGCCGGGATTGCGGCATTGGATTTTGGAGAGCAAACATTCCTCGGTGGTGAGCAGCGTGCCTTTGCCGTTGACGTCGATCGAGCCGCCTTCGAGCACGACGCGTTTGCCCTTATGCATAGGCTGCACGCGCGGGCAGGGGAATAATGTTTCGATAGCGGCAGGCACTTTGTCGTCGCGCTTATGATTGGCGTATTTCGCCCAGGCGTTGAAGCGCCAGTCGAGCATGGTTTTCCCCTCTCCCGCCGCGAGCTTTTGCTCGCGGCTTCCCTCTCCCGCGCGCGGGAGAGGGGTAGGGAGAGGGCGCACGAAAATCGGCCCCGAATCGCGCATCCACACGCGGTCGGTGGGAATGGTGCAAAAATCGATTTTTTTAAGATCCGCTCCGGCGCGTTTTAGCACATCGCGCGCCTGCGATTTTTGCGCGGCATTTTGCACAAGCAGCCGAACACGTACACCACGTGTCAGATAGCGGATGATCTCGCCATACACCCATGGGATCGGCGCGAATTTATCCGGCCAGTCTTCCTTATTGTGCGGCCAGGCGAGCCAGATCGCTTCCTGGCGTTCCCATTCGGCCGGCATGCGATAGGCGATGCTCATCAGGATTTGGCGGCCTTGATATAATCGATCGCCACGCCAAACAGGCTGAGCGTTGCAGCGGCAGCGAATAAAAACATCACGCCCGGCTCATGTCGGTGCGCCGCTTCGATGGCGACCAGCACGCAGGTGGCGCTTCCGAAGATGGAATAAAGGCGGCGCGTAGGTTTTGGCGACGAGGCGCGCTGTGCTAAAATCATGCAGGCGATGGCCGTGATGACGACGATGATACCGGTAAAATCAGTCATGTTCCCTCCAGCGTTGTGTGAGTTCTGCGTAAGCGTCGACGCGGCGATCGCGGAAAAACGGCCAGTTGCGGCGCTTATGTTCGATCATCGCCGGATCCACCGTAGCGATGAGTATTTCTTCCTTGTCGTGACTACCCATGGCGATCACGCATCCATACGGATCGCAGATGAACGAGTGGCCGAAAAATTCGATGCCGCCATCTTTCGGTCCTTCGTGGCCGACGCGGTTGACTGCGCAGACATAGACGCCGTTGGCAATGGCGTGCGCGCGCTGGATGGTTTCCCACGCATCGACCTGAGAGGCGCCCCATTCTTTCTTTTCCGAAGGATGCCAGCCGATTGCGGTGGGATAGAATAAAATCTCCGCACCCTGCATGGCAGTCAGGCGCGCGCCTTCGGGATACCACTGGTCCCAGCAGATCAGCGTGCCGAGTTTGCCTGCACTCGTATCGTGCGATTTGAAGCCCAGATCGCCGGGCGCGAAATAATATTTTTCCTCGAACAGCGGATCGTGGGGGATATGCATCTTGCGGTATTTGCCTTTGATGCTGCCATCGCGCTCGATGACCAGCGCGGTATTGTAATACAGTCCCGCCTCGGCTTTTTCGAACAGCGAATGCACGATCACCAGGCCGGTTTTTTTAGCGACCGCCTGCAGCGTTTTCGTCGTCGGCCCATCGACCGGCTCGGCGAGGTCGAACATCGCCGGATCAAGCCTTTGGCAGAAATAATCGGTGAGGAACAATTCCGGCAGGCAAGCGACACGTGCGCCTTTGGCCGCCGCTTCTTCGAGCATCGCACACGCTTTCTCGAGGCTCGCCTTGGGCGAACCGGCATAGCGCATCTGGAGCGCGGCGATAGTAAAGGGTTTGGCAGTCATTATTCGTCCTGTTCCGATCCGCTTTTGCTGGGCGCGCCACCCGAAGCCCTTAAGGGCGTAGGGTGGTGGCTCGAGAGGGATTTGAACCCCCGACCAAGGGATTATGATTCCCCTGCTCTACCGCTGAGCTACCGAGCCATAAAAGGGTAGGGATTAGGGATTAAGGATTGGGAAGGTAAAAAGCAAGCAAAAACTGCATAAATCCACGAATTGCCAATAAAAAACCCGCTGACCTGAGCCAGCGGGTTTTTCGGTACGTGAAGATTGAATCAAGAATGATTCAAGAAGATTACATCTTCTTTTCTTCTTTCTTCGATTCTTCTTTTTTGAATTCTTCTTTCTTTACGATTTTGGCCGAACCAGCTGCAGGCGCTGCTTCTTTCATTTCGTCTTTAGCGGCTTCAGCTTTGTCAGCCGATTTAGCAGCGTCTTTAGCCGAAGCTTCAGCTTTGTCAGCCGACTTTTCAGCCGACATAGCGGCTTTAGCAGCGGGAGCAGCCGGTTTAGCGGCGTCAGCTGCGAAAGCGGGAGAAGCAACGAGGCCGAGAGCGGCGATCAGAGCGAGAGTCTTGTTCATGTGATTAATCCTTGAAAATGGTTGAAGTAATATCCCTGTTGAGGACAATCGCTTATAGCTTTCGTGGCATGGTGCGTCCATGTAATTTACATTACATTTTTGTAATGTTCAGACGAGGTGCAATACGCGGCGGATTTGCTGAATTTTTTCTGTGAGTGTGTCAGGAGCATAAGGCTCAGCGGGAATAGCGAGGTTCCATACCGGTTTTGGCCAGGCAATATCCTCGGGAAAACGTGCGATGATGTGAACGTGTAGTTGCGGAACCTGATTGCCGAGCGCCGCGATATTTATTTTATAGGCGCGCGTGTGATTGGCGAACGCGTTTGCCACGTCGCGAATTTCTTGTGTCGCGATGGCATAATCTTCCGGCGTCAGATCGAACAGCTCGCGCATATGTTCGCGACGCGGAACCAGAATCAGCCAGGGGAAATGCTTGTTGTTCATAAGCAGCACGCGGCATAGCGGCAAATCGCCGATTGCCACGCAATCTTGCTCCAGTTGGGAATGGACGCTAAATAACATATTGATATATAAGAACAAAAATTACAGTGAATTGTAATAAAACATTAACATTTATTTTCGCCGCTGTCGCTTATAATCAATGCAATCTTTATTTCAATCGCTATCGCAGTCGAAAGAAGTATGTCGAAACTCAAGTGGGAAGACGTGATTAACGGCGGCAAAAGCATCGCGCCTGCCGATGTGCGTGTCATGCTGGATTCGTACGGATTCGTCATAGATACAGCTTCGCGGAGTTCCCGCGATAAATGGGTACATCCGGTTCACCACCTGACGGTTATTTTTTCCGGAGCAGTTAAGGATATTGACGAAGGCGCGCTGAAAGATTGTGCTAAAGCATGCAAGGAGGCCGACAGGCTCAATCAGCTCGCAAAGCAAAAGCTGCCCGAGAAACTTCCCGATTGGGTGAAACTGCCGCCCGGCTACGAAGCGTGCATCAAAGACGCGCAACTGATCGTGTGGGACAAAGAGTTTCCCGAAGTGCAGCTATGCCTCGATCCTCAGAATAAGGCAGGCTTTGCCAAAGAGCTGCGCGGCTACCATCAGCGCGTCGATGTGCATTCGCAAATTCTCGGCAATCTCGCCGCGCAATATGGTTTTACCTTTAGCCGCAGCAACGGTGAGTTTATCGCCGCGCAGAACGATTACGGCATCGAGCAGCGCTTTACCATCGGCGAGGCGGCGGATTACACCGAACCGCTGACCCAGCTTGAGCGCAAGGCGGAGGAAATCTATTTCGATCGCGGTGCGATGCTCGAAAGTCTGATCGACCAAGGCTTCGTGCTTCAAAAACAGGACCACGCCGTCACGATTTCGCATCCTAAGCTGGCGCAGCCGGTGACCATTCCGCTCTTGGGCGATCTGGAACGGCTCGATAGCAACGGCATGAATGCGATCAGTAAGGCAGTGAGCGATATCAGCGCGGTAAAGACGAGTGCTCCCGCCGCCAGACCGGTAGCCCCGCCCGCAGCGCCTGCCTCGCGTGAAAAGCCGGTGGTGCGCCACACTATACCGGCTTACCGGCTGCATCCTCAAAAACCCATGCCGGCGGATCAGCAGGTCACGCTGATATGGGACGCATCCGCTCTGAATAAACTTGCCGTGCCACGCCGCAATGGGCGTTCCTGGCTCGATTTGCTGCCGGTAACCTCGGAGCTTTCCTCCGTTAAACAAATGATCATCCCCGCCATTATCGCCGACTACGAATTACGCGGCGGTGTCGCCACCGAGCGCGCTGGTCAGATGGAATTCGTGCAGGTCGATCCGGACTTTCTGCGGGAGGATAACCGCAAAGGCAGGCATAACGCCGCTTTGCGCGAATTGCTCGAATCCGCCAGCCGCTGGCGTCTGGATGCCAACGGCAAAGGCCGCATGATCGTCGGGAAAAATCCCAACCTCGTCATTTACGAAACGCCGTTCGACCGGAAGTTTCTCGACCAGGTGCTCGCGATTCAGTCAAAGCCCGGCTATTCTATTGCCGATCGCGTCAAAAAAATAACCCATTTGAAAAATGAAAGCGGCAATCATCTGGGCGAACGTGCCATGGTTGAGGCGGCTCGGGTGTTGCAAAACGGCGGGCCGGCCTATCTGGTCACGAATGATATCGATTTTTTGCTCAGCCGTCCCGAGATATGCACCAAAGACGGCTTCCCCGTGGGCGAATCCGTATTATTGGGTTATTTACGCGGCGAGATGGAATCGCGCAGCGAGGAGATAAAACAGCGCATGCACGAGGAATTCGGTTTCTCCGAGTCCAATTTTTCACTGGCGACGATCAAGAAGGATATTGCTACCGGCGATCCTTTCCTTAATGTCCTTAATGGCGATTATCCTGAGCTTTACAATACGAGCAAGCCAGGTACCTATCAAACCGCTCAGGGACTTGTTACCGGTGAAAGCCTGGAGACAATTTTTGCCCGCGGTGTGGCGCATGAGCGCGGAGACAAAAAATATTCTTTTATCATGCCGCTGCCATTAGGATATACAGCGGGGCCTGTTGTTGCGGCCGCAACATCCGCACCTCCATCTGTTGCCTCTCCGGTAGCGCCTGTAGCAGCAAAATCCCCGGCACCCGCTGCTCCGGCATCACCGGCAGTCACCGCGTCTTCAACGCCTGTCGCTTCGCCAGCAGCTGTGCCGCCTCCTCAGCCGCCGTCTCCTCCGGCAGTAGCTGCACCGCCCGCGATTAAACCTGCTGTGCCGCCGCCGTCCCAGCCGGTGTTTTCCCCTAAAAAAATTCCACTACCCGCTGCGGCTGTTGTTGCAGCCGCGGGTGCGGGTGCCGTGGCGTCTTCGGACGCTCCGCCAGTGCCGTTGGTTACTCCTAAAAACCAGCCGCCCTATGCGAATGGAACGCCGCCAGCCAAAACACCGCAACCTCCGGCTGCACCTATACCGGCAAAAACACATACGGGAGAAAATGGGAGAAATAAATTGGAACCTATAAAAGATGATGCCGAAGAGAGTTTCGGCTATCACGTGGGCATTCACCGCATGAATCGCAATATGTCCGAAGGGCAGTTGGCGGAGGCGGTCCTCCAGATTGCGCAATACCGTCCGGAAGTGGACCATGTAATGGTGCATCGGTGGGAATCGAACCAGGCGTTGCCCGACGGCGAATTATATTGGGCGCTGGTGCAGGTATTGATCGAAGATAATACGCAGGTAGGAAATAAAGAAGAAGCCAAGGCTCGTTTGCAGGAAGCCTATCAGCGCACACGTAAATCTATCGAGTCGAATCCTGCAGGCCCGGATCGTTTTGCCTTTACCAACATGCTCTACGATCTTCGCCATAACGCGAAGCTCTCGGAGCAGGATCTCGCCGACAAAATGGCGCAAGCCATGCAGGTGCAAATGGAGGAAACGCCTCAATTGATCAACAATAAGCTTATTTTCAAAATCGAGCGGGGCATGGCCGTGCCATCCTTGGGATTCGTGCGCGCCATGGTCAAAGCGCTCGATCAAAAGAAGCCGTTGGAAGAGAACGAAAAGAGAGAACTCTACGCTGCCTACGAAAAAATCAAAGAGAAGGCGCAGCAGCCCGCTTTGGTCGCCCGCTAAAATTAACCAAACACACGTTTGAAAATCGTATCGACATGCTTGGTGTGGTAGCCGATGTCGAATAGCTTTTTAAGCTCGCGAGGCTGGATGCACTTGGTGATGGCGGGATCGGCCGAGAGTTCAGTTAAAAAATCCGCACCTTTTTCCCACACCTTCATCGCGTGTTTCTGCACCAGCTTATAGGCATCCTCGCGCGAAAGCCCCGCCTGCGTCAGCGCCAGCAGCACGCGCTGCGAGAATATGAGCCCGCCGAGCCTGTCCATATTCTTCTGCATGGTATCAGGATAAACCACGAGCTTATCGACGATGCCGGTTAAGCGGTTGAGCGCGAAATCGAGCGTCACCGTGGCATCCGGTGCGATCATGCGCTCGACCGACGAGTGCGAAATGTCGCGCTCATGCCATAGCGCTACGTTTTCCATGGCGGGCATCGCATAGCCGCGCACCAGGCGCGCAAGGCCCGTGACGTTTTCCGAAAGCACCGGGTTGCGCTTATGCGGCATGGCCGATGAGCCTTTTTGTCCTGCCGAGAAAAATTCCTCGGCCTCGAGCACTTCGGTGCGCTGCAGATGGCGCACTTCGGTGGCCAGCCGCTCGCACGAGCTTGCGATTACGCCGAGGGTAGCGAAATACATTGCATGCCGGTCGCGCGGAATCACTTGCGTGGAGACGGGTTCCACGCTCAAGCCCATTTTCTCGGCGACATACTGCTCGACCGCGGGGTCGATATTGGCAAACGTGCCGACCGCGCCGGAGATGGCGCAGGTGGCGATTTCCTTGCGCGCCGCGAGCAGCCGCTCTTTAGCGCGCTTGAACTCTGCATAGTAACCGGCCAGTTTCAATCCGAACGTCACCGGCTCGGCATGGATGCCGTGGCTGCGGCCGACGGTGACCACATCCTTGGTTTCCATGGCGCGGCGCTTGAGTGCCACGAGCAGTTCATCGATGTCTTTAAGCAAAATATCGCTGGCGCGCGCCAGCTGTACCGAAAGGCAGGTATCGAGCACGTCGGAGCTCGTCATGCCCTGGTGCAAAAACCGCGCGTCCGCACCGACATGTTCGGCGACGTTGGTCAGAAACGCGATCACATCGTGTTTGGTGGTGCGCTCGATCTCGTCGATGCGCGCCGCGTCGAACTTGCCTTTTTTCCAGATGTTCTTGGCGGCTTCTTTGGGGATCACGCCGCTTTTAGCCAGCGCGTCGCACGCGTGCGCCTCGATCTCAAACCAAATGCGGTATTTGGTGTCGTCGGACCAGATGGCGGCCATTTCTGGGCGGGAGTAGCGTGGGATCATATGAGAGTTGACAGTTAGCGGTTAGCAGTTGGCAGCAATTTATACTGCTAACTGCCAACTGCCAACTAATAACTGACAGGCACCGGGTCAAGCGATCGCCACAAATACCAGGTGGCAACCGAGCGATAAGGCCGCCAGCGCTCGCTTAGCGCCTTCACGTCGGCCAGCGTCATTTTGTCGCTTTGGTTATAATGGCGGTAAATTGCCTTGAGCATCCCCAAATCGGCGAGCGGCAGCACGTCGGGGCGTGCGAGATAGAAAATCAGGAACATCTCCGCCGTCCAGCGCCCGATGCCTTTGACCGAGGTAAGCTCGGCGATGATCTCCTCGTCGGTCATTTTCGGCCAGTGTTTGATGCGCTTTTTGTTTTGCAGGAAATGCTCGGCCAGCGCGTGCAGGTAGATCACCTTGCTGTTCGATAGACCGCACGGGCGCAAAATATCGCTTCCGGCATTGGCCACATTTTCGGGCGTGATGCTGCCGAGGGCGGCCACGAGTTTTTTCCATACGCTGTCGGCGGCCTTCACTGAAATCTGCTGGCCGACGATCGCGCGCGCCAGCGTAAAAAACGCATCGCCCCTTGTCACCATCAGCTCGCCCTCATAGGCCGCGATGATCTTTTTCAGCGTCTTGTCTTTTTTGCTTAAGTGCGTTTTGGCAATGTGCCAGTATTCGGGCGTCATTGCCGCAGCGCGCCGCCGAATTTCTTTCCAGCACATTGGGATCCTAAGCTTAGAATTCCACGTGGACAAGTTGTC
>JADMIO012757334.1_pt1 | contig 100079 bp, 86 predicted proteins | sample 8958161 | NCBI WGS metagenome assembly JADMIO01 (sample SAMN16585339, study PRJNA669376) | soil metagenome | isolation source: Crop rotation soil | place: USA: Cullars Rotation, Alabama | collected 2011 | reverse complement strand
CGCGACAACTTGTCCACGTGGAATTCTAAGCTTAGGATCCCAATGTGCTGGAAAGAAAATTAAAAAAACTTTTAGGAGTTTGGCGTTTATATGAAACTTTTCCCGGAATCAGCATACATACAATTAGAATATGACAAGATAAAAACCTTGTTGGCTGGACATTGCAGAAGTGAATATGCGATTGAGAAAGTAAACGAGCTAGGAATTCATACACGAATTGAATTTATAGAAACTGAATTGAGGCAGAGTTATGAATACAAACAGCTTTTGCAAAACAGTATTTATTTCCCAAACGACCCGGTATTTAATTTGTCAAAGGAATTAAAACTTCTTTCAATTCCCGGGGCGGTGTTGTCAGGTGATGAATTGATCGGGCTAAGAAAACTGGCTGAATTGATGAAGAATATTTTTCGATGGTTTGATGCAGAAAGGAGGAGTGTGTATAATAGCCTTGTAAAACTTATTGACGGAACTTATTATGAAAAAGCTATCATTGAAATGATAGATGATGTAATTGATGAAAGTGGCCAGGTAAAAGATAATGCGTCGGATGAATTACAAATCATCCGCATGAATTTATATCGCAAAAGAAATGAATTGCGCAAAGCTTTCGACCGGATCATTTCCAAATTAAATAAGCAAGGCTACTTGGCCGATATTGAAGAAAGTTTTTTGAATGGCAGAAGAGTGGTAGCAGTTTATGCTGAGCAAAAAAGAACAGTGAAAGGAATTTTGCATGGCGAAAGCGAAAGCCGCCGCACTTCCTTTATAGAACCGGAGGAAACAATTGAACTGAATAATGATATTTATTCTTTGGAAGGTGATGAAAAGAGGGAAGTGTATCGCTTGCTTCGTGAATTGACTGCAAAACTTTCTGTCTATTCCTCCTTGTTATCAACTTATCATTCTATTTCCGGTGAGTATGATTTTATCCGCGCCAAAGCAAAGCTAGCTTTAGATATGAACGGTGAATTCCCGCTTATAGAAGACAAGGCCATTGTTCATTTGGAAAAAGCTTTTCATCCGTTATTATATCTGTATAATAAAAAAACAAACAAAGCAACAATTCCTGTTTCATTAACACTTGATGAAACTAATAGAATACTTGTTATAAGCGGACCAAATGCTGGTGGCAAAACAGTAACGCTTAAAACTGTTGGTCTTTTGCAAATGATGGTGCAGAGTGGTTTACTTGTACCGGTGCAACCATCTTCGAAATTTGGAGTATTTAAACAATTACTGATCCATATTGGTGACACACAAAGCCTGGAATTTGAATTAAGCACTTATAGCAGCCATTTGAAGAACATGAAATATTTCATGGAATCAGCCAGTGGGAAAACACTTTTCTTTATTGATGAATTAGGAAGTGGGAGTGATCCGAATCTTGGTGGCGCATTTGCCGAAGTAATATTAGAAGAGTTAGTAAAGAAGCATTCTTATGGCATTGTTACTACTCATTACCTGAATTTGAAAATAATGGCGAGTAAAACGCCAGGTATTTTAAATGGCGCTATGGCATTTGATGAAAAAAATCTAATGCCTCTTTATAAACTTAATATTGGTAAGCCCGGAAGTTCATACACGTTTGCCATTGCTGAAAGGATCGGTTTGGACAGACCATTAATCGATCGTGCAAGAAAAATGGTAGATGAAGAACATTTTCGTTTAGATAAATTGTTGAACAGAACAGAGCAGGATCTTCATAATCTTGAAAAGAAAGAGAAAGAGTTGCACCACTTGCTTCATGAAAATGAAAAATTGAAAAAAGAAATGAAGCATACGATGGATCGGGAAAAACATCATCAGCAAGTTGAACTTTTAAAACATCAGAATAAAGTCTCAGAAGAAAAATTGGTTTACCTGAAAGAAATGGAAAGAAAATTAAAGCAAATGGTGATCGATTGGCGAAAGGAAGATGATAAAAACAAGGTGATCAAAAATATCAGTGCTCTTTTATTTAATAAAAATGAAAAGAAGGCGTCCGGCAAAATGCAAAAACAGATAGAATCAAAATTTATTGAGCTGGCCGGTGAGATAAAGGTTGGAGAGAAAGTGAAGATGAAAAAGAATCATCAGGTAGGGCAGGTAATAGAATTAAGAGGAAAGAAAGCTGTTGTAAAGATTGGCATGCTACCAATACATGTTGACATAAAAGATCTGGTATTGGTTAAATCAAAACAAGATGAAACTGATAATAATAAAAATCCCGTCTAGCCTAAGGCGAGACGGGACTAACTTGTGTTTTTAGTTGTAAACAAATTTAAAGACCTGAATGGATATAACTCTCCAGGTGACTAATAGTTTCTTTTTGCTGTAAAATTGTTTCTTTTACTACATCACTCATACTTACTATACCTGCCAAAAGATTCTTTTCAAAAACCGGCAGGTAACGAATGTTTTTATCAGACATAAGTTGCATACAGTATTCGACGCTATCACTGGGATTTACGGCCGGTAAATTTGTAGTCATGATCTCGGAAACCTTAGTATCAACAGAACTTTTGTGCCTCAGGGCAATTTTTCTCGAGTAATCTCTTTCTGTAATGATACCAAGATATTCACCGCCATCCATTACAAGCACAGAGCCGATGTTTTTTTCAGCCATAATGTTCAGTGCCTCGATCACTTTTGTGTCGGGGGCCACTGCCACGGCTGAAGCTCCTTTTCGGCCAAGAATGTCAGAAACTTTGCGCATAGTTGGTAGTTTTAGTTTTAGGTACTGAAAGTTACAGAAAAAGCGCAGCGTTTTCAAAACTAATTATATACACAGTTTGCACGAAACATTATCTTTATTATCCTTAGTTTCTATTCAACCATGGTGAAAAAGATACCTACTATAAAAGAAATTGCAAAGAGGTTGAATGTTTCTGTTTCTACAGTTTCAAGAGCATTGCATGATCATCCAAGCATTGGTTTACGAACAAGAATGCAGGTACAGCAAGTCGCCAAAGAGATCAATTATGAACCCAACCAGGCAGCTATTTTTTTTAAGCAGGGAAAAACTTTTACACTTGGCGTTATCCTCCCTAATCTGCAGGAGCAATATTTTTCAATAGCAATAAATGGCATTGAGAAAATGGCGATCGAAAATAATTATAACGTACTAATCAGCCAAAGTCATGATGATCCTAAAAGGGAAAAGCAAATCGTAGAAACAATGCGGCGCAATAGGGTTGATGGGATCATTGTTTCTGTATCAAAAAATTCCGGCGATTATAAACACTTCCAGGAATTAGAGCAATTTAATATACCAGTCGTTTTTTTTGACCGTGCGCCGGAAATGCCCAATGCGATCTCTGTTACTTGTAGTTTAAAGAAAAGCACGGTTGCTATGATTGACCTGTTTGTAAAGAAAGGAATAAGAAGAATTGGATTTATAAATGGCCCTGGCGCTATTTCACTTACGCAAGAAAGAGCGGATGGATACAAAGAAGGGTTGGTTAAAAATAAACTGAAGGAAGAGAAAGAATTAATTGTGCAAACTGATCTTACAACTGTCGGCACTGAAAAAGCCATTGGTAAATTATTGGCTTTAAAAAAAATACCAGGAGCTGTTATCGCCTTCAATGATTATGTGGCGCTTGATGCAATACGATATGCAAGAAAAGAAGGACTAAAGATCAATAAAGATATTTTCTTTGGCAGCTACGCCAATTTGCCGATCATACACTACCTGGATGATCCTCCAATTGTTTCAGTAGAACAATTTCCTTTTGAGCAAGCTGAAAAAGCAACCGATATTTTATTACAATTGATCAATAGGAAAGGTAATAACACAACAAACTTACCGCAAAAAATTATTTTGGAAGGAGAGCTTGTTTTACACGAAGAATAATTTATCAATCCGCAATAACCATTTTTTTTACTGACGACTCCCTGATCTGTAATTCAGGAGTTAAGATTCTTTTCTCAAATTCCTTTATTGGTCTTTTACTCTCGATAAGTTGCAAAAGTAATTCGGTAGCATCTTTGCCCATTTCAAAAGCTGGTTGTCTTACCACCGTAAGTGGCGGATCTATAAGTTCGGCAATATCTGAATTTGAAAAACCAACAACTGAAACATCATCTGGCACTTTTAATCCTCTTCTTTTTAAAGTTTTCAAACATCCTGTTGTTAGTTTGTCACTGGTGGCAAAAATTGCATCAGGTTTATTTCTTTGGGTAAATAATTTATTAACCGCGTCTTCAATTTCTTCAAACATCATTCCGCCATAAAAACAATGCTGGATATAATTCTCATTTACTTTTTGTCCATTTGCGATCAATGCTTCTTTATAACCCGCAACACGTTCATGAGTGATCGATAAAAATTCCGAATTTGTTAATACTGCAATTCGTTTATGCCCGTTCCTTATCAAATGTTCTGTAGCCTCATAACCTCCTTTGAAATTATCAACGATCACTTTATGTGTATTGATTTCTTCGGTTATCCTGTCAAAGAAAACTATTGGGAATCCTTTTGCATGTAAAGCTTTCAAATGACTTAAGTCATTTGTTTCAGTAGAAAGTGAAATTAACAAACCATCAACTGAACGGGATGCCAGGTATTGTAGATCGATCACTTCCCGGTCATAGGATTCATGGCTTTGGGAGATAATGACATTGTAACCTTTGTCGTAAGCGATAGACTCAATTCCATTAATAACCTGTGAGAAAAAATTATTGGCTATTTCACAAACGACTACTCCGATCGAACGGCTTCTTCTTTCTTTTAAACTTAATGCGATCGGGTTTGGGCGATAATTCAATTTTTCGGCGCAATCAAGGACTAATTGTTTTGTTTCCGGGCTTATTTCATAGCTATCCCTTAGTGCACGGGAAACGGTAGAAGTGGAGATGCCAAGAGCACGGGCAATATCTTTAATAGTTACAGCTTCGAATTTCATATACAGGCGACAAAATTACTTTTTAAAGATACGTTTTTCAGGCAAGTGGCATCCGCATTTGATCTAAATACGATTTAATAGAAATGAGCTAAGAAAAGAATACGATCACCTTGCAGCATTCATTAATTTATTCTGCTCTTTTTAAGGAAAGTCAAGTTCACAATTTTCGTTATCGTTGTCGGGAACGTTTGCGTAAATAAACACCTAACTCATTGATTTAAATATGATAAATACTAATTAGCATTGGGCTTTGATTCCGGACATTACAGGACGGTTTATCACGATTAGTCAGGCATCACGACATCTTCCAATTTAAAAATTAAAAACTGCCATATGAAGCAATTTGCAATTACGTGTTCACTTTTATTTTTATCGCTACTGGTTTTTGCACAAGAGCGGCAAATTAAAGGCCGGGTTATAGATGATGCAGGTGCACCTATAGTTGGGGCATCAGTTCAGGTACAGGGTGAAAAAAAAGGAACAGTAACTGATAAGAATGGTGACTTTTCTCTTTCCGTAGCAGGTACAGGAAATGTTACACTACTTATAACCTCAATAAATCATAAAGCATTTACAGTTACTACTGACGGAAGTACACCGGTTTCTGCAAAATTGGAAAAAGAAAACGTGGTTTTGGATGAAGTTGTTGTTACTGGTTATCAAACTATCAAGAAAAAAGATCTGACAGGATCCGTTTCATCTATTTCTGCAAAGGATCTAAAAGATAATACGATGGCTTCAGCAGCGGAAGCGCTGAATGGGCGATTGGCTGGGGTAACTGCAACTACTTCTGAGGGTTCACCAGATGCTGCTATTCGGGTTAGAGTTCGCGGAGGAATCTCAATCACACAAAACAATGATCCTTTATATATAGTGGATGGGGTTCAGGTAGAAAACGCATTGAATGTGATCGCCCCAGGAGATATTCAATCAATTGACGTCTTAAAAGATGCTGCAGCAACTGCTATTTATGGTGCCAGGGGTGCAAATGGTGTTTTTGTAATTACAACCAAAATCGGCAAACCGGGACGTACTATAGTTACTTATGATGGTTTTATTGGTGTAAGAGAATTAGCAAGCAAGCTAAAGGTAATGAGCCCCTATGATTATGTAGTTTATCAGTGGGAAAGAACCAGGCCGAACACCACTGACTCTACGAATTTTGCGAAAAGCTTTGGTTCAACCTGGGATACACTGAATGTTTATAAAAATACTCCTCCAATTGACTGGCAGGAAGAAATTATGGGCAATACGGGTATGACTACCAAGCAAAATATTGGTGTTTCAGGAGGTAGCAAAAAAATCACTTACAATTTCGGTTATACTTATAACAACGAAAAGCCAATCGTGGTCAACTCAAATTTTAATCGTCATATCGTAAATGGAAGAGGAGAATATAAAATAACAGATAAAATAAAGATTGGAGCAGGTGCCCGGTATACTTACCAGGATGTAGTAGGCGCTGGCATTTCGAGTGAAACCAGCACATCATATGCTCGTTTGCGCAACGCGGTAAAATACAGACCATTTTTTGCTGATACATTAGCTATTGATGATCCTGATCCATTGGTGGTAAATCCAGGTAATGGTGTAACTCTTGTAAATCCAATTGCACTTGCTAATGCCGAATATCGCCGAAAAATAACTTCAGCTTATAATTTAAACGCCAATATTTCTTATAACATTACTAAGAACCTGAATTTCCGTTCAACTATTGGTTATGATAAAAATGATTTTACTGACCAACAGTTCTTTGATTCGATCACTTCGTTCTCTGTGAACCAGGGGGGAGGAAAACCAATTACTCGTGTAGATACACTTTATAGGAAAGTAATTAATAACTCAAATGTTTTAACTTATTCGGTAAAGGATTATAAAGGGAAACATGATTTTGACATTCTCTTAGGTGAAGAAACTTACGAATCATCTACGGATTCACGCAGCGGACAGTTTGGAAGCTTCCCAAAATTCACTTCGCATGATGATGCTTTTGATAATCCTGGTCTTGGAACGGTTTGGACAGGATTTCCTATATATATCAAAACAAAATATACAAGCCTTTCATTTTTTGGACGTATAAACTATGCATTTCTTGACAAGTATTTGCTTACACTCAATGTGCGGCACGACGGAGCTTCAAAATTTGCTGAGCCTAAACGTTGGGGAACTTTTCCGGGAGGATCTATTGCATGGCGTGTGAGTCGTGAGAAGTTCATGGAGAATGTTACATTCATTAATGATTTGAAATTAAGATTTGGATATGGGAAAATCGGGAACAATCGCATTGATGACTACTTGTATTTAACAACTTTTAATTACGGTACATCTTTTTATGGTTTAAATAATCAGACAGTAAATGCATATACTGAAAATAGCTTAGCTAATACAGAACTTCAGTGGGAAAGTCTCGTAAACAGGAACTATGGTATTGATATCTCTTTATTCAAAAGTCGTTTGAATATGAGTTTTGATATTTATGACAATACTTCTGATAAGTTATTATTAAGAGCGAAAATCGCTCCTACCTATGGATTTACTGATCAATTACAAAATGTTGGAGCTACCAGCAATAAAGGTTATGAATTGCAATTGAATGCTATAATTATGAGAAAACCTAATGGGTTTACATGGAATGCTAATTTCAATATTTCGCATAACAAAAACATTGTTGAAGCTTTATCTAAAGGACAAACTGAATTTGCCGGTGGACCCGCTTGGGGAATATCCGGCCAGCCAAATGATTACCTGGTAAGGATCGGTAGCCCTGTTGGAGCCATGTATGGTTGGGAAACTGATGGTTTTTATAAAGTAAGTGATTTTGATTACGACAATACAACTACACGTTACACTTTGAAATCAGGTGTTGCTGAAATGCAAGTTCCCAGTTCATATGTTGTACCAGGCGCCATTCGTTTCAAGGATCTCAGTGGACCTGCAGGCAAACCGGATGGAATTATTAATGATTTTGATAAAACCATAATCGGAAATCCAACTCCGAAATTCTCTGGTGGTTTAAGTCAAACGTTCGCCTACAAAAATTGGGATGCCAGCATGTTTATTAATTTCTCTTCTGGCAATGATATTTATAACGCAAATAAGATTGAATTCACGAGTGCTTACAACGTTACTTCTAATCTTTTGGATGATATGAGCGATCGTTGGAGAACAGTTGATGCTAGTGGTAAAGTGATCGAAAGTTTCCAACTCGTTAGTGGCAAGCTCTATGCATTCGGTGCTGCACCAGATGTATTGGCTAATGCTAATGCAAATGCTCAAATATGGATGCCAAGCGGACTTACTAATTTTGGTTCCGGTGGTGGAAACTTTAGCTACTATCCGCATTCATGGGCAATTGAAGACGGTTCTTTCATTCGACTGAATAATATAACAATAGGATACACATTAAAACCAAAAGCAAAGATCGGCATTACAAAGCTTCGTCTTTATTTATCGGGAAATAACCTTGCAGTAATTACTGATTACTCTGGTTACGATCCTGAGGTAAGTGTGAAAAGCAGCGGTCTTACGCCGGGTCTTGATTATTCAGCTTATCCTAAAAGCCGCTCATATATATTCGGTGTGCAGGCAACATTTTAATAACACAAACAATTCAGAAATATGAATAAAAAATATTTAAACCGTCTTGTAACTCTTCTGTTAGCAGGCTTGATCATAACAGCAGAAAGTTGTGAAAAATTTCTGGATCAGCAACCCATTACTTCTGTTGGTCCTGATGTTGTTTTTAACAGCGTAGATAATGCCAGGTCTGCATTAGTGGGTGTGTATGCACAGTTAACTGGTGATAACACTTATGGACTTAGAGTGAGTTTGTACTTTCCGATTGGAACTGATGAAATGCAAGGGCCAACAGGTGCAGCAGATGGTTCAAGAAGAGACTTTCCGCTTTATGCCACAACGCCAACAAACAATAATATGTTTGCTCCATATACTCAGTTATTTAAAGGGATTCAATACGCCAATCTTTGTATTGCCAATATTCCTGCGATGCAATTATACACAAGCGGATCAGACCAGGAGAAAAAGCAATTGCAGCGTATGCATGGCGAAGCTTTGACATTAAGGGCACAGTTTTATTACGAAGCGATCAGGAATTGGGGGGATCTACCAGCACATTTTGAACCTGCTGAAGTATTGGCAGTAAAAGATCCTTTTCCCACAAGAACTGATAGAGATGTTTTATATGAACATTTATTGAATGATTTAAAAGATGCAGAAGAATTAGTGCCCTGGCGTAATGAAGTTTCAGCAATTGGCGATGTAGCTGATGAAAGGATTACAAAGGGAACTGTAAAAGCCCTGAGAGCAAGGATCGCATTAGCCAGGGGTGGGTATTCTTTAAGACAAGATGGTACTATCAAAAGAGGTTCTAATTACCAGACTTACTACCAGATCGCTAAAGATGAAACCAATAGTATTATTAGTTCAAATCAGCATAGTTTAAATGCGAGTTATAAAGATCTTTGGAAAAATCAGGTAGGCGGTAAGGTGGCAAATGATCCAAATGGTGAATTAATGTTCCAGGCAACAGGAATTGGTCGCACTGCTACAGCGGACACAAAGATGGGTTACTACAATGGTCCAACCGTGGTAAATATTGCCACTCAAGCAGCAGCAACTGGTAACAGCGGAGTAATTGTATTACCTACTTATTTTTATCTTTTCGATTCTTTAGATACACGCAGAGATGTAACCTGCGCAGCATACAGCGATACCTTAGCACCTGATGGAACAACTTTCTATAAGCGTGGCGTAACTATCACCGGTATTTTTGATGGTAAGTATCGCAGGAGTTGGATCAATCCACCGTTACCAGCTGGAACTTACCTAAACAATTATTCAAGTACCAAATGGCAGATAATTCGATACTCAGATGTATTGTTGATGTTTGCCGAGGCAGAGAATGAACTGAGTGGCCCAACAGCCGCTGCTTTCAATGCGATCAATATGGTGAGGAGACGTGGGTTTAATAAGCCAATTAATGCAGCAGACCTCAGTGTTGATCTAAGTGGGTTGAGCAAAGATGATTTCTTTAAAGCCCTTGTAAGAGAAAGATCTCTTGAATTAGGTGGTGAAGGACTACGGAAATTCGATCTATTACGCTGGAATTTATTAGCTGCTGCCATTAACGAATCAAAAGCAAACCTTACTAAAATGGGAGCTTCTACTGCAATGACTCCTCCTTCCTATATGGCACCACCGCCTTCTTACGTTTTTGTAACTACTTTGCCAAACGCATTGTATTATAAAGGCAGAACAACATCGGATGATCTAAGTATTAATGGGGGGCTTATTGTAAACTCTCTTTATAAGGCTGCACCTGCGGCCACACCTGCCGGAACTGTAAAGATGGCTTGGGTAACCAACGCTATTAGTGTAGGTACTGGTACAGCGGTAACTTTAAATCATTTCGCAAATAATTTTATAACACTGAAATCAGAATTGTTACCAATTCCACAGGATGCAATCACGGCTTATGGCAGTTTCTCTGCTAATATGCCGCAAAATCCCGGCTATTAATTTTTTGATATAAATTTTAGTAGTTATCGTTTATTAAAGCTGCTGCCTTTGCAGCGGCTTTCTTTTTAAATTAAATTATGACATTGATACTACGATATTTTTTATTGATAATAGTTGCTGCATCATTTACAAAATGCACTGCACAAAAAAATGCAACTAGTAATGATGAAACAACTCCTATTGCATTTCCCGGTGCTGAAGGTTATGGAAAATATGCAACTGGTGGAAGAGGTGGTAAAACATTTATTGTTTCAAATTTAAATGATAAAGGTTCCGGAAGTTTTCGTGAAGCAGTTGAGACAAAAGGGAAAAAAATAATTGTGTTCGCTGTTTCAGGAACCATTCATCTCGAAACAAAACTTTCCATTAAAGGCGATGTAACGATCGCAGGACAAACAGCACCTGGTGATGGAATTTGTTTAGCAGATAATTCAGTTTCTCTTGGTGGTGATGATATTATTATACGCTATATGCGTTTTCGCATGGGTGATAAATATCAAAAAGGTGGAATGGTAGATGGCAATGGTGGCGATGATGCTTTTGGTGGAGTAAGGAGGAAGAATATAATCATTGATCATTGCAGTATAAGTTGGAGCACTGATGAAGTGTTTTCTGTTTATGCTGGAGATAGTACCACACTCCAATGGAATTTAATTTCAGAGCCGTTGAATTACTCTTACCATTTTGAAACGGGAGACAAAGATTACGAACACCATGGCTTTGGGGGTATCTGGGGTGGATTGCATTTAACAGCTCATCACAATTTATTTGCTCATTGTAATAATAGGAATCCCCGGTTCAATGGCATTCGGCACACGCCAACTGAATTTGTAGATTACAGGAACAACGTAATTTATGATTGGGGCGGAAATACTATTTATGCAGGCGAAGGGGGTGATTATAATATCATCAATAATTATTTTAAATACGGTCCTAATACAAGCAAGACTGTTTGGTATCGGATCGTTAACCCGGGAAAGAATGAAACCATTGGTTTTGGTAAATGGTATGTAAATGGGAATTATGTAGAAGAAGCCGCCGATGTTACAAAAAACAATTGGCTTGGAATTCATATGGGAAATGGTGGAACAGAAGATGATAAGAAAAATACGGTAATTGACAAGCCACATGATGCATGGCCTATACCAACACAAACTGCGGAAGAAGCTTATCAGTCAGTATTAAAATTCGTTGGCGCCAGCTATAAAAGAGATACACTTGATGAAAGAATAATCAATGATGTAAAAAACAGGACCGGTAAATTTATTGATGTGCAAGGTGGTTTCCCACATGGTACAGAGTATGAAATGACGGTGAATGCATGGCCAAACTTAAGATCAATACCTACTTTAGCTGATAATGATAAAGACGGAATACCTGATGAATGGGAAAGAAAGAATGGGTTAAACCCAGCCGATACATCTGATGCCTCAAAAATTTCGTCTCATAAATTTTATACGAACATTGAATTGTATATTAACAGCATTCTAAAATGAGAAAACTATTTATTCCGCTGGTTTTATTTTTAATGGCATTTGCAATGCCCGGGAAAAAGAAGATCACCATTTGGATGTGCGGCGACAGTACCATGAGTATTAAAGAAAAAAAGGCTTACCCTGAAACTGGGTGGGGAATGCCGTTTGTATATTTCTGGGATTCGACAGTTACAACTGAAAATCTTGCAAAGAATGGTCGCAGCACAAGTTCATTTAGAAATGAAGGGTTGTGGCAAATAGTTTTAGATAAAGCAACGGAAGGCGATTATGTTTTTATTCAGTTTGGACATAATGATGAAGTACCAACGAAAAAAACTTATACCACAGAAGTTGAATTTAAAAACAACCTCAAGCAGTATGTAACAGAAGCGAGGAGCAAGAAAGCAATCCCCGTTTTACTTACTCCAATGGCAAGAAGAAAATTTGGTACGAACGGAAAGATCGAAGGCACACACGATGTGTATTCACAAATTGTAAGAGATGTTGCTAAAGAAGAAAAAGTTGTTTTATTTGATATGGATAAAATAACCCAGCAGTTATACCAGCAGTTTGGGGTTGAGAATTCGAAACTATTATTTATGCAGCTAAAACCTAACGAACATCCTAACTATCCTGATGGCAGGGATGATAATACACATTTCAATGAACTAGGAGCAAGACTTGTAGCGCAGTTAGTTTTAGAAGAGATTAAGAAACAAATTCCCGATCTTACAGATAGGATCGTAAAGCCTGTTGTAAAATGATAGATGAAAAGGTTTAGCATTGCCATATTACTTTTCCTTCTCCATCTTAATGGATCTTCCCAATCGACAAAAGGTATAACCGGCAAACCAGATACTTCTTATTCTTTATACAGTGCGTATGCTGGTACTATCAGATCAAATCCTGAAGCAAAAATTATAAAGGAGACCCATTCAACTTCCATAGCTGAAGAAAAGAAAATCACATATTGCACTGTCGGTAGCCGCAAATTCGTAATTGATGCATTTTATCCTAAACAACAAAGTAACAATAAGAGGATCGCAATTATAATTGTCCATGGAGGAGGATGGAGAACAGGTAATAGAACATTACACTATCCATTAGCACAGCGACTTGCTGACATCGGATATGTTTGTTTTACTCCGGAGTATCGTCTCTCAACCGAAGCTTTATATCCCGCAGGTGTATATGATGTAAAATCTTCCATAAGGTGGGTTAGAAAAAATGCAGCAAAATATAATATCGATCCAAATAAGATTGTTGTAGCGGGGCATTCGGCCGGTGGCGAATTAGCTGCAATGATGGGAGCAACAAATGATATTGCTTCATTTGAAGGCGATGGTTGTAATAAAAATATTTCTAGCAAGGTAAATGCAGTGATCGATATGGACGGATTGCTTGCATTCATCCATTCCGAATCAGGCGAGGGAGATGATAGTAAAAGAACGTCTGCTGCGACTAATTGGTTTGGGTATTCAAAAACTGAAAACCCGGATTTGTGGAAGCAAGGCTCACCGCTAACACATATCGGCCCGCATACTCCCCCAACTTTATTCATCAATAGCAATGTGGCAAGAATGCATGCAGGAAGAGATGATTATATCAAGATCCTGGATGAATATAAAATTTACACAGAAATAAAATTTTTCGATGCGCCACATTCATTTGTTTTGTTTGAGCCCTGGTTTACTCCCATGGTTCAAACCATTGATGCTTTTCTGAAAAAGGTTTTTGACAAAAAGAACATTAGCTCAACTGCAATTACAGTGGCACAGGATGGAAGTGGAAATTATAAAACTGTCCAGGAGGGTTTGAATGCTGTTCCTTCAAATAATAAAACCAGGTTTATCATTTATATCCGGAATGGAGTTTATTATGAAAAACTTCTTCTTGATTCGACAAGGAATTTTGTGACATTGATAGGGGAAGATAAATTCAAAACGATACTTACTTACAACGATCATACGGGTAAGCTTGCTCCAAATGGAGATAGCATCAATACAAGAACATCATGGAGTTTTAAGATCAAGGCTGATAACTTCACCGCAAAGGATATTACATTTCAGAACGACGCGGGATTTAATGCCGGGCAGGCTGTGGCTGTTGAATCCGATGGTGATAAAGCACAATTTATTAATTGCCGTTTTATTGGTAACCAGGATGTGTTATTTACAAATAGTGATAAAAGCAAGCAGTATTATGAGAATTGTTATATAGAAGGTACAACCGATTTTATTTTTGGATCATCTACCGTTTGGTTTGAAAAATGCCAAATTCATAGTAAGAAGAATTCTCATGTAACGGCTGCATCTACACCAAAAGAAAAAGAATTTGGTTATATCTTCAATGAATGTGTGCTGACGGGTGATACATCATTACATAATGTTTCATTGGGAAGACCTTGGCGGCCTTATGCTAGTGTCGTATATATAAATTGTTTTATCGGCGAGCATATAAAATCGGAGGGTTGGAGCAATTGGAATAATACCGATAATTACAAAACTACCCGGTATGCTGAATATAAAAATTACGGACCTTCATCAGAACCGGCAAAAAGAGTTGAATGGTCAAAACAATTGACAGATGAAGAGTTGAAAAAATATACTATTGTAAATGTTTTAAACGGATGGGATCCCAAATCTGAAAAATTTTGAAAACTATTTTTTTTATACTATCGGTCTGCATCGTTGCCTCTTTTCAAACAGCAGCACAAACTGCCAATCCGCAACAATACAAATATGTATTCACGGTAGCCAAAGATGGAACTGGTGATTATTATAATATCCAGGATGCTATTGATGCAATGCGAGTTTATCCGCTTGCACCAATTACGTTATACATTAAGAATGGGATATACAATGAAAAGATAGAATTGCCTGCGAATAACACCGATGTAACTTTTGTAGGAGAGAGTGTTGATAGTACGATAATTACATTCAATGATTATTCTGGAAAGGGCAAGCATACAACATTTACCTCTTATACTGCAAAGATATCCGGCAATCGTTTCAGGGCAGAGAATATGACATTTGCAAATAACGCCGGGCCAGTTGGACAAGCTCTCGCTTTGTATGTTGATGCAGATAAGGCAGTATTTAAGAACTGTAAATTTCTCGGCAACCAGGATACAATTTTTACATCTGGTGAAAATGCAAGACAGTTATTTGTGAATTGCTATATTGAAGGCACAACTGATTTTATTTTCGGTCCGGCAACCGCTGTATTTCAAAACTGTACTATCAGGTCAAAAGCAAATTCTTATATCACCGCAGCTAGTACAACGAAAGACAAGAAATTCGGATTTGTTTTTCTTGATTGTAAAATAATAACCGACTCTGCTGTTACAAGACTTTTTCTTGGAAGACCATGGAGAGGTTATGCAAAGACAGTTTTTATTCGTTGCCAGTTACCAAAAACAATTGCTCCCGAAGGATGGGATAACTGGAATAACCCCGAAAATGAAAAAACTGTTTTTTATGCTGAATATAAAAACACTGGTGAGGGTTCGGCTGTGCAACAAAGAATCAAATGGGCAAAACAGCTAAGCGATGCAGATGCAAAACAATACAATATTGAAAATATGTTCTCCGATAAAAATTTTGCTGGAATAATTTCAAAAACAAGGTCTTTTGATCTTACCGTATTCAACCACAGGCCGCCAGAAGAAATGCCTTTATATAAAGGTGCTGTACCAAATTCAATTGCTGTGCCTAATAAAGAAAATTCAACAACAGGTGTCGATGGAGTTACAAGAGTTGCTAAAGTAAGTGTGCCATCATTAACAATGTATAAACCAGCGAAAGCAAATGGAATGGCGATCATCATTTGTCCCGGCGGCGGTTATTCAATTTTAGCAATTGATAAAGAAGGAACGAAAGTTGCTGAAGAGTTTAATAAATGGGGTATTACTGCATTTGTTTTAAAGTATCGTTTACCCGATGATTCACTTAACGTTGATAAAAGTCTTGCTCCACTACAAGACGCTCAACAAGCTATACAGCTCGTAAGGGCAAATGCAAAAGAGTGGGGAATAAATAAAAATCAAATTGGCATCATGGGATTTTCAGCTGGCGGACATCTTGCATCTACAGCTGCTACACATTTTACTTTTAAAGCAGACGCTACCAATAATGATACAACCTCTGTGAGACCTGATTTTGCAATTCTTCTTTATCCTGTAATAAGTTTTGATACCACCTTTGCCCATATTGGTTCAAGGAATAAATTAATAGGTACTAAACCAACTGCAGATAAAACTGTTTTCTTTTCAAACGAATTACAAGTGACAGCAAAAACACCGCCGGTATTTATTGTACATGCCAGTGATGACACAGGAGTTCCTGTTGAAAATAGTGTCCGCTTTTACCAGGCATGTATAAAGAATAAAGTTCCTGTTGAAATGCATTTATATCCGCATGGTGGTCATGGTTTCGGACTTTATAATAAAACAACGACAGATAATTGGATGGAGCGATTGAAAAATTGGTTAAGTTCAATCAAATAATTCTTATGCAGCCAATCAATACAGCTATATGTTCATTTGGAATGAGTGGATGGGTTTTTCATGCACCGTTTCTTACAACCAATCCGGGTTTTAATTTTTATGGAGTTTGGGAAAGGACGAAAAATCTTGCACAGGAAAAATATCCCGGTGTAAAAACATTTCGAACACTGGAAGAAATGCTGGCTGACAAAAATGTTGAATTGGTTATTGTTAACACACCCAGCGTCACACATTTCGAGTATGCGATGGAGGCGATCCTTGCTGGCAAGCATGTTATTGTTGAGAAACCTTTTACAGCAACCGTATTACAAGCAGAAGAATTGATTGCAGCAGCAAAAAAGAAAAATGTAAAACTTTCAGTGTATCATAACCGGCGATATGATAGTGATTATAGAACTATTAAGAATGTTCTGGAAGAAGGATCGCTTGGTAATATTATCGAGGCGGAAATTCATTATGACAGGTATGTTCCTGAATTAAGTTATAAAATACATAAGGAAACACCCACGCCAGGTGTTGGCGCAGTGTATGACCTGGGTTCTCATTTAATTGACCAGGCTTTACAATTATTCGGAACGCCGGTAGCGCTGTTCGCTGACATTACCATTAATCGTCCGGGATCAAAAGTTGATGATTATTTTGATATAAAATTTTTTTATCCCACTCACCGGGTAATACTGAAGTCGAGTTATTACGTACGTGAAGCATTACCGGGTTATATCTTTCATGGCACACTTGGCTCGTTTATAAAACACAAAACAGATGTGCAGGAAACAGACCTGCAGGCTCATAAAAAACCAGGTGGTGCAGATTGGGGAATTGAACCTGAAGATCAAAAGGGATTATTGCATACTGAAAAAAATGGAAAGGTTATTAAAGAATATATTCCATCGATGAAAGGAAATTATGGAGATTATTACGACGGAGTTTATAATGCAATTCGTAATGATGCGGACGTGCCTGTGTCACCAGAGGATGCATTGAATGTGATAAAGATCATTGAGACAGCTTATGTAAGCAATGCAGAAAAAAGAGTGATCGAATTATGAGGAATGCATTACTGTTACTGATCTTGCTTTCTCTGAAAGTTGCTGCGCAGCAACCGGTCTCAAAAGTGTGGGTAGCAGATAATGGTGATGGTACATACAAAAATCCAATTATCAATGCAGATTATAGCGACCCTGATGCGATAAGAGTAGGCAATGATTATTATATGGTGTCTTCAAGCTTTACACATATTCCCGGTTTGCCGATCCTTCATTCAAAAGACCTGGTGAACTGGACGATCATTGGTCATGCATTGAGAAAGCAACCACCTTATGATATGTATGATAAAGTACAGCATGGTGCTGGTGTTTGGGCGCCATCAATGCGTTATCACAACAATGAATTTTATATTTATTATCCCGACCCTGATTTTGGTATTTATTTAGTAAAGGCAAAAAATATTCCTGGGCCATGGAGCGAACCATTATTAATTGAAGCAGGCAAAGGTTTGATAGATCCTTGCCCTTTGTGGGATGATAATGGAAAATCTTATTTGGTTCATGCTTATGCAGGCAGCCGTGCAGGAATAAAATCAATAATAGTAGTGAAGGAAATGAATAAAGAAGGAACAAAAATTATTAGCGATGGGGTAATGGTTTATGACGGTCACGAAAAGGATCCAACGATAGAAGGCCCGAAGTTTTATAAACGTAATGGTTATTACTACATTTTTGCTCCCGCTGGCGGAGTTAGCACAGGTTGGCAATTGGTTTTAAGAAGTAAAAATGTTTATGGGCCATATGAAAGAAAAGTGGTGATGGACCAGGGAACAACTCCGATCAATGGGCCACACCAGGGTGCATGGGTAACAACTCAAACAGGTGAAGATTGGTTTCTTCATTTCCAGGATAAAGATGCTTATGGCAGAGTTGTTCATTTACAACCAATGAAATGGATAAATGATTGGCCAGTTATTGGTATAGATAAAGACGGAGATGGAAAAGGCGAACCTGTTTTGGTTAATAAGAAACCCAATGTTGGCAAGCAATATCCTGTGTCAACAGTTCAGGACGGTGATGAATTCAACACAGGTACATTTGGTTTACAATGGCAATGGCAGGCAAATCCAAAAGAAGGCTGGGCATTTCCAACTCCGAATGGTTCTTTGAGAATGTTTTCTGTTTATCAACCTGACTCGATAAGATCAGTTTGGAATTATCCGAATATTCTTGCGCAGAAATTCCCGGCTGACGAATTTACGGCAACAGTTAAGATCTCATTCAAACCCAAATTTGAAAATGAAAGATTTGGGTTGATCATTTTTGGTACTGATTATGCGTCTCTGTCAGTAATTAAGAGAAATGATGCTGTTTATATTGTTCAGTCTGAAAATATCAATGCAGATAAAAACAAAAACGAAATTGAAGTTTCAAGCACAGCGGTAAGTGGCAATGAATTTTATCTGAAAGTAAAAGTGAGCAAAGGTGGTATTTGTGATTTCAGTTATCAAACAGAAAAAGGTTCGGGACATCTTTTAAAAGCATTTACAGCAAAACCAGGCCGATGGGTGGGAGCGAAGGTTGGAATATTTTGCAGCAGGACAAATATTACAAATGATGCTGGCTTTGCAGAAATAGATTGGTTCAGAATAGAGAAAGCTCAATAGAATTGCTGTCGATGAATGGAGCGTCGCAACAGAAGTTCGATCAGGGAACAAAAGTTGACAAACAAAAATTTAAATTAATAACTATGAGTAAGAAATTATTTTTCGGAATGATCGCATTTGTTTTTTTTAATACAATTTCTTTTGGGCAAACAAAAGATGAAAAAGCAGTAGCTGATGCGGTTGAACAATTACGCATTGGTATGGTGGATGGTAATAAAGCATTGTTGGAAAAACTTACTGATGAAAAGCTCAGTTATGGTCATAGCGGTGGCCACATTGATGACAAAAAAGAATTCGTAGACAAGTTGACAAACGGGTCTTCTGATTTTGTAACAATTGATCTTAGTGAACAAACCATCAGCATCAGTGATAAAGTTGCGATAGTTCGCCATACGTTAAATGCTAAAACAAATGATGGTGGTAAGCCGGCTGAAGTTCATTTAAAGGTTTTATTAATCTGGCAAAAGGGCAAAGGCGGGTGGAAATTGCTGGCAAGACAGGCCATAAAGATCACTCAATAGCAGACCATCTCCAGAAAAGTTACAACCTCAATAATATTGAGCTTAACCGGTACCGTTCCCGGCATCGTTTGCGTAAATAAATGAGGCTGAATATCCTGATTAACAGTGAATAATAAAGTAGAATTGTAATTCGATTGAACCCTTAACAAAGCCTGGTATTGCCACATGAAAAAGGTTATCCTCTTGAAGTTGTTTACGATTGTTTTTCTTTTTGCGTTTGCTCAAAAAGAGAAGCTGCCGGTTATAAAATCTCCTGTCTTTAAAAAAGACACTCTCAATATAAAAAAATACGGAGCTGTTTCGGACGGTAATACGTTAAATACAAAAAGTATCAATGCAACGATAGATGCGCTAAGTAAAAAGGGCGGAGGCGTTGTATTAATTCCATCTGGTTTGTGGCTGACAGGGCCGGTGGTTTTAAAACATAATATCAATCTTCATTTGGCTGCTGGTGCTACGTTATTGTTCACTGCTGATAAAAATGAGTATCCACTTATCGAAGCAAATTGGGAAGGATTGCCACAGATGCGTAATCAATCACCGATTTCTGCAACTAACGCAAGCAATATTGCTATAACTGGTAAAGGAATTATTGATGGCAATGGCGATGGATGGCGCATGGTGAAAAAAGATAAATTGAATGAAACACAATGGAAAAAATTAGTTGAAAGCGGAGGATTGTTAAGTGATGATAAAAAAACATGGTATCCTTCTGAAAAAACATTGAAAGGTTCGCAGTTGCAAAACCCTGGGGTGATCTCTCCTGAAAAAGATGCTGCATTTTATGAAAGCATCAAAGATTTTCTGCGACCTAATCTTGTATTGCTTACTAGCTGTAAATATGTTTTGCTCGAAGGAGTAACGTTTCAAAACTCACCAGCGTGGTGTCTTCATCCGCTCATGTGTGAGAACCTTACTGTAAGAAATGTTTTTGTAAAAAATCCCTGGTATGCACAGAATGGCGATGGAATAGATGCAGAGAGTTGTAAAAATGTTTTGATTGAGAATACTGTGTTTGATGTTGGTGATGATGCGCTGTGTATGAAAAGTGGCCGGGATGCAGAAGGAAGGAAAAGAGGTATGCCAATTGAGAATGTTATTATCCGTAACTGTACTGTTTATGCTGCGCATGGTGGATTTGTAATTGGCAGTGAAATGAGCGGTGGCGCCAGGAATATTTATGTAAACAACTGCACATTCATTGGTACTGATATTGGACTTCGCTTTAAAACTACAAGAGGACGTGGAGGAATAGTAGAGAATATTTTCATTAAAGACATTTATATGAAAGATATTCCTGCCGAAGCCATTTTATTTGACATGTATTATATGGCAAAGGATCCTGTTGCATTAGCTGGCGAAAAAAGAGAATTACCAAAAGTTGAATTTAAACCTGTCGATGAAACAACTCCACAGTTCCGGAATTTTCATATCAGCAATGTATATTGTAACGGAGCTGAGAGAGGAATTTTTGTAAGAGGTCTTCCCGAAATGCATGTAAAAGATATTGTGCTGGAGAATATGGTGATCCAGGCAAAAAAGGGAATTGATGTACAGGAAGCAAGTGGTATAATTTTTAAAAATATCAAGATCGTAAGCGCTGAAACAAACCCTGTAATAGATATTGTGCAAAGTGATAAACTGGTATTTGATAATATAACTTATAAAGATGGCGCTGAACTGCTGTTTCGTGTAAGCGGCGAGAGGAGCGGTGGTATCACTATTAAAAACACAAATGCTGCCAGGGCAAAGGAAAAGATCAGTTATGAACTTGGAGCAAATGAAAAAAGTGTAACAACCATAAAATGAAAATTATTTCACGTATTACAATTATTGCAATAGCTGTTTCACTTTCGAATGCTGTTGTATCACAGGAGAAGCCTCTTTCTCAACAGGTAGCAGCTACAGTACTAAAAATATGGCCTGATACAGTCCCGGTTGGAAGTCAAACCAAATGGAGCTACGATATGGGTGTAGTTTTGAAAGGCTTTGAAGGAATATGGATGAATACCGGTGATATTTCTTATTTCAATTCGATCCAAAAGAAGATAGATTATTTTGTAAAGGATGACGGCAGTATAAGAAATTATGAACTTGACGAGTACAATCTTGATCATGTAAATAATGGAAAGTTAGTACTCTTATTATACCGCGTCTTAGGAAAAGAAAAATATAAAAAGGCAGCTGATCTTTTACGCAGCCAACTGAAAACGCATCCACGAACTAAAGAAGGAGGCTTCTGGCATAAAAAAATTTATACCAACCAAATGTGGTTAGATGGCTTGTATATGGGTGGTCCTTTTTATGCAGAGTATGCCATGTTGTTTGAAGGATCAGCATTTGATGATATAGCTAACCAATTTACCTGGATGGAGAAACATACAAGAGATCCAAAGACGGGTTTGCTTTATCATGCATGGGATGAAAGCAAGGAACAGAAATGGGCCAATAAGGAAACAGGAGCCTCGCCACATTTTTGGGCAAGAGCTATGGGCTGGTATGCTGATGCATTAGTTGATGCCCTGGATTATTTTCCAGCTGATCACCCAAAAAGACAATCACTTATCGATATTCTAAACAAGCTGATTAATGCAATAGAAAAGCAACAGGATAAAACAACAGGCTTGTGGTATGATGTGATGAATTATAACGGGCCAGGCAAAGAAAAAAATTATTTTGAAGCATCAGCATCATGCCAATTCACCTATGCAATTGCAAAGGGTGTTCGCAAAGGTTATTTACCTGCTGCAAAAATTGCCATTGCAAAGAAAGCTTATGCAGGGATCGTTAAACGATTCATCAAAGTTGAGAATGGACAAACCAATTTATATGGAACAGTAAAAGTTTCCGGTCTTGGTGGCAATCCTTATCGTGATGGAAGCTTTGAATATTATATGAGTGAACCTGTAATTGTGAATGATCCAAAGGGAGTAGGTGCATTTCTATTGGCGAGTACAGAAATGGAAAAACTGCCAACGCTTTCAACTGCCAACGGAAAAACAGTATTGCTGGACAGATACTTTAATAGTGAAAAAAGAAAAGATGCTACTGGTAGAGATGTGTACTGGCATTATGTATGGGAAGAAAGAAGCAACTCCGGATTCTATACATGGGGAAATATTTTTGAAAGATATGGGGCAAAACTTTCTTCACTAGATGTTGCTCCGACTTCTGCTAATCTCAAGAATGCTTCTGTTTATATTATTGTGGATCCTGATCACAAAAAAGATAATCCCAATCCAAATTATGTTTCGGACGATAATATTAAAGTGATCACGGATTGGGTAAAGGCCGGAGGTAAATTGATCTTAATGGCAAATGATAGCGCCAATTGCGATCTGCAACATTTTAATAAGCTGGCTGAGTCATTTGGAATAAGATTTACAGATAATAGCATAAACATGGTGAAGAATGATGTATTTGAGCAGGGTGCAGTATTACCAGGAAGCAACAATCCTATTTTCAAGACAACAAAAAAAATGTACCTCAAAGAAGTAAGTGCGTTGGAATTGCATTCTCCTAAAAACGCAAATGCGGTTAAGGATGGTGATGTAATTATTGCGACTGCAAGATCTGGTAAAGGCATAGTATTCGCTGTTGGCGATCCCTGGTTATATAATGAATATGTTGATGGAAGAAAGCCGCCTTCAGAATATGAAAATTATAAAGCCGCTGAAGATTTGGTGAAGTGGCTATTGAAAAAATGAGGTGAATGAAGAAAGTTCTTTTCATAGTGGTAGCAGTTGTGATGACTCAATTAATATTTGCGCAAAAGAAAATTGTTGTAGATCCGAATGGCAGTGGTGATTTTAAAACCATACAGGAAGCGATAAATAGTTTAGCTGACCTGTCAAATACTCCAAGAACGATCTGGATCAGGAAAGGGGTTTATAAAGAGAAGCTGTTCATTGAAAAATCAAATATTGTTTTTGAAGGAGAGGACAAAGAAAAGACGATCATTACTGCAGCAATCGCAAGAGATGAATGGCGCTGTGAACATAAAGATGATTGGGGTGTGGCAACGATGAATGTGAGAGCAAATGAAATTACGTTGATGAATCTCACTATCGTCAATAGTTTTGGTTTTGATTTCAAAGAAGAAAAAAAAATTGACTGCCCGCTGGATTCAGTTAATAAACAAAAGACGATCGGAAAGAATGGACATCAAATGGCATTGCGGGCAATGAGTTGCACCAGGTTAAAAGCGGTCAACTGTCATTTTAAATCCTGGGCTGGTGATACAGTCAGTCCATGGGAAACTGAGAGTGGCATGTGGTATTTTAAGGATTGTGTAATGGAAGGTGGTGTTGATTTTTATTGCCCGAGAGGATGGGCATGGGCAGAGAATTGTGAATTTATAACACATGGCGGACCAGCAGCTATCTGGCATGATGGCTCCGGAAACCAGGATTCGAAAACTGTTTTGATGAATTGCTCTTTCAAAGGTTATGATGGATTTATGTTAGGCCGCTATCATCGTGATGCGCAGTTTTATTTGATCAATTGTTTGTTTGCAGATAATATGAAAGATTCAGCGATCTATCGTGTGCCGACAAATAATGTGATACAATGGGGACATAGAGTGTACTATTATAATTGTCATAGAAAAGCTGGAGATTATAAATGGTTTTCTGATAATGTAAATAAAGAACTGGTGAATAAAATTAACGTGGCTTGGGTATTTGGAAACAGGTGGAAGCTTGCTGAATAGCCCTTCTCTTTGCTCAGGGTGACAATGTAGAAGTGTTGAATAATATACTGGAAGTACAAGTGAGTTACACAACGGAAGCCGAATAGAGTTGTTGTCGCTGGAAAAATAATTAAGAACCGAATTATATGCAGTTATCGAAAAATAATATTGAACAAATTGCAAAAAGAAACGGATTAGACATTCCGGATAAAAAAGTTTTTGAATTACCGGAAAAGGTTTTGCAATTTGGTACAGGTGTGTTGTTAAGAGCTTTGCCAGATCATTTTATTGACAAGGCGAATAAACAAGGGCTTTTTAATGGAAGAGTGGTGATCGTGAAATCGACAGATAGTGACAGCACCGCTTTTGATCTGCAGGATAGTTTGTACACTGTTTGTGTTCGCGGCGTAGAGAATGGAAAAACGGTTGAGGAGAATATTATCAATTCGTCTGTAAGTCGTGTGCTGGGGGCAAAAACAGAATGGCCATTGATATTGAAATGCGCTTACAATCCCGAAATGAAAATTATCATTTCAAATACCACCGAGGTGGGAATTCAATTAGTGCCGGATAATATCAATAACGAACCACCAGTTTCTTTTCCGGGTAAACTGCTTGCATTTTTATTTGAAAGGTTCAAAGCTTTTGGAGGAACTAAAGAAAGCGGGATGGTGATCGTACCAACAGAATTGATAACAGATAATGGAACTAAATTAGAGAGTATCGTGCTGGAGCTGTCGCATCAAAACAATCTTGATTTTAAGTTCATCGAATGGCTGGAAAATCATAATACATTTTGCAATTCTTTGGTTGATCGTATTGTGCCGGGAAAACCGAATGCTACTGATACGAAAAAAATTGAATCCGCTTTAGGATATGAAGACGAATTATTGACGATGAGCGAAGTGTTTCGCTTATGGGCAATTGAAGGTGATGAAAAAATAAAAGAGACCTTATGCTTTTCTAAATCTGATGAAGGTGTCATCATCACTCCGGATATCACATTGTTCAAGGAATTAAAACTGCGATTACTGAATGGTACACATACATTCAATTGCGGACTTGCATTCCTGAGCGGATTTAATATTACGAGGGAAGCAATGAATGATGCCGTGTATGGAAAGTTTACCAAACAGCTAATGCATACTGAAATTGCACTGGCAATTCCGTTTGCGATTGATAAAAAAGTTAAAGAAGATTTTGCGAACCGTGTATTTGAGCGGTTTTGTAATCCTTTTATTGAGCATCAATGGTTGAGCATCACTGTTCAGTACACTTCGAAGATGAAAATGCGAAATATTCCTTTGTTGCAAAACCATTATGAATTAAATGATACTGTGCCGGCTCATATGGCGGCAGGGTTAGCGGGTTTTTTGCTTTATATGAAAGCTATTAAAAGTGAGGATGGTAAATATTTTGGAAAGAGGAACGATAAGCTGTATGAAATTAAAGATGACTCTGCTGAATATTTCTTCCGTGTTTGGGAAAACAATAGTTCGGATAAAGTAGCTGAAATTGTCATGCAAAACGTGGAACTTTGGGGCGCCGATCTTACAAAGCTCCCGGGTTTGTTGCGATCCATCCAGGAATATCTTACTGAGTTTTTATCAACTGGAGTATTAAAAACAATAGCCGGGATCGATTCAAAAAAGCCGGTCGTTAATCAAAAATGAAGCATAAAGTTTTAAAGGTTAATCCAAAAGACAATGTGATCGTTGCATTGGCAAATCTTTCTAAAGGTGATACTATTTCTTTTGAGGGCGAGGAATATATCTTGCAGGAAAATATTAATGCTAAGCATAAGTTTTTTACAAAAGATCTGAATACAGGTGATGAGATCATAATGTATGGGGTGCTGGTAGGTAAGGCCCAAACTTCTATTCCCCGGGGTGGATTGATGACGACTACAAATACAAAACATGCTGCCGATCCATTTGCTTATCGTGCTGCAAAATATGAATGGCATGCTCCCGATGTTTCAAAATTCAAAGGAAGAACTTTCAATGGTTATCATAGAAGCGATGGGCGAGTAGGAACAGCTAATTACTGGTTATTTATTCCAACAGTGTTTTGTGAGAACAGGAATCTTGATGTGATACGTGAAGCATTGCATAATGAGTTGGGGTATGCTGTTACCGATAAATACAAAAGTTATACGCACCAGCTGATAGCCGCATATAAAGAAGGGAAAGATTTTTCATCAATAGATATTTTTTCTACTCCCCAGCATAAAAATGGGAACAGGCCATTTAAAAATGTTGATGGGATAAAATTTTTAAATCACCAGGGTGGCTGTGGTGGTACAAGACAAGATGCCGGGATACTTGGTAAACTTTTGGCATCTTATGCAGATCATCCGAATGTAGCGGGAGTTACTGTGTTAAGCTTAGGTTGCCAGAATTTACAGGTGCAGGATCTTGTAAATGATCTTAAGCAGCGTAATCCAAATTTTGATAAACCACTTTATATTTTCGAACAGCAACAATCACAAAGTGAAGAGCAATTGATCGCAGAAGCTATCAGGAAAACATTTGAAGGGTTAATTGAGATAAATAAGTTAGAACGAAAACCTGCTACACTTGATAAATTATGTATTGGTGTAAAGTGCGGTGGCAGTGACGGATTCAGTGGTATTTCTGCAAACCCCGCAGTTGGGTATGCTTCAGACTTAGTTGTTGCACTAGGCGGAAAAATTTTACTGGCAGAATTTCCCGAACTCTGCGGCGCTGAGCAAGACCTGATCGACAGAACAACAAATGAAGCAGCAGCTAAAAAGTTTATTCACTTAATGACAGCCTACAATGACGCGGCTCATAAAGTTGGCTCAGGCTTTCACATGAACCCTTCTCCAGGAAATATTAAAGATGGGTTGATCACCGATGCAATAAAAAGCAATGGAGCCGCTAAAAAAGGTGGAACATCGCCAGTAGTGGATGTATTAGATTATACAGAACCAGTGACCAAACCGGGGTTGAACTTGGTTTGCACTCCCGGTAATGATGTGGAAGCAACAACCGGCAAAGCGGCAAGCGGAGCCACGTTGATCTTATTTACCACTGGTCTGGGTACACCGACTGGTAACCCTGTCTGTCCAACTATTAAAGTGAGCACAAACAGTAACCTTACAAAAAGAATGAATGATATTATCGATATTGATTGTGGGCCAATAGTAGAAGGAGACAAAACGATCCAGCAAATGGGAGAGGAAATACTAGAATATTGCATTAAAGCAGCCAGTGGAGAAGTAATTCCAAAGGCTGTTCAGCTAAATCAAGACGACTTCATACCATGGAAACGTGGTGTATCATTATAAACCCCCTGTCCCCCTAAAGGGTGACTTAGATTGAAATGCTATTTTAATAGTGAGATTGTTTACGATGAAAAATGCAAAATAGAATGACAGAAGTTGATTTGGAAGTTAATTAGTTTATTAAAGATATACAGCACCGCTCCCTCTCCTTCAGGAGAGGGAGATGGAGGGTGAGGTCTCAAGATGATTTTATTCCGTGGAAAAGAGGGGTAAGTTTATAATTGGAGTTTACAAATCACCTTTTAATACCGCCAAACTCTGAATGAAATCTTACTTCTTTACTGACATCTTCTATAATGACATCATACAAAAATTCCGGTAACGTTTGCGGAGATTTCGGTTTTTTACCCAATAGATTTCATACATTTATTACCTGTTTTTGAAGGATTTATAAACCTCACCTCAATTTGTCATATGAGAAAATTCCTTGATGAAAATTTTTTGCTAAACAGCAAGGCTGCCCAGCAACTTTATCATGAGTTTGCTAAGGAAATGCCCATTATCGATTATCATAATCACCTGCCACCGGATGAAATTGCTGCAGATAAAAATTTTGAGAACATAACAAAAGTATGGCTCTATGGTGATCATTATAAATGGAGAGCCATGCGTACTAATGGTATACCCGAAGAATATATCACAGGCAATAAAAGTGATTGGGAGAAATTTCAAAAATGGGCAGAAACAGTTCCTTATACTTTACGTAATCCACTTTATCATTGGACTCACCTTGAGTTGCAGAGATATTTTGGTATAAATGATATCTTAAATGGTGATAATGCTAAGAAAGTTTATGATGTAGCATCAGCCAAACTTCAGGAAAAAGATTATAGTGTAAGAAATTTGTTGGAAAGAATGAATGTTAAAGTCATTTGTACAACGGATGATCCGGTCGATAATCTTGGATACCATAAAAAGATCAGCAATGATAATTGGGGTATAAAAGTGTTACCAGCATTTCGCCCTGATAAAGCAATGAATGTAGATGATGTAAATACTTTTAATAACTATCTCACATTACTTGAAAAGGCTTCCAATATTTCGATCAGCACCTATAATGATTACCTGGCCGCATTAAAAAAGCGTCATGATTTCTTTGTAGAAAATAATTGCATGGTAAGTGATCACGGTCTTGAAGAAATTTATGCAGAAGATTACACACAGACTGAGATCGCCGGCATTTTTGCTAAGATACGTTCAGGTGGTTCGTTGAAATTAGAAGAAAACAGGAAGTTTAAATCAGCTATGCTTGTGACATTTGCAGAATGGGATTGGGAAAAAGGATTTGTTCAACAATACCATCTAGGTGCTTTAAGAAATAATAATAGCCGGATGTTAAATCAGCTCGGGCCTGATACAGGATGGGATAGCATTGGAGATTTTTCACAAGCAAAAGCATTGTCAAAGTTTTTAAACAGACTTGATACAAATAATAAACTGGCGAAAACAATTATTTATAATTTGAATCCTGCCGATAATGAATTATTCGCAACAATGATCGGCAACTTTAATGATGGCTCTGTAGCTGGTAAAGTACAGTGGGGCAGTGGGTGGTGGTTCCTGGATCAAAAAGACGGAATGGCCAAACAAATGAATGCACTCAGCAACATGGGACTTTTAAGCAAGTTTGTCGGTATGCTTACAGACAGTCGTAGTTTTCTTTCTTTTCCAAGACATGAGTATTTTAGAAGGATACTTTGTAATATGTTTGGCGAAGAGATCGAAAATGGTGAATTACCCAATGATATAAATTGGATCGGTAAAGTTGTTCAGGATATTTGCTATAATAATGCAAAGAACTATTTTGGATGGAAGAATATCGACGAGACAGTTCATAAAACTGTAAAAGTCTGATCGGTAAAAATTATTTGAAATACTTTAAACCAAAAGCAAAAAGATGTCAAAGAAAGTAGTAACACTGGGCGAAATTATGTTGAGATTATCAACGCCGGATTTTAAAAGATTTGTACAGGCAGATACATTTGATATTACCTACGGAGGTGGTGAAGCAAACGTGGCTGCCGCATTATGTAATTACGGATTGAACGGAACCTTTGTAACAAAAGTCCCTAACAACGCAATTGGCCAGGCGGCTATCAACCATATTCGTCGTTATGGAGTAGATACACAATATATAGTCCGAGGTGGCGAAAGACTTGGTATTTATTTTTTAGAAACTGGTGCATCAATGAGGGCATCACAGGTTATTTATGATAGGGCAGGCGCATCAATTGCTGATGTAAACATGGAAGAATTTGACTGGGATAAAATTTTTGCCGGTGCGGATTGGTTTCATACCACAGGTATTACACCTGCATTGAGTGATAAGGCAGCTGCCTTGACTGAAGCGGCATTAAAAGCTGCAAAAGCAAAAGGTATTACAACAAGTATCGATCTTAATTATCGCAAAAAACTATGGAGCAAAGAAAAAGCAAGAGAAGTAATGTCAAAACTTTGCCAGCATGTTGATGTATGTATTGGTAATGAAGAAGATGCAGATACAACATTAGGATTTAAAGCGGCGCATACAGATATAACCAAAGGCGAACTGAATCTTGATGGGTATAAAGATGTATTCAAGCAAATGAAAGAAAAGTTCGGATTTAAATTCATTGCCTCGTCGCTTCGCGAAAGCTACAGTGCCAGTGATAACGGTTGGAGTGCATTGGTATATGATGGCAAAGATTTTTATCATAGCAAAAAATACAACGTTCGTATCGTTGACCGTGTCGGTAGTGGTGATTCATTTGCCAGCGGTTTGATCTTTGGATTAGTAACCGGTATGTCAATGCCTGATGCGGCAGAGTTTGGTGTAGCGGCAAGTGCAATAAAACATACGATACCCGGTGACCTTAATCATGCTACGCTGAGCGATGTAAAAGAGTTAATGAAAGGTGATGGCAGTGGAAGGGTGCAGAGGTAAACCCAACCCCTGTCCCCCTAAAGAGGAGACTTAGGTAGAATATTCTTTTTTTATTTGTAAGTTCTTTGGATAGGTAAATTGAATAATTGTGTTACCAGCAGTATTGCTACTATCATCGTCTGTTGCGTCGCACTCTTCAACATTCTATAATACTAATGAACAAAAATTGAGATTAACAAATGATCATTGACACTCTTCAAAACGCACCAAAATATTTTTCAGCCCATCCTTTATTTGCAAAAGCATTTGAATATATCAGCCAGACTGATCTTATAAATGCTGCAGATGGTAAGGCAGACATTTCAGATGGCTTAAAAGCTATTTACAGTAATGCTCCGGGCAAAACAATAGACGTAAGCCTTGCAAAGTTCGAGTGTCATAATAAGAATATTGATATTCAACTTTGCATTAGTGGCTTTGAAACTATTGGATGGAAGCCAAGAGAAAAATGTGCAACACCAAATGGTGATTACAATGCTGACAAAGATGTGCAGTTCTATAATGATACACCGGATACATTTTTTCAATTGAGAGACGGGCAGTTTGCAATTTTCTTTCCTGAAGATGTGCATGCGCCAATGATAGGAGAGGGAACGATAAAAAAATTAGTTATTAAAGTGAAAATATGATAAATGGAACACGGATGACATTGAAGTAAAGGATTTGAACGGATAAAATCTGTGTAGATCCTATTGATCTGTGTTCCATAAAAAATTTTAAAATGAGTAAGACACAACAAATAGCAGATGCAATAGTAAAGCAGGGAATGCTTCCTTTATATTTTAATTCAAGTGAAGAAGTGAGCCTTGATGTATTAAAAGCCATTTATCGTGCTGGAGTTAAAGCAGTGGAGTATACTAATCGCGGTGATGCAGCATTGGCAAATTTTAAAAAGATGGTTGCACTCCGTAATGCAGAAATGCCGGGATTGTTATTGGGCGTAGGAACAATTAAGAATATGCAGCATGCTAATGATTACATGGCTGCCGGCGCTGATTTTTTAGTAAGCCCCGGATTTGTACCTGATGTTGCAGCTTACTGTGTAAGTAATGATATTTTTTATGCACCGGGATGTATGACACCGAGTGAGATCATAGCTGCTGAAAATGCGGGTATCAAATTCATAAAATTATTTCCGGGAAATATGCTTGGCCCAGAGTTTTTGACAACTATAAAGGATATCTTTCCAAAGCTCCTTTTTATGCCAACCGGTGGAGTGGATACAACAAAAGAGAATATTGAAGGATGGTTTAAAGCAGGCGTATGTGCAGTAGGAATGGGAAGCAAGCTTATCAGCAAAAAACTGATGGAAGCAAAAGACTACGGAACTATTGAATCAGAAACTAAGAAAGTATTGGAATTGATTAGATCAATAAAGCCAGCTAAATAGTAGTACAGGTGATGAACGGAGCGTCGCAAGAAAAGTTAGACCGGAGTTACTAATGCTGGTATCAAAACATATTTTTTCACTTCGACATTCATGAAGTTCAAAAACTCCCCTTTAGGGGATGGGGGTTAATATACGATGCAACAAGCCATAGGAAAATACAGGTGGACAATTTGTGCCCTGCTTTTTTTTGCTACTACAATAAACTATTTGGACAGACAAGTGCTGAGCTTGTTACAGAAGGATCTTTCAGAACTTTTTGGCTGGACAAATACAAATTATGCCAACATTACTGCAGTGTTTCAGTTTGGGTATGCTATCAGCCTGCTGTTAGCTGGCAGGATCATAGACAAGCTTGGAACAAAAAAAGGATATACGTTGGCCATTATTATCTGGAGTATTGGTGCAATGATCCATGCATTAGCAATTCCTCTTGGTGAAGCGCTTAATACAGTACTTGGACTTTTTGGAATAACAGCTTTGAGTGTTTCTGTTGCTGGTTTCATGGTTAGCCGCGCAGTTCTTGCATTCGGCGAAGCTGGTAACTTTCCTGCAGCAATAAAAGCTACTGCAGAATACTTTCCAAAAAAGGAAAGATCACTTGCAACAGGAATTTTTAATTCAGGAGCTAATATAGGTGCTGTGCTTGCACCACTTAGTGTGCCTTGGATAGGCAAACATTGGGGTTGGGAGGTTGCATTTATTCTAGTAGGTGCGGTTGGTTTCCTCTGGTTATTTTTCTGGCTTGTTTTCTATGAGAAACCTACTGATCAAAAAAAATTATCAGCTGCCGAATTAGAATATATCAATTCAGATAAAGAAGAACCGGCGGTTACTGCTGGGACAAAAGCAAAAGTTTCATGGGTAAAATTGTTAGGCTATAAACAAACATGGTCATTTGCGATCGGTAAATTTTTAACTGATGGTGTTTGGTGGTTCTTTCTTTTTTGGTTACCAGGCTATTTATCCTCACAATATGGGATGAGCAGTACAGAAGTAGCTATTCCTTTAGCTGTACTTTATACAATGACAATGATCGGCAGTGTTGGCGGTGGCTGGTTCCCGATGTATTATTTTAAAAAAGGCTACTCACCTTATGACGGCAGGATGAAAGCGATGTTGATGATCGCCATAATTCCTTTGGTTGTTTTATTAGCTCAGCCATTAGGTGGTTATAGTTATTGGATACCTGTTTTGTTGATCGGTGTCGGTACGTCAGCACACCAGGCATGGAGTGCAAATATTTTTACTACAGTTAGTGATATGTTCCCTAAAAAAGCGATCGGGTCTGTAATAGGTATTGGTGGAATGGCTGGTGGCATTGGTGGAGTGATAGTTTCTAAAGTAGGAGGTTGGCTATTTGATTCCTATAAAGCAGCAGGTATTGCCGAATCATGGGTTGCCGCAAAAGCAAATGGCCTGGGTGACTATGTGTCAAGAATACATGCTTTGGATCTTAAAACTAAGTTTGGCGATGTTGTTAGTTTGGATACGATCGATCTTAAAGGTTTGTCCAAAGAAGTGGCAGATCAATTAAAGAATATTGATGCGGCATCCTTTGATAAACTATTGGAGCTTCAAAAGCCATTGGTTCATAGTCAAATGACCACTTCTTATACTATCATGTTCGCCTTTTGCGCCGTTGCCTACCTGATCGCATGGGTCATCATGAAAGCGTTGGTGCCGAAATATAAAGTTATCACGGATCTGTAATAGCAATTATGCTTTGATGTTAAATAGATTAGGCATAACCAGGGCGGATCTTTGATCTTTTCTTTCCGTCACTTAACAATAAAATAATCTATAGGTATCTACTAAGAGACATTCGTCTTTTGATAGTCGCATACATATAAACTAATGCTTGTTTTAGTTTACTATTTTTTTATGCCAATAATTACAAGGCTTGACATTTAATAAAAAATGTGACAGGTGGAAATTTTTATAATTTGCCACTAATTATTTTTCTATATTTTTGGTTTACCATTAAACCTTAAAATATTCCGATGATATTCGTCACACACCTTCACCTGATATTCATATCAGTGAGCCTTCTCCTTCTACGGTCTTTCAGGGGAAGATTGAGCAATAACCAAATGAAGGTGATATTTATCTTTTTTATTTTCTTGTCTCTTTTTCCCGTCATTTTCCTTGCACCAACAGGACAATTTGATCAATCATTTAGAATATTTGACAAGATCACTTTGTTTCTTTTTATACCTGGCTGTTATATTTATCTCCTCACTAATTTGTATAAACCACAGCCTAAAAAGATCAACCTCTTTCATTTGCACTTCTGGGTAGCAAGATTCAACTCATATATAAACCCACCTGGCAGATCCCGGCAAAGAATTATAAGAAAACATAAAACAGAAACACGACAGCCGATATCATTGTATATGCCCCAGGAACGCACTGCTGAAATTGAGGAAAATATTCGTAACCATTTTTCAAGAAATAAACCTTTTCTTAAACATAGTTATTCTTTGAGAATGCTTTCAGAAGAAATACATCTCCCGTTGCACCAATTATCGGCTTTTATCAATAGCTATTACAAAATGAATTTTAATGACTTCGTTAATGAATACCGGATATTATCCTGCATAGAAAAGCTTTTAAAAAAAGAATGGGAGTTTAAAAAACTTGAATCGATCGCAGAAGAGACAGGGTTTAACAATAGAAATACTTTTACTTCCGCGTTTAAAAAGGCAACTGGATTAAATCCATCAGAATTTATTAAGTATATAAAACAGGGAAAGGTTTTAGAAAATAAAAAGCCTGATACCGAAGGTGTGGCTGACGAAGAAATGACTAAAATTTACAGGCTGATGAACAAATTGGCAGGTTAAAAAAGTTAAAGTTCTTTTTATTAAAGATGAAGCGGTGAAATCTTAAAAAGAAAGGAAGAAGTATTTCAATACTTCTTCCTTTGAGAAAACAACTGCTATTACTAGCAATTCTTAAGGCTAAACTATACTTCTCTAAGAACAGTATTAAAATTATTGGGGTAATTATATATAAACAACTAATTGACCGTGCTTATTGACAGGATTTATAATATAAGGCTGTTCTCTTTTTTAGTATTGCGATCTTGAATAAGCTCTTTTACTTTTTCTGTTAAGTATTATAAGGCTAAATTTAAATAACCCGAATATTTATTTTTTTATGTTTTTTACTTGACGTATTTTAGATATAGGCAACGTTTTTAACCATTAAACCATTTTTTATGAGAAATTTTCTTAACAGAATCTTTGGCCAACTATTGACCTTTAAGAAAAAGCCCGCCAATCCCCGCACTTTCATTTTCCCTTCTGAAAAAAAAGCTTCGATCTTAAAGCAACTGGATGATCACATGCAGCTACGACAGCCTTACCTTATTGAAAATTATAGCCTCAAGGCACTTGCTGATGATCTGAATATTCAACAACTCCATTTATCCGCTTTACTAAATCACGAATTAGGGATCAATTTTAATAATTATCTTAACCAGTACAGGGTACGATATTGCAAAACACTTATTCAAAAAGGAGCAACACGCAAGCTAAATTCAAAAGGATTAGCAAGCCAATGCGGATTTCATAACCGGAATACTTTTACCACAGCCTTCAAAAAATTTGCCGGGTGTACGCCATCTGATTATACGAAGCGCTATTATAGCAGCAATTATAGTAGTACTACTGTTTTTGAAAGTTGAGTTATGCATAGCTGTATGGCTCTTATTAATGCACTTATTTAAAATATAAGGCAAACAACAGTATAAGTTTTGGCAGTAAAAGATCGCTTGATCATTGTAATAGTTTTTAGTCATTGTATTTTTATAACAGGTCATTTATTTCTAAGAGAAAAAATTGACATTAATGACAAAACAAAATGTTCTTGGGTATTTAAGAAATTTTTTTAGTGCTCCAAAAAAGGACAACACTTTTATAATTCATTATAGGAAGGATGATGCTGAATCAATAAAACATCGGTTAAAAGATCTGATGACAGAGAAAAAACCCTTTTTGCGAAGAGGATATCATATAAAAGAGTTGGCAGCTGAGCTTCAAATTCCTGTTCATCAATTGTCAGCATTTCTCAACCAGGTATTAGGAATGCATTTTAGTGACCATATAAATAAATACAGGATCGATCATTGTATTGAACTAATAAATACAAATTCGTCTGCCAGGCCTAGTTTACAGCAGCTGTCCAAAATGTGTGGCTTTAATAATCGGAGCTCTTTTACTACGGCCTTTAAAAAATTTACAGGGCAAAAACCATTTGACTATATTAAAAGGAGATATTTTCTGCAGATCATGAATAACTATAGAGATAAACTAGTAAACAATTATAATTTTTAGCATTTGTATTCCCTTAAAACTTTATTCCACCTTTAATGAAGATTAACTTTAGTAAACAAATTTGATATTGGTGGTCATGAAAAATAGCGGACATAGTTTCAAATATTATTCGATAGGAAGTAATTGATCAACCTCAGTCCCTTAGTTGTTAGTTCTTAGGCAGTTTTGGTTATAGTTAAGAATAAGACCGCTTTAAAATCTTATTAGCGGTCTTATTTCTCCAAAAGTATTTGATAGATGATTTAATGAATATTTGATTTTAAAGCATAACAAGTGTGACGGCGAGCAATCGAAGGCTGTGTATTTCTATATACAGCCTTTATTATGTCTTTAAAACTGTGATCAGGCAAGTTATAAGTTTAAATTTTCAAGAACGGAAAGCATTACATAAAAATGATTCTTCTACTTACTTTGTTGCTATTGGCATATAGAGAAAGAGTAAAATCAAAACGCCGATACAAACTAGGCCCGAAACAACAATAAGCGTGAAGCTAAGTCTTATGCGGGTTGCTTTTGCACCAATCGCGGCCAGGAACATTACCATGCTGAATATTACTGTAAGCAAACTATACCTGTCTGAAATGGTATTGGCCCTGGAAGCTTTTTCAAATGCTAGTTCTGATTTAGAAAGTAAGTTATCTGATTCGGCCATGTCTTTTTCTATCAATTCCTTGTACCCCGGCATTGCCATTGGGTGAAATGGAGCAGAGGGGTTTTCAAAAGGATGCAGTTGGATCCAGTCCGACATGATCTTTGACAGCTCAGGCCTGACACCACGCAAAATGTATTTTATTTTGTCTTCTTTTTTATTAAACGCTTCATCAAAAAAATTGATAATAATAGCTTCATCCATTTGTCTTCTTTGTCCCGATTGAAGTGCTTGTTGTTGTGCATTCCGACTGAACTTATTTGACTGGGCGAGGTTAAAAGTTTGAATGCCGTTCCATAAATTACTTTGATAGGAACACCATGTTATTGCGAGAGTAGCTATAGAAAGAATTAAGGTATTGTTTATCTCAAGCCTGTTTCGGTCACGATCAAGCCTTTGGTCGCTGGTAAGTGTACTATTTTCAATATTCCCTTTCATTATTTCAGGGCTTTATTATTGCAAAATTCGTATTGGGATTGCCTTTCCCAATACGAATTCTATTAAACTACTGCAATAATATGTTTAAACAGAGGAGTGACAGTTTTGTTATTTCACTTTCACTCACCATGGCCAACGGTTTACTTTCCTAATTTAAATGTCAATCCACCTCCAAGGCTAAATTGCCATACAGTAGAGTATTCAGTAAGGTAAATTGGGCCGTACCAGCTCCAATAATAATCACCACCCGTAGCCCTGGAAGCCGATAATATGAGTGCCTGCAGTTTTAGACCCATTTTTGGAGAGAACCATATATTAGTACCAACTCTTCCACCCCAGGCAAAATTGGTATTGCTGGAACTTTTTCCCAATGATGGAGCTTCAAGATGGCTGATCAAGACTCCAGCCATTACGCCGGCATATCCTTCTGCTTTACCGCCATTCCCAAAATGTCCATCTCCGCTTAATAATATAAAATCATGTTTGAGATCGAAAGTTTCACTTCGGGTTTGAGTGCCGGTCCCAAACTTAAAATTGGCAGGGACAGTTGTACTTCTGTGTAAGTACAAAATTTCCGCACTGCTCTGCTTATTAAACATATATTCCAAACCACCACCAAATTGTACTCCTCCTTTTATTGTTCCATTGTAGTATGTATTTGCATCATTCACTACGTCAAACCCATCATCAAATGTGTATGCAGCATAAAAATTAAGGCGGGCATGCTGGCCCATCATTGTTGTCATAGTTGCGACTGATACGAGCAATAGAATGATCTTTTTCATTTTTTAAAATTTTAGTTAAGAAAAGATTTAATGGGTTAAAGTTGTGTGACTTTAATATCTGGTAAATTGAATATTGACGGTAAATTATCAATTAAATCCCTTTTTCCCAGATTTTAATTAGAAAACAAATATAAGGCTGAATTGTAATACTCCATTTTTGAAATCAGGATCGATATTGGCTGAATCAAAATCACCCACTTTGCTTACACCAACCATATAACGGGCACCGATACCCAGTCCCTTACTCTTCAAAAACCCCAGACCAAATCCTATTGACAGATCAGTACTTTTAGCAAACTCATCGATGGTAGAGTTGGGAATGTCTTCGCTTACTTTGAAACCTGCTTGTGGACCAGCTTCAACATAAAAGCTGCCTTTGAATTGCCATTGCAGCATAATAGGTATGTTCACATAAGAAACCTTGTAATCTGCTTCGGTTACACCATCATCCAGTTTAGCACCTTGTGAAGAAAACAGGAGTTCGGGTTGCAGGACCAGGTGATCAAACTTGATCCGAACTAAACCACCAGCATGAAATGCCACCAATGCACTTTTCTCAATATTATTAAAATCACCTCCGGTAAAGTTGCTGATGTTTACGCCACCTTTCAATCCAAACTGTAGTTGAGCATTCACAATTCCCATTACAAAGAGAAGCGGAAGAAAAATTATCTTTTTCATAAATTAAGATTTAATAGTGAAGAAATTGTTTTATCAATTTGGTGTTTTTAAATTGAAGTGGCTTTCATTTCCTCAATAACTGCTTTTATAGTTCCTCCTTTTTTATTTGTTTAAATACGGTTAGTGCATATAAGATTTTTCAATCATCATTTCAGCTCACTGGTTTTGCTTCCGGAAATTTCCATTTGCCTTCGAGAATTTCTTTACGTGGTCGATAAAGCCGTACAGTATAATTCCATCCCGGTGTGATCGGTAAACAATTAGGGATCTTGCCATCACAACCGCCAAACTGAATGGTAAATGATCCATCGGTGTTTGGTTTTGCTGTAAGATTATTTATTGAGTAAGCATTGAGTGAGTTCTTTTCGAAGAAACCTTTTTCATTGTATACACTGATTGACCAAAATGCATCTACCGGAACTTCTTTTATTGTCAATCTATAAATTGTTTTCCCATCATTCTTCGACGGATTTACGCCTATGTATGCTGCTTCTTTATCTGGATTACCTCCCCAACCTGCGGCCGTTCCGATCAAATGTTTTATGGGATCTACGTCTGTCTTTTTCCCAAATGAATGCTTAAAACTATCAGTTGATGCTGCCAGCAGAAGTAATGCATCACGAACTTTCTTTTGACTTGTAATATCCCATTGCGGAATTTCAAATTTACCTGGACCATTCTTTTGTTCGACTTTAATTGCATCCTGCAACCTGTGAACTTCTTTAATATCGTTTGGATCAGTTGGGTTTGCTAATGTACGGATGGGCGTCACTAAATACCGGGTACCGATCTCTTCTTTAGAGAAAGTGTAACTGCCGGGCTCATAAACCACGGTTATCGTATAATGATCCTGGTTGATAACCTGCATGGACATAAAACGGGAACCTGCATCGGGGAGTGTGATCGTTACGGGACCTGCTTCCAAATCAAATACTGCCGCGGAGTAAAATGTATCCCTATTCATGCGAATAACACTCTGTTCATCAATGGGTGTGGCTTCACGATTATGATCGAACTTTCCCAAACCACCCTTTTTTACAAATGAATTGAGATAAAAATCTGTTTCTGCCCGAATGAAATTTTCAACTATAACAGGAATAGTGTTAGTTATTCTTACCGGTGTTGTTTGTTGTTTTGTTTCAGCGGTTGTTTCCATAACTTATTTTTTTAAAATTTATTTAATAACTTCTTTTAATGGTTTTCCCTTTTCCCTGTCCCGAATTCCGGTCATTCAGATATTCGGTCTTACTTTATTGTCTGAATAATGCACCAAGAAATAATGCAAGACCAAACATCAGGATCAAAATGGCAAGCACTGATGAAAGCGATCGTTGCGCTTTCGGATAATCTATCCGTAATTTTTTAACTGCCCTGTGATGTTGGATCTGCGCAAACAGAAGTCCCAGCAAACCGAATAGGATCATGATCATTCCCACGATCCGAGGTGTGAAAAGAGATTGAACCGGTGGTTCTGTTTTACGCCATTCCTCAAAAAACTTATAAAGAGTAAATCCAAAAGAGATCAACGATACACCCGTCCTGATCCAGGCCATCAATGTTCGTTCATAGGCAAGCAAGGTTCTTTCAAAAGCAAGATCCGTATTGCTTAAATGTTTTTCTGTTGGGGATATTTGTTCAGGCATGATTATCTTTTTGGAGTGAACTTATTTTCTATCGTAATACAGTTTACTTTTTTCGCACCTTCCCAATTCACCATTGAAAGATCTGCATCAGAAAAATCAGTGTTGTGAACTCTTGCTCCTGAGAAATTCGCATTTGTGAGTTTTGAGCTTCTGAATGATGTACCAAATTTTGTCACCAATGAAGAAGCGATCTTTTGTAAGAAATCAAATCCTTTAACACCGCTCAAGGCTCTTTTACTGATCATCGCACAACCTATCGCCATGATCACAGCAGCTACACCTCCACCAATGTTTTTACCAAACATGCCACCTGATAATGCAACGATCATAAAAAGTATATTGGATAAGGCACCCGCTGCAGAGCGAGCAACCGTTCCTACAATGAACATGATCAAAAGGAAAACAAAAGAAAGAATAAGATATAAGGCACCCCTTCCTGTACCCAATCCGAAAAAATAAGCAATGGTGCCAGTGAGTAAAGCCAATATAGCAGCGGGCAATATCAAATGTAACATTGCATTCCTGCCTCCTTTCCACCATGCATAAATCAAAAAAAGGATAATGATTACAGCTGAAACAATACCAGCTATTTTTATGTTCTGATCTTTCGATGAGAGCATGAGCTGAATGGTGCGACCTGTAAGCATGGCGAAATAACCAGAGAGTACAGATACAGCCAACGCACCAATAAATATCCATACCGTACTTACAGTTGGAATACCTGTTCTTGTATTTGAAAAATTGGCTGCAGATAAATTGGAACCGGTAAAATCTGCGCCACGAAGATCACTGCCGGAAAAATCAGCATTAGAAAGATCCTGGTTTATGAAAGATGCTTTCTGCAAATTTTGATTTGAATTGTTGTTTGCCATATCAATCAATTTACTTTTGTTAGTTCTAATCCTTCCTCATGTTACTCTTTTTTTTCTTCTGCAACAACAGCTAGTGATTCTTTCTCTTCTTTCAATTCCTTATTCAAAAAATAATTCAGGAATGTCCGTATCAATGCAATAGCGCCAAGCTCGATGAGATGTGCTGTAGTAGGAGAGACGATTGTTCCTACAATATCAGCCGCCAGTTGGAATTCCAAAGCAACAACCAGCCATCCTCCGAATATCATCCGGAAACGTGTATGAAGCGGATGATCTCCCGGGTAGCGTTGCCTGTATTGAATACTTCTTACAAGAGATATAACAATTCCTGCAACAATACAGAACAATGAAAGTGCATTGAGAATTATCTCTACTAATTCACCCCATGTATCAAGGCCAGATCTTATGTTTTCAATGAATTCGTGCATGTTTTAAAATTATAATTAACGATTCCCAATTGGTAATTCCTCACATTTGTGCCGCTGCTTTTTTCAGTTTGGCCTCCACATATCTTTTAAATTTTTTATACTTATCCGATCCCATAATTGCTTCCAGTTGTTTTGCTCTTGATTCCGTTGCAGATTTAGCATATTTCTCCTTGTTGGCATCTGTTTTAGCATAGCGGTTAATACGGTCCAGTGTAGTGAGGTAACAGACATTTACATTGTCTGCATCTGTTATCTGTTCTTCTGAAAGCGCCAATGAATCTTTCATATACTTATGGTTATCTTCTATGAAATTTTGCAGCTTCATCAGCTTTTCTTCTTTAGAAAGATCCGACCATTTTTGTGTGAATGCAGATACTGAAAGGATCAGCAGCATTGCAACCAGGTAAAAAGATTTTTTCATTTTCTTTATTTTTAAATGAATAATAGTGTGTCTAAAAATTTTGATCATCAAGTTTGTTTTGTAAATGAAAGAGAAATTCTTCGCTACTTCTTTTCTTCTTTCTTCTCCAATGATTTAATGATATAACCAAGAGTGATCAAAAAAGTATTTCCTTCAAATCTGTTCTTTGCGCTGAATTCATCCAACCAACGAAAGCCAAGTGAAGTTCGGATCTTAGGATGCAGAACATTGAATTCAAGTCCCCATGCAAAAATTTTATCCTCGCTTCCTGTAAAGATGGTGCTGCCTATTGGTATCTTATCTTCACTCACTTTGAGTTGCATGTAATAAATTGGTCCCGCATTAAAAACAATAGGGATTGGAAACCCTGTGATCGGTTTGTAAAATGTTTTTGCCAATCCTCCTTCAAGCGTCATAATATTACCCACTTTAGTCTCTACATCTTTTTTCTTGCTATGTGTTTCAAAGAATGCGATCGTAGAAAAGTTGAATGTCTTTTTTGGATCAAAGTATAAAGTAGTGCCTGCAGAAAATTCGTGTGCCCACATGCCCAATCCTGTGTTGGCGTCGCCACCATATACATATTTGCCAGTTGGCATATAAATACCATAGCCTACTGTGAAATCAGATTTCTTCATGTGCCAGCCCAATTGCAAAGGCTGTACATACATATCAGTAAATCCAAGCGAAGTAGAAGATTTAATTCTGTTTCCTTCTATACTGTTTGTAACAAAAGCGAACAGTACGCTGAATCCATAATTGGCATTCAAAATTTTTTTATTGGTAACAACGCTGCCACCAACGCCCATTAAAAAAGCTTTGATATCAAGATTGCTTGTGACCAGGTCCCCGGCGCTATTTTTTAATTTAGAGGCATCATACCAATAAAAAGGCAATGCTGCAATAACGGTAGGCGGTGCTTGTGTTCCTGCACTTAAACCAAAATCCCCGAGCAGATGATCGCCTTTTAATTGTGCATTACTATTCATTGCTATTAGCAATGAGAAAACAAATGCAGAGATCTTTATACATGAATATTTTATTTTCATAAGCAATCACTTTAAAATATCAATGGATAATTTTTTTGATCTCATTGTTTAGTTTTTTTCATTGGATTTAACTGCTGCTGGTGTATAAGGGTCCGGTGTTCCCGGCTTTATCGGCGGATACTTTATCAACGTTTTTTCGAATTCTGTTACGACCTTTAAAGCAGGCCCTGCATTCCATGTATTCCGCATAGCAGTGGCCGGGTATTCTTCTTTTGGATCGGTGATAAGATCAAAACTTTTGGGATTACCCAATTTCACTGATGGAGACCACCAATCCCGTTGTTCTTCATAAAAAACAATTTTCCAGTTCTTCCATTTCACCGCTTCCAGCCGATCGGCTACAAATACAGGGAACCCTTCTCTTGCTGATGTTTCTGATCTGCCCATCAGGAAATCACTCTGATCAACACCATCAATTGCCCTATCAGTTGGAGCAGTAGCACCAGCCATTTTTATAAATGTTGTATAAGTATCCACTTCATGAACGATCTCATTACTTGCACGACCTGCAGGAATCTTTCCCGGCCATCGTATAATAAAAGGTGTACGCAATGAACCTTCCATATGTGTGAAGTAATAACCACGCCATGGTCCGGATGATCCCTGCCATGGCCATGTTGCTTCAGGACCATTGTCACTTGTAAACACCACAATTGTATTATCACGAATTTTCAGATCATCGATCGCATCAAGTATTTCTCCAACATGTGCATCCATCTCTGCAAGTGCATCGGGAAAATCACCGTATCCTGTTTTACCAGCAAATTTTGGATTCGGCAGTGTTGGCAAATGAACCAATGTAAATGGGATGTACGCATAAAATGGTTTACCTGATTGTATACTGCGTTTCATGAAATCAATTGTTCTTCTTGTGATCTCTGCATCTATCAGTCGCCGCTGATCAAGATCATAAACTGTAAGATCACGACTCTTTTCTCCTTTGCGTCCTTCCATGATATATTCGAAAGGAATGGCTTCCGCTTTTGCTGCGGGACTCGAAGGCCAGAACGCTTCATCTGTTGTTCTTGGAATTCCATACCATTCATCAAAGCCCTGGTCATTTGGAAGTCGTCCCTGGTTACTGCCGAGATGCCATTTTCCAAAGGCAGCTGTTGCATAACCTGCTGCCGAAAGTTTTTCCGCAATCGTTATTTCCCATTGTGTCATTCCTTCAAGACCACCGCCGATAGGAACAGAATGTGTTCCGGAACGAATGGAAAAACGTCCCGTAAGAATTGCTGACCGGCTTGGCGTGCATTGGGCTTCTACATTAAAATTGAGTAACCTTGTTCCTTCAGTTGCAAGTTTATCGATGCGTGGTGTTGCTGCACCTCTTGTAATACCACCACCATAACAACCAACTTCTCCATAACCAAGATTATCCATTAAGATGAAAACAATGTTTGGCTTTGTTTGAGTTTGTGCAAACAACATAACGCTGCTTAACAATACACTGAACAAAAAGGTGAATGCCCGTTTCATAATCTTTGTTTTTTAATAAAGCTCATATTTTTTATCTCACGATTCACTATACCGCCTGCTTTTCCATCTTTGTAAACTTCAAACTAATATCAGGAGGCAGGCCGATCTTCATACTCAAACCACGAAAGCTGTAATGAGACAGATTCATTCCCTTTTGCAATGAATCTGCTTTTTGTAAAGCTTTCACGATAAGAGCCAAGATCTCTTTACCCTTGTTTTCTTCCAATAATTTTTTAATCGTTTCCGGATCAACATCTTTTTCTTTTACAAAAGCAAGTGTGATGCTGGGAGGAATGCTGGCATCCACACTAACATCCTTCATGCTGAAACCTGTAACTTCTATCAGCGGCGCCAGTCCTAGTATATCATTTACACCTGTACTTATCTTTTCCCAACCTGCTTCTTTCAAATCACTCAAAAAAGAAATAGAGTCTTTTAGTTTGCTGTCGACTGCTGCAGCAGTACTGCTTGCAACAGATTTAATTTTTTCGATACTCATAGTTTAGATTTTTAATGGTTCGGATTATAAAAATCTTGTTGACTCGTTAGTACGAACAATTGCTCTTATACTGATACAGGAAACTGATTAATCAATCTCTCGCCATTGCTGTCGCCATCTTTTGCTCAACATTTATATATGCATCGTTCGCAACATCAAAAACAACTTTGATCACTTCACCACCTGTTAATTCGAATTTTGAATTGTATTCACTGCTCACTGCATCGCCACCATCATAACCAATGCAAAGTCCTTCGCCACATAGTGCATAGTGACCTGATTGAGTACGGAAGTCGCCTTCTGCCACTACTTTTTCATCCACATATAATTTCATCTTTCCTAATGTTTCCAATTGCTTGCTTACAGATTCTTTGCTGAATTCGACACCAACTATATGTTTACCGGATTTTGGAGCATCAAAAGACAAACGTTGCTCTGGTGGAATACCAAGAAAGTTGTAAGTGAAAACGATCTTACCATCTTTCACAAAGAATGAATAGCCGCCGAACCGTGATCCCTGTGCGAATATTACGCCCTGCGTATCTTTTGTAAATTCCACTTCCGCCAATGCTTTGAATGAAGCTCCTAATGTACGTGCAGCAGTAGATTCAGGAACTTCAGTGGTGCCGGGATAATAGGCATAGCGTCCACTTGCAGGTGCTTCCTGGTGAAACTCCAGCTGGTGCAACGAATTAGCATCAAGATCTATAAGTGGTAATACATTATTCTTCTTTGCTTCTTCCAGCCACAGATCAATCAATTCCTTCAGTTTTTCCGAGTGCTTTTCAGCAAGATCATTCGCTTCGGAACGATCCATATCTGTGTGAAAAAGCTGCCACCTGTCTTTATCGAAATGTCCTGCGTTGGATGGTATCGGAGCATGCTCCGTAGCTGCTTTCCATCCTTTGTGCCAGATGCCTCTTGTGCCAGCCATTTCATAATACTGTGTTTCTTTAGTTGTTGGTGCTTTTGCATTATCAAAAGTGTAGCGCATCGAAACACCAGCTAGTGGTGATTGTTTTACCCCATCAATTGTTTCCGGCATTTGTAAACCGCAACATTCAAGAATTGTAGGGACGATATCGGTGCAATGATGATATTGATGACGCAATTCACCTTTTGCTTTAATTCCTTTTGGCCAATAAATAATTAATGGATCACAAGTGCCACCAGCATAAGAAGCGTAACGTTTGAACATACGATAAGGTGTTGAGAAAGCGGTTGCCCAACCGGTGGGATAATGATTATAGGTATCAGGGCTTCCCAGCTTATCGATCATTTCCATGTTTTGCTTGATGTCATCAGGAAATCCATTGAAGAAACGATTCTCATTAACAGAACCACTTGGACTGCCTTCACCCGATGCGCCGTTATCTGCACAATAAAATATTAATGTGTTTTCGAGTTGTCCTGATTCTTCGAGATAGCTTATTAGACGGCCAGTCTCTACATCAGTATATTCAGAAAATGCTGCATATACTTCTGCCATACGGCAAAAGAGTTTCTTTTCATCGGCTGATAATGTATTCCAGGGCCGAACTGAATCAGCTTCGGGGAGTATTTCTTTACTCATCGGGTTGATCGGTGTGAGCTGAGTATCTTTTGGTACTATACCACGTTCGATCATCTTTTTTAGCACCCATTCACGATAAGCTTCATAACCATCATCAAATTTGCCTTTGTACTTTTCAATATAATCTTTGGGAGCATGATGCGGTGCATGGTTGGCACCGGGACAATACCACATATACCAGGGCTTGTCCGGTTGGGATTGTTTTGAATCACGAATAAAGTTTATTGCTTTATCGGCTATATCTTTTGAAAAATGATATCCATCCTCAGGTTGATAAGGTTGATCAATAAAATGATTATCCTCGATCAATTCAGGATACCATTGATTGGTCTCACCGCCAATAAATCCATAGAAGCGATCATAACCGAGACCAAGTGGCCAACGTTTCTTTGATGCACCAATACTAAATGCATCAACCGGTACATTATGATTTTTTCCAACCCAGAATGTACTCCATCCTGCATCACGCAACACAGATGCGATGGTTCCATTCTCTAATGGTATATGACAATTATAACCAGGAAAACCAGTTGCAGCTTCTGAGATAGTTCCGAAACCATTGTGATGATGATTGCGGCCCGTGAGAAAACATGATCGGGTAGGAGAACAAACTGCAGTAGTATGCCACTGCGTATAAGTCAATCCATCTTTCGCTAACCTATCCAGAGTTGGCATATTTATGCGACCACCATAAGGCGACCATGCAGCACAACCCGTATCATCATAAAGTATAACGAGAATATTTGGCGCTCCTTCAGGAGCTTTTGTATCAAGAAAAGCCGGCCAGTCGGCTTTTGAATCACGGACATCTAGTTTTATTGTTCCACTGAATTTTTTCGGTGAACCATTGCTGGCTTTTGGTTTGCCATTTGCTTTTGCCATGATCATTTAATTTATTTATTAAGAATTTATTTTTTTATTGTTGAATTGAATGATTAGTTGTCAATATTCTTATCACGATCAGTACAAACGCAACAAAGGGAACTGAAACTGCGATGATAAATAAACGCAGTGTTTGCCGGTAGTAGACATTAACCTTGTCGGCCGGGTAATCCATGTTTAACATGCGATATAAAACAATTAGCAATAACGTAATCGATAAAATGATACTGATAGCAACGACGATGTCTCTAAACATATGTTTTGTAAACGCATTGCCTACCCAGCCTGTAGCAAAACTTAGCATGAAACCCAGGAAAATGCCTGTTGCAGTTACCATGGGTTGCCTGTAATTCTGGATATTTTCCATAAATTTTCTTTTTTATTTACATCTTTTGCTCATCCATGTTGTTTGAATTGCGAATGATACACCTGAATCCTAAATGCGTCATTCCTGTATCGATCATTTGTGGTTGTCTTGCAGCAGGACGATACCGTAAACAATAATTCGGTGCACAGATATGCGAACCGCCTTTCACAACTTTTCTTGGAATTTTAATTTGAGGTTGGTTCGGGTCATAACTAAAATCTGGAGAAGTGACTCTTGGATTGACAGATGTTGTACAACAAGTTTTTACTTTCTCAACGCTTTCATCCAAATGAGGAACATACCAATCACATGTCCATTCCCAAACATTACCGGCCATATCATATAATCCATAACCGTTCGGTTCGAATGAACCAACAGGAGATGTGCCTTCATATTTATCAATCAATAAATTTTGATAAGGAAATTCTCCCTGCCATGTATTGGCCATTGGTTTTGTAAGCTGTGTGTCTTCATTTCCCCATGTAAAATCCATTCCATCTAATCCGCCTCTTGCAGCAAATTCCCATTCTGCTTCTGTTGGTAATTCTTTGCGGGCCCATTTTGCATAAGCTTCTGCATCTTCAAAAGCTATATGAACAACAGGATGATCTTCTAAACCATTAAGATTGCTCGCCGGTCCTTTCGGATGCTTCCAGTTTGCACCCGGCATCCATTCCCACCAATTGAAATAACTTTTAAGATCAACTGGCTTATTTGATTTTTTAAACACCAATGCACCCGGTACAAGCAATTCAGGTTTTGCTCCCGGGTAATCTTTTGGGTCCAATGGTCTTTCTGCAACTGTTATATAATTTGTGTCAGTTACAAAGTCTTTAAACTGTTTATTTGTTACTGCGAATTTATCTATCCAAAAACCATCAACAGTTACTTCATGAACAGGCTTCTCTTCGGGATAAAATTTATCGGAGCCCATGAGAAATTTTCCGCCAGGAATTAAAACCATTTTGTCCGTATTGACAGCTGTGTATTGTTTTACGTATTCCATATTTTTTGTTTCAATCATTAAGCTTGTCGCATTTTTATTTTTTAAAAGAATGAACTGTGAATACAGGATTCACGGTTCATTCAATCTCATCAACCTCCAGAAGATGCTTCACTCATTTTACCAATGGCATCGCCAATCGTGAATGTGTTTGGCTTCTGAATAGGCGGAAAATCTTTGAATGTCTCCGCCCATTTAGCAACAATAGCATTTGCCGCCATTGCTATATAGTCGTGATAAAAGAACCAATCCCAGTAAGTATTCGAAGTGATATCTGCAAACTCATATGGATCTGTTCGGAGGTTAAACAACTTCGGTACACGCAGACGTGTGAAAGGTTCAAACCACACCTGCAGGGTGCCTTTAGCCCGCTGTTCCATAAACACCACTTTCCAGTTGTCGAAGCGTATTGCCAGTATATCACCATCATCACTGATATAGACGAATAGTTTCCGGGGACTTTGCTTCTCCTTACCGGTCAAATAAGGCAATAGGTTGTAGCCATCAATATGGTTTTTATAAGTACGACCACAAGCCTTATAGCCTTTTTTTGCTTTCTCCACTATATCGGGTTCACCGGCCATTGCCAAAAAAGTAGGGAACCAATCATGATGCTGAACGATCTCGTTAGAAATACTACCAGCTTTTATTTGGCCGGGCCAGCGAACGAGCAATGGTATACGGAAGGCGCCTTCCCAGTTGCTGTTTTTTTCACTGCGAAACGGCGTCATGCCTCCATCTGGCCATGTATTGCGGTGCGGGCCATTGTCGGTCGAGTACATGACAAAAGTATTTTCAGTAATGCCGAGTTCATCGAGATAATCCAGCAGTTCTCCGACATTCTTGTCATGATCGATCATTGTATCATGATAAGGAGATTGCCAACGTCCGGATTGCCCCAGACTTTTCTTTTTTGTATGTGTAAAGGCATGCATGTGAGTTGTATTCACCCATGTAAAAAAAGGCTTTCCAGCATCGTGCTGTTTTTTGATAAATTTCTTGGCGGCCGCCACAAATTCATCATCGCAAGTCTCCATTCGCTTCTTGTTGAGTACGCCTGTATCTTCTATTTTTTGTTTGCCGACCTTTCCCCATCTTGGATCTGCCTTTGTATCGTCTTTGTCTGTGGCCCAGGAATGAATGACGCCACGTGGTGCAAATTTTTTGTTGTACTCGGGAAAATCCTTTTCGGATGGCCAATCATACATTTCCGGTTCTTCTTGCGAATTAAGATGATACAGATTGCCGAAGAATTCATCAAAGCCATGATTGGTTGGCAGCATGTGATTAAGATCGCCAAGATGGTTCTTACCAAACTGGCCGGTAGCATAGCCCTGGTTCTTTAATGCGCCTGCTATGGTAAGCGCTTTGTCTGTCATGCCTACAGGAGCACCGGGAAAACCTACTTTAGATAAGCCGGTGCGCAGCACACTTTGCCCGGTAATAAAAGATGAACGTCCCGCTGTGCAGGATTGCTCACCATAGCTATCAGTGAACATCATTCCTTCCTTTGCTAAACGATCAATATTTGGTGTTTGGTAACCCATTACACCATGAGAATAACAACTGAGATTGGAAATTCCAATGTCGTCGCCCCAGATAACAAGAATGTTCGGTTGTTTCTGGCTTCCGTTTTCTTTTGTTTTGCTGTTTGTTTTTGCCATTTGTTCTGGTTTAATGTTTTAAAATTTTATTTACTTCATAGTGCAGGTATTTTTTTTATAGGGTTTGTTCTCAGCAAGTATGCCGACGCCTTGTGTCATAAAGACTTCCTTGCTGATGAGAACAGTTATTTTGATTATTCCCATTTCCCGGTTCATGATGGCCAGTTAAGTTTTTCTTATTTGCATAACCGAGTGCACAGGAAATACTTTTTTCCTTTTTAACAAGAATGAATTCAGTAACATTTGTTTTAGCCGCTTCAATTTTTACAATTGAAAAAACTGTTGCACATATAAATGCCATCATTGTAATTATTGCGAAATGAAAGCTGCTTGTTTTTGATCCCTGTTTTTCCTTTGACAGAATTATTTCACATTCGCAATCATCCAACTGGCAGTTGTTAATTGTGCTTGTATTATTTAAAAAATCCTCGTTTATAAAACTTCGTCTGTCCATTAGGTTTATTTATAAATGATTTGAATACAATTGATCTTTTCTCTTCATAACATTTTTTATTTTGGAAAAACAAAAGTTAATGTCGCTCTTAATCCAAAATCCGGTTTACTTCCCGATGGAGCTGCCAATGGAATGCGTGGTCCCAAAGCCACCGAAACAGCTTGTTTACCCAACTTCGTAACTGCTGAAACAGATGGATCCAGAGATATTGTCGTCGTATTTGCTTCCCAGTTAAAATTCATTTCAGAACTCAGGGATATTCCAGCGCCGCTTTTCCAGTTATGTGAAAGAAAAGGCTGGAAGAACATTTGGTTAATATCGCTCCTGTTTTCATCGCCTGCAAAAGACCATAACTGGTTTATTAAAAAACCATAGGTTAAGCCTGCTGCTTGTTTCAGAATTATCGCAGTGGGTCCAATTCCCCATTTGCGTGCACTTAAAAAATCATTAGTACCCGTTGGAATCAAAAACGCCGGACCTACACCCCACATTAACCCATTCTTGCTGTTGATGGGTGTAAAAAAAGCACTGACAGTAGCATCACTCAATCCAAACTGAATATCGCCTTCTCCGGTTATATCATGCTGATCAACGATTGGCACGATATAGCGGGTAATGAGGTTGAGTTTTTGATTAAGCTGAATTGGTACCACAGGTTGAAAGTTGAGTGTATATTTTGATCCATGGAATTGGCCAATATCATAATCAATATTATTTTGAAGTGGTACGCTGATAAGACCCGCGATAGGATTGGCTAATTTTTTTGCGAGTTCTTCTGCACTTGCAGCAGATTTTTCCTGTGCATATGCACAAATCGATAAAGAGCTAAATACATTAATGAAAAGAATCTTGCTTTGAATTCCAATTTTCATAAACAATAATTTAAAACTCCATTCCTTCATTTTATTTTTCGAATCGTTTTTCATACTTACCACATACCAGTTATTTTTTGGTGCAGCATTTTAGAGGGTAGCGGCTGTGCAACATTTTTTTAGTAACTCCTTTATTTTTCTCAGCATCATTACAACTAATTACCACCAGTACCACTTCAATGAGTAGTAACAATGTTTTCTTCACGCTAAATGGTTTTCGTTTTCTACGAAACGTCTGACTATCTTCTACTTTTCCTCAACGCTTCATCCTTTCTTTCTAATTCCAGGGCTTGTTCGGCAATGATCTTTTTTAATCGTGTATTATCCTCCATGTATTGTTTTAGTTTCGATTTTGGTTTATTCTTTAAGATCAGTTCTTTCTTATTCTTATCCTTTTCCACAAACTTCTCTCTCCATCTTGCGAATACACTATAAGAGAGATTATGATTTCGTATTACTGTAATAACACCCATCTCATTCGCTTGTCTTAATATTTCAAGCTTTTGTTCATCAGTGAATTTTCTTTTTGGACTGGCCATAATAAAAAAATATAGATTGAGTGGAGGTACGCATTTTGTGAGTTGTTTTCAGTGGTTGAATTAATTCTGTAAGAGTTAACTGCCAAACGGAAAATAGCAGAGCAAATAACTATCGTATATTCAGGAGATCCCCTGGGAAGAATTATCCTGCAATTCTTGAAAAGATAGATTAGATATCTGTTTTATAAGGGTGGATAATATGAGATATCTTTTGTAAGAACTTTAGACAACATTAATGACATTTTATTTGCTGCCATTTAATTTTTCCTCAAATGAAACAATAAGCCGTCTCCTTATTGTAAAAGATACTTAAGATTATAACGAAACCAATCAAGCGATGTAAAAAATTTGAGAGATATCTTATATTTTTTGGCAAAGAATTAATTAACAGTGCATATTTTAACTTTCGGTAGTAACTATCCCAATATTATGTGGGTTAGTAGTTTGATTTTCTATGCCTTAGGCGAGTTTTGACAATCACGATGCAAAAGGAAAATTCATAAATTTTGACATCAATTCAGTCAATTGGAATCTCTTATAATTTTCGAGAGATATCTAATCACAAAATGAATCCTGCTCAAAAAAAAATACTTGTTCTAATCAGTTCAAATTTCTGAAAGCAGATGAGTTAAGTTTTATAATTCTTGGCATTTATTTGATGTAATTATTTTTAGTCCCATTTCACTAAGATTAAATTGCACACAAGGGAACTGCTAAATGAGAAGTGTTTCCGGATTGGTTTAAATGAATACAGTTTATTATCTCTCTTTTAAAAATAAATTTTTAGTAAAATCAGTAGAGGTTTGCTTAGGCAGGGTATAAAACCGGTGAATTCTTTCTCCGGTTTTTTTATTAAACGAGTGCCAGATAATCGAAAGGATATCTAATAAATTAAGACCCGAATTTGCAATTAATGTCTTGAGTTAATAATCTTTCTACTCACAAAAAACTCACCTGAACAACAATGTGCATCGAGGTGAGTTTTTATCTTGATTATCAGGAAAGTGCGGAGAGAGAGGGATTCGAACCTTTCTCAAAAGGTTTTGGAAATCAATATTGTGAAGAAGCTTGAGTTTACTAACTCATGAATTACTCACTTACTTTTCTTCTTATCAGAGTAACGCAAATCTAAATGCAAACTTAATTATTTTAACGGTATTTCCGATCACTTTTACCACACTGTGCTAATAAGATCCCGGCAAAGAGAGCAGGGATTCTTAATCAAAAACCATTAAGACCGAAGGGTTGAGAGCGGCGTGGAAAATTTTATTTCAGGGTAAAGTTAGTACCAACTTATTGATGAATCCAGCAACGGGGACTGCAGTATGCCCGATAGTTTTTTTCTTCATTCAATGCCGGAATTATTACTAAAATCATCGTTTTGAAGTTGAATTAATATTGGTCGCCTAAATTTCTCATTTTGTTTGATCAGCAACATTCAAATAAGTTATTGTTGCAAAGTATCCAGCAACTGAGGTGGCTAATAAAATCAGGTAACTTATATTAGCCAAAGTTGCTTTGTATTCTCCTCCAGCTCCACTATATAACGCCGGTATTGCCCACGGAAAAAATGATCCATAGCCCATAGCCGTGATAACCTGAGCAATAACCAATGAAATGGAAACAAAGCCGAGTGGGGCAAGATAGCCTTTACCCCACGTTGCGAAAAATGCGATGGGCACACCGGCCAATATGGTGAGCATTGTGGTAATAAAATATTCGCCGAATCCCTGCCAAATGTTTTCAAGAAGGTCAAGCTGTAGAATTGTGCCAATCAAAAGGCCAATTAAGAGATTTGAAAAAACAAGTGCAGCAGACCAAATTGTATATACAAGGAATTTTGCATTCAAAATTTTAGTTCGGGATATTGGCAAAGACAGTAAATCTTTAGCTGTTCCGTCCGAATACTCCCTTCCAAAAATCCAACTTGCAACAAATCCAAAAACTAAAACTCCACCCACTCCCACAGCTTGAGTTAAAACGCTTAAATAAGAATTCCAACTTGGCATGAAGCCCATTGCTTTCACCTTTGCAGCAAGCCCATTTGCTTTAGCCAGCGCTTCCGGATCACGAGTAATAATTATGAATAGTCCTCCCATGGCAGGAGCTAAACCAAATGCAATAAATGTTACCCAAACGATCCTTGAGTACCTATTTTTCATTAATTCGGCCTGCAATGCAAGTAATTGCTGTTTCATGATTTAGTTCCGATCGTGCGTAAAAAATATGTTTCGAGATCTTCGGTTAATAGCTGCAGTTGTCTTGGCGGAAGTCCATGTTCCACTAAAAATTTTGAAATGTTTTCCGAATGCTTTATTGCATCTGCATCCGAAATTTCTATCTCACCATTTTCGGTTAACATTGATTTATAATTAAAACTTGATAAATGTTGAATCGCTTTCGCGTTGTCACTTGTTTGCACAAGCAGTTTTCTGATTAGTTGATTGTTCAGCTCATGTGTAGTCAATTCTTTAATGAGTTTGCCTTCATGAACGATGCCAATTCTATCTGCCAATTTATTTACTTCACCAAGAATGTGACTGGAAAGAAAAATCGTCGAGCCATTTCTAGATAGTTCTTTTAGTAGGATTCTTACTTCTACAATTCCTTCTGGATCTAAGCCATTTGTTGGTTCATCGAGTATCAATAACTTCGGTTGATGCATTAGTGCTTTTGCCAGTCCCAGGCGTTGCTGATTACCCGTTGATAAGAACTTCGCTTTGACATTCTGGTAATGCGATAGTTTTAATTTTCCAATAACCCGATCAATCAATAAGGGGTAGGTAAGTTGGCGTAGCTTATAGTAAATTTTTAGATTCTCTTTGACAGAAAGATTTGGGTATGAGTTTGGGGTTTCAACCAGATAACCTATATCATTCCATCGATCAAATTTTGAAGTAAGTTGCTTACCAAAAAGCATTACCTCTCCGCTTTCAGGTCTTATCATTCCCAAAAGCATACGTATCAAGGTTGTTTTGCCTGCGCCATTCAAGCCAAGGAAGCCATAAATCTCGCCTTCATCTACGCGAAGGGAAATACCATCTGTTGCGACGGTTGCACCAAACCGTTTAGTTAGAAAAGATGTGTTTATTGTTTGCATTCTAATGTGTCAAGTTGTATTGCAACAGATATATTAAAATCCCGACAAAATACCCAATCAGCGCAAGCCATGTTATTTTCTTTAAATACCAGAAGAAGGTTACTTTTTCCATCCCCATTGCAGCGACTCCTGCAGCAGAACCAATGATCAAAGCACTTCCACCTGTACCTGTTGCATAAGCTAAAAACTCCCAAAAAAAGTGGTCGGTTGGATATTGTTCTAAGCTATACATTCCTTGCGAGGCAGCTACTAACGGGACGTTATCAACGATTGCTGAAAGCAAACCAATTACAGTTACTATAGCCGTATCATTCCTGATCGTTTCGGAAAGCCATTCTGCAAGTTGCGATAATTGTCCGGAGACTTGCAATGCCGATATGCTGATCAAAATGCCAAGAAAAAATAGAATGCTCGGTGAATCAATTTTTCGCAGAGCATATACGACTGTTAAAGCATTTTTGTCTTCAGTGTCGGCGCTACTATGTAGGATTTCAGTAATGATCCACATCAAACCTAAACCAAGTAAGATTGCCATAAATGGAGGTAAATGTGTTAGCGTTTTAAAAACGGGAACAAAAATCAGGATGCCGACACCCAAAAAAAATACAAAGTTCCGATGAAAAGCAGGTTTTAAATCTTCACTTCGAAGCTCTTGATTTGATTGAACAGATCTTTTCATTCTGAAAGAAATTAAAATCAACGGTATTAATAAACAAAAGAGGCTTGGAATAAATAGTTCCTTTATGATATTTAGCGCTGTAATTTGCCCGCCGATCCAAAGCATAGTAGTAGTTACATCGCCCAAAGGCGACCAGGCCCCTCCGGCATTTGCTGCTATTACTGTCATGCCTACAAAAAATAATCGCTGTTCCTTATTAGTGATCAGTTTTCTCAGCAACGACACGATCACAATCGTCGTTGTTAAGTTGTCCAAAACAGCAGAAAGAAAAAAAGTAATAAAAGACACTATCCAAAGAAGCTTTATCGTACTCCTTGTTTTTATTTTGTCAGTGATAATCTGAAAGCCGTCGTGTGCATCAATAAGCTCAACAATGGTCATAGCACCCAACAGGAAGAAAAGAATCCCCGATACTTCTCCCAAATGTTCCATTAACTGTTCTGATACAAGATGTTTATCACTTTGAAACAAAATATAAATTGTCCAACAAATAACACCGGTGACCAAAGCCGAGGCGGCTTTGTTGATTTTTATTTTGTGTTCAAATATGATTGCGACATACCCAATGATGAACGTAAGAATGATTGCTAAGGCCATAGTTTTGGTGAATTTAGATTGATCTTAGGTTTTAAAGGTAATTGAACTTATATTTTAAACGATTCGATCAAATTTCGCCTTATGAACCTGAGTAACATGTGTGCATGCTATATTCTTTAATTTTTCAATCTGCACTTAGTATTTTACGCAAATGAAATTGAATAAAAGAATCCATTGAATCAGTTCTTTTCGTATTGTCAGTATAGTTTAATGGCTTAATAATACAGCCCGAAATCCCCAATTCTTCAGCAGTGAATCGATCAGAAAGCTCTGGAGAAGTGGTCATGATAAAAACTTTTAAATCTTGGAATTTATTTTCGCTTCGAAGAGCCTTCAGGAATTCGATGCCATTCATGTTTGGCATATTCACGCCAACCAGAATAACCTCAGGAAATATAGGCTTTGTTACATTAGCTAAAAGACTCAATGCTTCTTTTCCGTTATGAGCAACATAAAGATCATATTTAATGCCCAATTTTTTCAGTGTCCGCTCAAAACTGACAATATCCAATTCATCATCTTCTACCAGTAATATTGTATTTTTTTTCATTTCAATTCAAATTTCGTGTTCCCGTAAAAACAGACCCTGCACAATTTCCTAATGTTGACTCAACTCTTATCGTATGATTTTGATAGTGAAGTAACTTTTCATGAGGCGCGAGACCGATGCCTGTGCTTTCCTCTCATCCTTTTCTCTTAGTTCATTTTCATTCTCACACAAAAAAAGAGCTGCTTATTGCAAGCAGCTCTTCTGTTAATGTCGCAGGTTATACAACTAGCACAAAGAACTACCTAATCGACATTAACTAAAAACTACACTTCTGAGAAACATCCTACCTAACTGCTTTCATCTCCGGGTACTTGTCTCTTTCTTTATAATTCATAGAGTGTACACTTAATACAGGAACCGACGAATGATTCACAATATTTCCGTTCCATAAAGGTTTTTTAAAATACGATTCTGACCCTTCATTTATAAGAATCAAATCAGCTCCAACTCTTTGGGCATAATGCATGGTTGCACTAGCAAGATTAGTTCCATTTACAGTACAACATTCTATTGGAATATTCGTAAGGTCTTTAAGATATCGATAGGAAGCTATAAGTGTTTTAGTACTTTGGCCGCTTAATTTATTTTCCGGTCTATTCAAAGCAATTAGATAAATCCTCCCCGCAAACTTTTTTGCAAATTCATAAGCGATGCCAATCTTTTTCTTTGGAATAGATTTAGCTACCGGAACTATGATCTTTTTTAGTGTATCTGTCTGTGATCCGGAACTAACGCATAAAACTTCACAACTTAAAGACCCAATTACTGAATTTACCTTGTTTTCAATAAAGATTTCTTTAAGCCAATTTTTTTTCTTTGTACCCAAAACAATTAAATCAACTGAAAAGTCTTTAACATGACTCTTTACCACTTCCATAAAATCACCACGATTTTCAAAGCAAGTAATTAATATTCCAAATCGCTTTTCCAGCTTTTTTTTGAGCCTTTCTAATTTCTCTATTTTTAGATAGTACTCTTCCTCCTCTATTGCGGGTATATTAAAAAAGAGAAGTCCAGATGTAATTAAACTTTTTGAACTTTCATAAGGTGATATGTGTAATAATTGAAGTTCAGCGTCGAACTTGGAAGCAATTAGGGCTGCTTCCTCCGCTGCATGCAAAGATGTATCGGTATGATCAATCAAGGTCAATATCTTACGAAAATTACTTTCCATTAGCAGAAAATAAAAGTATTACTTGCTTCTTATATTCGAATTAAAATGACATTAGAATGTAATTAGAAAGTTGAGGAAAACACCGCGTTGCCTTGTCGGCACTTAAAAGTCATGAGGCCTTAAAATTCAGAAGCACAGCAGTTTGTTTCTTAACTTCCACCTATGAATGGTTTGAATTCAGATCAATACCTGATCATAATTTGCAGCCTCATAGTGGTTTCTTACGTTTTTTCGATTATTAGCCGATACATAAGGATCCCATCCGTTTTACTCTTACTATTTGCTGGTATTGGTCTTAGATATATAGCAGATAAGTCGGGTCTGTCAATTGATCTTCCAACCAGATTGATCGAGATTTTGGGGACTGTTGGACTTATTATGATCGTGTTCGAAGCTGGACTTGATCTAAAATTAGCAAGGAGTAAATTGAAACTAATTAGGAACTCATTTTTCTCTGCGTTGATAATACTTATCATTTCTTGTGTCTTAATAACTGCTATACTTTACTACTGGCTAAGCGAACCTATAATTAAATGTATAGTGTATGCGATCCCTCTTTCCATCATGAGCAGTTCCATCGTTATTCCCAGTCTTCATCCTTTGACAAATGCAAAAAAAGAATTCCTGATATACGAAGCGTCATTTTCTGATATTATCGGCATTATGATCTTTAATTATTTTGTTGCCGATGAACTTATGACATGGAGATCTGTCGGAATTTTTGGCGCCAACATTGTTGTATCAATACTTCTTTCACTTTTACTTTCGTTCATACTGTTTCTTGTGTTGGCAAAAACGAAATTGAACATCAAGTTCTTCTTGATATTTTCACTACTTATTCTTTTATATGCAGGCGGAAAAATGTTTCATTTGCCTTCATTGATAATTATTCTTGTTTTTGGTTTGATGATAAATAACTGGGAAAAGATACCTATAAAAAAACTTTCTCACTATTTTCCTCAAACTCAAGTTGAGCCCTTGCGGCACCTGCTTCATTCAATTACAGCTGAATCATCATTCTTGGTAAGGACATTCTTTTTTTTGCTTTTCGGATTCTCCATACAGCTTGATTTTGTAGGTGAAAGGGAAGTTCTGATTATCGGTAGTCTGGTTGTATTAGCCTTATTGCTCGTCCGGTATCTTTATCTTCGTTTTTTTCTTCACACCAATATTTTTCCTGAAGTAGTTTTTATTCCCCGCGGCCTAATAACAATTGTGCTTTTTTATAAAATTCCATCAGGGCTTATGCTTTCAACTTTCAACCAGGGAATTCTTTTTTATATCATTCTTTGTTCAAGTATTATTATGACAATTGGGATGATTTTTTATAAAAAAGGGAATGAAGACGTAATTGAAGAAGGACAATTCCCAGAAAGCGGAAACATCATGTAGTAAGACTTGTGGTTCTATACTTGTAAGACCCAATCAAAAATCAGATATCCTTTGAATTGATTTAGATGGGGGCGATTTTTTCTCATTTGTTTTTTCATCAATAATATCTAACAGTAGTTCAACTTGCTTTCTTTTTGCATTTAGTCATATTTCCCCTTCATCCTTTCCAGGTGGGACAAAGGGATATTAACTTTGTTTCGTTTCCTGACGAGATTTAATTTCTTCTTGAACTAATTTTATTAATAACCGACATTGTTCAAATTCTATTTCACCAGCACCCGCTGTTTGCATTTGCATATATAACTCGTTTGCGTTGATAATATATCCACTAACTCTGCTGTTTTAAGGCTACTCAGTTTTTCCATTTGTTTAATGGTAAACACAAAAACCCACCATTAGTTTGAAAATGATTACCTTGATAGTAAGAGTTCCCTTTATGCCTCATTCTACATATCGTTCTTTGCCTATTGAAGGCCTTTATGAATTATTAGAATCCTCTGTTAGGGATATGCTTGTTGCTTATGAAACTAAAGCCGACAACATGATTCCTTTTAACGCACTAAAAAAACAAGTAGAAATTTTACTAGAAATTATTGAGGAAAAGAAGAAGGAGAGTCTCAGGAAGAATTAGGTTTTATTTTTAGACTAGTGAGACCCCTTATTTTTGCACCATGCCACTCACATTTAAAGACTTTCTTCCACTCATTGGAACGCTTATAACGGTCGTGATGGGTTATAGGCTCATATCTGTTCAGATAAACAAAAACAGAAAAGCAAAGTGGATTGATGACTTCAGAAAAGAGATTGCAAACTTCTTTACACTCGCCACCGCTGTAAATAAGTCGTTCTCCGTTGACAGAGCTTACCAACTGGTCAACTGCACATCGGTTCTCATTCTTTACCTTTTTGATTCCAAACAACCACCACGCAGAGAACTTGTCGATAAATTGACGGACTTTCAAGCAACCGCAATAAATCATAAGCAAGTTGAAACAGAAGAAGACATGCTGATGTTTGCGTATAAACTGAAAGATATAATGACCCTCGCAAGTGCCATTATACTGATTGAGCAAAAGAAAATTTGAGATTGTAAAGGTTTAATTTTGTCCCAACTGGTATATAGTTACCTTGATTTGTTTCCTAAAAGTATAAAAAATCTTCGCTTATTTCCGCCAGTGGAGAATATCTCAAGTCACAAAAGCACTCCATAAAACTAATTATGAAGTGCTTTTCCATTCACCATTCCTCCTTAATACTCACTCCAGCTATGAATCGGTAAGCGTATCTCTTTTTGCCATCGTTTCTTTTAAAATTTGAACATATTTTTTAGCCTGCTCGTTACTGGGATCGAGTTGAAGCAATTTTTCAAAATATTCAATTGCCTTGCCATAATTCTTATTTTGATTTGTTTCATATCCTGCAAGGTACCCGTAAGATTCAATTAACTGACGTTTTGAGCTACCAGTAGTATCCAATTCGCCAATCTTAACCACTTTTAAATAATATGGTATTGCCAAGCCTTGTTCCATTGTAGTATCAATAGCAGCATTACTTCTTGCTCGCCAATAATAGCCAAAAAGCTGCGTGGGATATTTGTCAACGTACATTCCAAAAACTGAGTCAGATTTTTCAAAATTGCCGGCCTGGAACCAAGCCAGACCCCAATTGAACAGATCAACATTTGTTGACTTTTTGTTTTTCATATAGTATTTCCCTAACCATATTGCTCTCTCTGCATGATCTTTCTGTTGCTTAGCCAGATCGGCTAGCGTCTTATAATATTTAACAATTGAATTACTATCCGTTTCAAGCTCTGTCCCAACTTTATAAAAAAACATTGCCGAATCAATCTTATTTTTTTCTACATAAAGGTCTGCGACAAGAATAAAATCTTTTGCGATCAGTATGCTGTCAGGAGCTGTCCCAAAATATCGGTGCAAGTAATCAAAAGCTTTTAAATGATCATCACTTTCATGATAGCTATATGCTATCAATTTATAAATACGAGCTGGCGTTTTTTCTTTATCAGTTTCAATAAGTTTTTTAGCCAGTTCGATTGCCTGCTTATAATTTTTGGTTAGATACAGAATGTCGGTATAATCATAATCATTCTCGATCTTATGGTCCGATATGGCAATATATTTTTCAAGATACTCCTTCGCTGTATTCACATTTCTGAAATAATAATGATAATAGAGCTGATAGTATGCAGGAGCATATTTTGCATCTGCCTGGATGGCTTTGTTAAAATATTCGAGGTATAGATCAGAGTTGCTTTGGGTTCTGAATATCATTCCTATCAAATAATATGCTTCAGCAAAATTCTTATCAGCTTCGATTGCTTGCCTGAAAGCCTTGAAAGCTTCTGTTCCATTGTTTAGCTTTCTATAAGCTTTTCCTAACTCTGTATAAAGTACCGGATTATGTTTATCCCTTTTAATTGCTTTATTAAGAAGTTCAATTGCATAGTTCGCATCTCCATTTTCTGATGCAATTTGCACTTTTGCAATAGCCAATAAAATTTCAGGCTTCTTGTATTTTGTTTTTTCCAATGCTTGCTCAAAATATTTTTCTGCTTCTAGTTTTTTTGATTCGTCTAAAAGTATTTTTCCGGTAACGATCAGAAAATACGGATCGTCTTTAACGCTGGCCGGTGCATTTTGAAATGAATTCTTTAAAACAATTTCGCTATCGGAATCTTTCACTTCAGAAAGCAGATACCATGCTTCGGTATTACCAGGATCATTTCTTAATATTTGGTTCAATAAATCTTCTGCACTTTCAAATTTTTTGTAGTACAACAGATCCTCCACATTATTAAGATCCTGAGTAAAGGCAGAAAAGACCATAAACAAAATAGGTATAAAGATTATTTTTTTCATATATGAGTTTTAGCTTTTTATGATTGTACTGCCAGTATTTGCAATTTTGAATTTGGTTTTAATTCATCAATTATATGTTTGTTTGGAAAAGATGAAAGTTTTGTTTCAGATTCAGGCTCTACCAGCAACATATCTGCTTTAATACTTTTTGCATAATCAAAGGCAGATTGCGCTACATTTTCACCATGTAATACTTCGTGATCCAGCGGGCATTGTACAATATCTTTTAAGTAACGATACGTCTCTAGCAAAGAGTAGCCCGAAAATTTGTTTGCGTTTTGCTTTTTGCTGATCACTGTTACAAGATGAATCGTGATGCGGAATTTGTGTTTCAAGGATATTATTAGATCCACTTTTCTTTGGGGAACTTCAGGCCCAACCGGCACAACTATCGATCTTAATTTAGTGTAGATTGAACCAGGCTTGAATGTAAGAACAGGGTAACCGGTTGCCTTTGCAATGTTGTTGGGAAACACCGTATTCCTAAACGGCAGCCAGTTATGATGAGAATGTTTGCCAATAACTATAATATCAGCTTTTATCTCCTTTGCTTTTTCAATAATTGATCTTTCGATCTTCATTGAATAAACTAAGTCGGCTATTACTTTTACATCGGGATAATTTTCTTCTATTAATCTCTTCCATTGAATAAGTTTAGATGGTATCTGATTTTCACCGTCAGCTTGAAAAATTTCATTGCCCCAAATAGAATTCCACGGCATCGCTGGTTTTTGAACATGAAAAAGGTGAATTACCGTCTGCCCTGAATCCGATAATTCAAGGGCTTTCTTCACAGCCATTTCTGTGTTTATCTCAAAATCAACTGGCAATAAAATTGTTCTAAACATAATTTGTTATTCTGACCTGTAAAATAATGCACGGAACTTAGGACGGAATTAAACTCACATTAGAATGTGATTAAAACCACTGAAAGATGCTGTAAATAATTACCTTAGTTTGACTTATAAAAAGGTGACGATGGATGAAAGAAAGATTTTGATAGTAGAGGATGAGCGCAAAATTGCCGACACATTAAAGTTTGGCCTTGAAGAGAAAGGTTACCGCGCAGAAGTGGCCTATGATGGCAATATCGGTTACAGGGTATTTAAGTCATACAAGTTTAATCTGCTGATACTCGACATTAATTTGCCTGGTATCAATGGTTTTGAGCTATGTAAAATGATCAGGAGAGAAAATCCAAATATTCCAATCATAATGGTTACCTCTCTGCCCACAATCGATGATAAGATCGAGGGCTATGATTCCGGGGCGGATGACTATATAGTAAAACCTTTTGAATTCAAGGAATTGCTATTAAAGATCAGGGTATTGCTGAAAAGAACTATGTTTCAGCAATTGCCGGTAGGAAGTATTTTGCAAGCTGATGATCTTGAAATGAATTTGGAAAGCAAAGAGGTAATCCGAGCTGGAGTAAAAATAAATTTAACAGCAAAGGAGTTTCAATTACTCGAATACTTGTTGCGCAATAAGAACAAAGTTGTTTCCCGTGCCGACCTTGCAATGAATGTTTGGGATATCGATTTTGAGAGAAGCACAAATGTTATTGATGTTTATATAAACTATCTCAGAAATAAGATAGATAAAAAATTTGAACATAAATTAATTCAAACCCACGTGGGAATGGGATATATTCTTAAAGAAAGCTGATTTAAAAACATGCCTGTACGAATTCGCATTACGATTTTGTTTGTGCTCTTTGTGTTTATTATTATGAGCATTGTTTGCGGATCTGTTTACTATATTTCTGCAAACGAGAGAGTAAAAACAATGAAAACCCGTTTAACAAACCGGGCGATCACCATTGGACGCCTACTCGCAAGAAGAGAAATATTTGATCCAAACCTGATACGACAATTTGATTCTCTGACCGCCGTATCACTCAGGGAAAAAGTCATACAGGTTTATGATTCCAATGAACATGAGATCTATAGGTATAGCGATGTAGCAGGAGATAGAATAAAAGTGGACAAAGAAGAACTTGATAATTTGCGAGGAAAAAGTGATGAAATTTATTTTACAAGTGGAAATAAAGAAGCTATCGGGTATAAACACGATGATAATAATATTAAAGTATTCATTATTTCAGCTGCAAACGATAATGATGGAAGAATGAATCTTGCCCGATTGAAAACTATCCTGATAATAGGCTTCGTTGTAGGTATTATCTCTGCATTGATCATAGGATATATTTTTTCGCAGCGCCTTTTACGTCCCATCAAAAAAATTGCAGATGACGTTTCTGATATAACTGTTCAGAATCTCACAAGAAGAGTATCTACTGGTAAGGTCAAAGACGAATGGCACTATTTGGCTGATACGTTTAATCAATTGCTTAATAAACTCCAGGAAGGTTTTGAATTGCAACGAAGATTTATTTCAAACGCATCACACGAACTATCAACTCCCCTCACATCTATTTCAAGTCAGTTAGAAGTGATACTTGAAAAGGAAAGATCAAGTGAGGAATATCAAAAAGTGATCAGATCCGTTTATCATGATGTACGGCATATGGGGAAGCTAACGCTAACACTTTTAGAATTTGCAAGAGCATCTGGCAATAAAGGTGGGCTTGATATAGACTTGGTCCGCATCGACGAAATACTTATGCGAATTCCATCAGAGATCTCTAAGATCAGCAGCCAATATTTAGTGATCCTAAATTTCGATAATATGCCGGAAGAAGAAGAAAAGTTATTAGTTTTCGGAAATGAGGCTTTGCTTTTGACAGCGATAAAAAATATTGCTTTGAACGCTTGCAAATATTCTGATAATCATGAAGCGGATATTAGTTTAAGAACTGGCGAAAACAATATTCAAATAGAGATTGAAGACAAGGGTATTGGAATTCCGGCTGAAGAGATCGAAAACATCTTTCAGCCTTTTTATCGAGCCAACATGGCCACAGAAGGCCGGGGTTTTGGATTGGGATTATCAATGGCAGACCGAATTATTAAATTGCATAAAGGATTTATCAAAGTTCGTTCCATCGTGAGCAAAGGAACTACATTTATAATAACAATACCTTCGGCTACCAGCCTTGAATTAGGAAAAAACAGCAGCAGCCCCGTTTATTAATATTTCTTTTTGTTACCCAATTATTTTTTCTTTTCGCGGAAGCTTAAGGCCAGATCGTATTTTGCTACATATTTTTCTGTGTTACTTCCTGGCTTGCATATTCCTGTACAACCTGCGGTAAAGTTTTTATAATCGATTCTTCCAGTATGATCGATGATGCGGTAGTATATAGTCCCATCCCGGGACCGCTCCATATATAATCCATTAATGTAAGCTTTACCTCACCGTCAACAGATAATTCAATGTAATTTCCATAACATATCAGCTTAAAATGAATGGAACCTGACGGTGGAACGACACATACGTTTGACTGAAGGTTGCTAAAGATAAAATTTTGACGGTTGTTCGAAGGATTATATCCCCATGAACGCAATTGAATGAGTCCCTCAATAAGATCGATGGAAATAAAATAACCATTGCTTTCCTGGTCGATATGAGCGACGATCCCGAATTTGCCCAACCCATTATTTCTGATCTTTCCTTCCCAAATAAAATTATCAGAAGGTTGATCAAAATAAAAAATCTCATATCCGCTTTCTGAACTACAGATCCATTTGTCATCTTCAATCATAAAATTCGCTGTAGCATTTTTTAACAACGGAACCGGCGTGCCAAAATCTTTTTGCAACGTTGTGTTTGTTACCATTTGCTCCCAACGATAAAAACTCTTTAATATCAGTCGTCCATACAAATCAGTGGAAAGTTCTTTGGGTGGTGGTAATACACGCAATGAATTAATAGCTCCATGCGTAAAAAAGAAATTATAAAGTAATAAGTGATCGCCGTCCCATGTAATACGTGCAGCATAATTACCTTCCGGCAACAAAAAATCGGAGTGAAAAGTTTTGTATTTACCAACAAACTTGTCGCTTACCCAATAGCGAACTTTTACATCCTCTCTTATTGAACCAATGATATAAAAGCGACCGTCTAATTCAAAAATGCAGGGACATTCTACATCATCATAAACCATTGGATAGATAAGTGATTCCTGCAATAAATATTTATCGCCTTCTATTTGTAACAGTCCAACGCAACCTCGGCGGGAAATTGGCCCAAAATTTTTTCTGCCACAAAACAAAACGTAAGAATTACCATTATGTTCAAAATAAAATGGATCCCGAAAGCTTAACCAACCACGGGGATTGTCATCAAGGCACTCATAATAACCCTTTTTTAAATCAATCGGTAGGTAAGCTCCTTTCACTTTATTCCAATGCAAAAGATCAGCTGATTCTGCTAACCCGATTCGTGAATTAATTCCTTTATCGACACGTTGCAGACCCGTATAATACATGAAAAATTTGTTCTCTTGCGAATATACATGCATTGTCCAAAGCATATCATCGTCCCATTCACCAGGATCGCCGACAAATATTGCATTTTTTGTTCTACGCCAGGCAAGACCGTCTTTTGAAACTGCATGAGCTATGTAATCATGATTCGGTATGATCAAATGAAATAAATGATAATCGCCGTTATGAATATAAACGGTTATATCTCCAATCTCCCAATCGCTAAAACCTGCACCTGAATACATCGATTTTCTATTTAAAAGCAAAAATATTTTAATTCAAATAGAATGCTGAATTTCCTAAAGCGAAGGTTTTCAACATTTTTAATTTTGTTCCAATGTTTTCTAAGAACATTCTAATATCGATCGGCATTATTATAAAGTAAATTTGTTTCATGACTGGTTATTACATTCAGCTGTTTAGTCCTCATGGTCTCATTCGATCAACGAATCCAGAGATCGGAAAAGATAAAGACACAGGCGGACAAGTGAAATACGTTTTAGAATTACTTAATTCATTATCGGAAAACAAAAGCATACGAAAGGTTGATCTCTTTACCAGACGTATTTCTGACAAACGCGTCGCATCTTCTTATTCAGAACCGATAGAGCAAATTAATGATAAGGCAAGAATAGTAAGAATTAATTGTGGCGGTTCAGGATATAGAAGAAAAGAAAGCCTTTGGGATCATTTAGATGAGTTTACAGATAAAACCATTCGTTTCATCGAGCAGGAAGATGATTACCCAGATATTGTCCATGGTCACTATGCGGATGGAAATTATATTGCACAACAGCTTTCGAAGATCTATGGTATTCCATTCTTTGCAACGGGACATTCATTAGGAAGAAATAAGAAAAAAATTTTATTGAGTCAGGGATACGCAGAGGAAAAATTAAATCACACATTTAAGATCGATCATAGGATCAGGATCGAAGAATCAGTTTTGCGTAGTGCCGATTACGTCATTGCCAGCACCCATCACGAAATAGATACTCAATACAAATTATACGACGCCGCACAAGACGCAAGATTTGTTGTAATACCGCCAGGTTTCAACAGCACCGCATTTTATCCTTATTACAGGTTTGATATGCCTTCTTTCAAATTTACTCTTGAACAAGAACAGGCAGTGAACAGAGTTAACCAAGAAATTGAAAAATTTCTATTTAACCCAGCAAAGCCTTTGATCGTTTCAATCGGAAGAGCAGACAAAAGAAAAAATTTTGAAGCTATCATACAGGCGTATGGTGAAGACAAAGAATTGCAAACAATGGCTAACCTTGCCATTTTCGCGGGTGTAAGAAAAGACATTTCAAAAATGGCTGAGGAAGAACAGGAAATACTCACGAATCTTTTGCTGTTGATGGATAAATATGATCTGTATGGAAAGATGGCAATTCCAAAAAAAAATGATCCGCAACAGGAAGTTCCAGAGATATATAGATTAGCTGCAAGAAAAAAAGGTGTTTTTGTAAATGCAACTCCCGGAGAAAATTTTGGATTAACTGTGTTAGAAGCAGCAGCCTGCGGGTTACCTGTTATTGCATCGTCAAAAGGCGGACCGAAGGAGATCATCCATCATTGCCATAATGGATTAGTAATAAATGTGGAACAACCAAGTGCGATTTCCTATGCTATAAAAAAAATAATTACCGATCAAAGCTTATGGCAACGTTACTCTGAAAATGGAATTCTTTGTACTGATAAAACTTACTCATGGCAGAATCATTCAAGTGATTATGTTTCCCTAGTTGAAAAAGCGAGGGAAGAAAAAAACCAGCAAGAGGGATTGGGTCGTGATATTCCTTATGGGAAAAAATTATCTTTTGTCAAATATTTTCTGATCTCAGATATTGACGGGACTCTTGTCGATGGTCAACAGACAAACGGCTTGGCGGAGTTAAAACAATGGATAAATGATAATGACAATGATCTTGGTTTTGGCCTGGCAAGTGGAAGAAATTTGGAATTAGTAAAAAAGGCAATAAAAGAATATGAGCTTCCTGAACCCGACATTCTTATTTGCAGTGCAGGTTCTGAAATTTTTTATATACCCGATTATGAACCTGACAAAGGTTGGGAAAATCATATTTCTTATATGTGGAAAAGAGATGAGATTGAAAAGTTATTGATTGGTTTTCCAAAACTGATACCGCAAGAAGCAGCGGCGCAACGTGAATTTAAACTGAGTTATTATGTTGATAAAGATTTTACTGATGATGATCTTAATTTTATTTATAAACTTCTTCATGAAAATAAGCTAAGAGCAAAGTTATTATTGACGGAAAATCATTTTCTTGATATCCTTCCTTTCCGTGCCAGCAAAGGCAATGCGATACGTTTTCTAAGTAATAAATGGAAAACACCGGTTGAAAAATTTTTAACGGCGGGTAATAGCGGCAATGATATAGATATGCTAAAGGGTAGAGTTAAAGGAATCGTAGTGGCAAATCATAGTCCAGAGATGGCCTCATTAAAGAACTTAAAGGATATTTATTTCGCAAGGAAAAATCTATCTGAAGGTGTGCTGGAAGGCGTGGCACATTATGAAGATAAACTTTAACAGGTTGACAAAAATGTCTGAATGGATATGAACGTGATTGCTCATAGCCGATCCCTCGCTTTAGATCCAAGAAATTTTTTTTAAGGATATTCGAGACCGTAAGAATGGCTTATGTCTTGACTACATTTTCACCTTTTTTAATTATCACTGTATATTTATAATTACATTCGGTGTTGATAAACAGCCATTATATATGACTAATATCTTTGCTGAAATACCAATTTATTTTCTTTCTGCCATAATATTTTTCCTGATACTATTATTTAATTGGTTTGGTTTCAAATTCAAAAAGTGGCATCTTGAAAAATACCCTGGCAGGGTGCCCGAACACTTGGGATCAGTAGAGGGGTCGATGCTTGGAGCAACGGCACTCTTACTTGGATTTACTTTTTCTATTGCTGTATCAAAGTTTGAAACAAGAAGGGAGATCACTGTTAAAGAAGCCAATGACATAGGTACGGCCATTTTACGCTGCGATATGTATCCGGATAGTGTTCGGAATCCTCTTCGTGCAGATTTTAAAGAGTATTTAGAAACAAGAATTGCTTATTATGAAGCAGGTAGTGATGAACAAAAGATCAAACACGAAATTGCAAAGGCCGAAGAGATCTCTGACAGGATCTGGAAAAGAGTGTCCCGTCAAGCACAAAACCGAGACAACCTTTCCGCAACAGCACAAATGACCCCTGCTATAAATGATATGATCGATATTGTAACAACGAGAGATGCCGGCAGAATTAGCAGAGTACCGAGACTTGTTCTATGGGTACTTCTTGCACTCGTGCTAATATCTTCTTTTGTGTTAGGTAGTGATTATAATGGCAAAAAAAGAAACAGAATATTGATATTTAGTTATGCATTAGCAATGACTATTACTTTGGACCTGATCACAGAACTGGACCGTCCCAGGGAAGGTCTGATCAATCTTAATGCTGTTGAACAAAAAATGAGAGACCTGAGAGAAATTGTAAAGTGATAAATTCTCTACGAAGTGCTGTTCGCATTAAATGTATGATTGCTTTAGAAAACTTTTTTTAATTTATAGTAGATCAACCAATGTCACAATCAGCAACTCCATATCCAAAGGAAATGGGGATTATCAAGGTCAAAAAACGATGTTGATGTTGGTTATACTCCTTAGTTGATTATATGATCAAACAATAACTACGAACATTAACGAATAAAAAAATCTTCCTTTTAAAATTTACGCAGCCACACCAGAGTGGCAAGCTTCTGATGGTGTCAACTATGTAGATCGGGGAGGGGACTCGTTTGTAAAAAATAAGAAACGGCTATTTGTCCAAAAAAAATGCCTGCTTTCAAACCACAGTTTGATCAGCTTTGCTTCCTGTGGGATTAAGAGTTGTCGGATATCATTCAGCAACTGCGTCCTCAATGTTTGTAAATCTTCTTTTGTAATTAAAAGTAGTTACAAGACAGCAAAAATCAAACCCGGAAATCTCTGAAGAAACGATTAAATTGCTAAGAGATTCAGACGATGATAAACTTGTACCAAGCCTTAAAAACTTATCCCGATTTTTCCCGGCAACTTATCTGCAAGGGCATGTTGTTCACTAATTATGATTGCCCCCAAACTTCTGACAAAGAAAAATTTTATGTTGAGTGCAGCTATATCGCTTATGTCATCAGTGGCAGACGAATTTTTCATAAGAATTCAAAAAGCTGGGAGTTAAAAGAAGGAGCTTGCGTATTTGTAAAAAAGGGGGCCCATATTTCAGAAAAACCTCCACATGAAGGCTGGTGTGTAATGGTCTTTTTTATTCCGGACAATTTTCTGAAACAGTTGGTTAATGAAAACAGGAATAGTTTATCGCTTATCAATTTGGTTGCTCAAGATGAAGATATGGTGTTACCGCTGGATGTAAACGAACTTGGCAGAGCTTTCTTTTTTTCAATGCTGCCTTATTTCACACAAATACCTCCGCCACCGGAAAATTTGCTTGAATTAAAATTCAAGGAATTGGTTTTATCTCTTCTCAGTAATAAAAAGAATAAACATTTTCTTTCTTACCTAAGCAATTTATATAACCATACAAATCCTTCGCTGGCAGAAGTAATGCAAAATAATTTTGCTTTCAATCTTACACTTGTGGAGTATGCGAAGCTGGCTTGTAAAAGTGTTCCTACCTTTAAACGCGAATTCAAAAAAGCTTTTAATGATACACCTGCTAAATGGGTGTTGAGAAAAAAATTGACACTCGCTACAGAATTACTTGAAAACACTTCATTGACTGTTGGTGAAATCTGCTATGAATGTGGTTTTGAAAATCAAACACATTTCAGCCGGGTGTTTAAGGAAAAGATGGGTGTACCACCTTTACAATTCAGGACAAATCTTCAAACTGCCGGTTAACCTTCGTACAAACTGCTAATCAGTTTACGCAATATCATTTATTGATACAAACAGAAACATTTTTGAACCAAATAGAAACGTGTCATCCGCCAGATAAAATTAGTTTTAAACAGAATTTGAATTTATACCAACTTCTTTATTTAAAATATTATAACATGGAAACTTTGACAAAAATGCCGATTGCTTCAATTGAAAATGATCTAATGGAAATTGCCAATGAATTGGGTCCTGTTATTAATCAATACACGGAGGAAGAAGAAAAGAACCGAAGACTTTCTTCAACTGTCTTTAACAAACTAAGGGAAGCAGGCTTTCATAAATTGTTTTTGCCGGCTTCATTGGGAGGACTTGAAGCAAGTCCCATAACGACTGCAAGACTTGTAGAGCAGGTAGCCAGTTATAATACTGCTGCCGGCTGGTCAATGATGGTTGCAAATACATCAGCCTGGTGGTGCAGCCGGTTTTCTGATAAAGGAATAGAAGAAATTTATAAGAATGGACCTGATACGATCATAGCGGGTACAGTTCATCCACCAATGAAAGCAACGCCTGTGAATGGAGGATATAAAATAAATGGCAGAAATCCATTGGCAAGTAATATTCATGAAGCTGATTGGGTCTTTGTGTCAGCTTTTGTGATGGATGGTGATAATATAAAAATGAATAATGACATGCCGGAAATGATCGGCGTTTGTATGAAGGCTGAAGATTGTGAAATTGTCGATACCTGGTATACATTAGGAATGCGGGCAACGGATAGTAATGATGTAACAGCTAAAGATGTATTTGTTTCCAATCATCTTACATATCCTCTTGTTCCGGAGTTTCAACCCAATTCATATTACAAAGGCAAGCTTTACCAGTTTGCTGCAATGGGAGCAAGCATTGCATCCCTGATTGTTCCTGTGGCGTTGGCAGTTGCTCAAAATGCTATATCTGAACTGATGCTGATTGCAGAGAAAAAGGTTCCATTAGGGTCAATAGTATCAATAAGGGAAAAAGGTGCAATACAAAGAAAAGTCGGGATTGCTAAGGGTCTTGTTCGGTCAGGCAGAGCATACCTGCATACAATACTTATTGAAAAATGGAATAAAACATTAGCCGGAGAAAAATTATCGATCCAGGATAAAGCGGATTTGTTATTGTCATCGGCACATACGAATCAAAGTTGTGTGCAGGCCGTTGATCTTATGTATTCAGCAGCGGGAACTACCGCGATCTATACACGGAGCAAACTTGAACATTATTTTAGAGATGCGCAGGTAATACGTCAGCATGGATTTGCAAATGAAAGCCGATATGAAACAGCGGGTCAGGTTTATTTTGGAATTCAGCCTGACTTCCCATTGGTGGCTTTTTAAAATCAATAAGAGAACTCAATTCAATAAATCAATTAAAAGGGTATAAATTCATTGACATCAAATTTTTAGCAAATGAACCTGGCTGCTAATAGCCGGGTTATAGGAAGGCAGATAATCTATATAACCATACTCAACCAAATCCTTCACACTTATGGTAGGTGGCCAATCCGCTGATCTTTGCTACTTCCATTACAGCAGTCCTGGTGATTAGAATTGGATTTGACAATCTATTCAAATTATAGAATTGGAACAGGGCCATATATAAACTTATATGGGTTTTCCGAAAATAATTTATGCAGTAGTTAACTTCTTTTGGGTATTCATCACACTTGCATTGCGCAAACGAGAATTTTCTGGGACAACTAATTTATAAGGCCGGTTAAAGGCTTCCTGGGTGACCTTGAAATGTTCAGCCAGTTTGCGGATTACTTCCTTTGATAAGCCTTTTTTGTAATTGAGAATGTCTGATACATAACCTTTACTAATGTCCAGAATATCTACCAGGTCTTTTGCTTTAACATTATGCTCATCCATGAGAGAATGAAGCAATTGAACAGGACTGAGATCATCAAAACTATTATGTTCGGTATCCCATTTTTCAATCAATAAAGTGAGTAAAGCAATTTCGTCTTTGGTGTCACGATCCTTTGCGCCCGAGAAAATGAGCTCTTCCAACATTTTGCTATAATCTTTGTATTGAGCTTTGCTTGTAATGACTTTATATTTAAGTGTTGCCATATTCTATTTTTTATTTCTAATAAATGCTGACTATGTATTGCTTGTTCTTCTCACAGAGCTTATCATATTCTGCATGTGTCCCTATCCAACAAATAAAGAGATGAATTTGTCTGTCTCCGAATGCATACTTACAAATCATCCGGTAGTTATTCCCTCCAATATCAAAGACCGCTCTGTTTGAACTATTCCCCAACAAATCAGTACTTGGAAACGTTCTCTGCATATCGGCCGGTTCTTCCCAATCGGTAAATTTGAGTTTGGTTAGCCATTCGGTAAATGAAGTCCTGCTTTGAGCATTTTGCCTGCAAAATTCTTCTATTGTTTCTTTCCTTATCAAATGAACTTTCATGCCAAAGATACAATTAATATTTTAAAAGTTCACACTTTGTGAACTTTTTCACCTTTTGTGAACTTATTAAAATTCAGTGATTTGCGAATTTACCGATTTTGATATATGAGACTCGCCCTCAATCAGGGGAAGAGCAAATATTTAACCCCTTACTCATATTTTGATTTCCTGGCTCCGACTTGCTCTCATACTTTGAATAGAGAAATTGCACGTCGCGACTTAGTTTTATATCCGAAAGCTTTGCATAATGCTGGGTTGCCTGAATAGTTTTATGCCCGAGCATTTTTGAAACACTTTCAATTGATACATCATTATTTAAAGTTACCGTAGTCGCAAATGTGTGACGAGCGGTATGAAAAGTAAGTTGTTTTTGTATCCCACAGATGTCAGCAATTTCCTTTAGATAACTATTCGTTTTTTGATTGCTCAATACTGGAAGCAATTTATTCTGACTTTTGCAGACAGAATGCTCCTCATACTTACTCAGGATTTCCAGTGCTGTTGGTAATAAAGGGATGCTGGAAAAATTACCTGTTTTTGTCCGATTAATGAACAACCACTTTTTACCATCAATGCCAGTGATAATATTTTTGGGATTGATTTTCTTTACATCAGAATAAGCAAGGCCAGTAAAGCAACTGAACATGAAAATATCCTTCACCTGGTTAAGCCTTTCAATAGTAAATTCTTTTTGCATAACGGTTCGTAATTCCTCCTCGTAAAGAAAGACTCTTTGCACTTCTTTCAGCCTGGCCTTGTACCTTATAAAGGGATCTTTATCAACCCATCCGTTTGCTATACAAATTAAAATTATTTTCCTAAAATTCTTTATGTACTTGATGGTAGTATTATTAGCGCACTTGCGAACAGATCGAAGAAAGAAATCATAATCCGTAATGAATTCATGATTGATATTTCTAATATCAATGTCAGTCATTTTGTATTTCCATTTCATGAATTCAACAGTATGTGACAAACTGGTTTTATAGCGTTCCAGTGTGCCGGCAGAAAATTCCTTTGGCACCAAGGCAAACACTTCATCATTATGTTTTTGAAAAATCGGGATCAGCATTCTTTGTCGAGTAGCGCCTGTGTATTTATTCTTCAACGCTTCTGCAGTGGTGATTTCATTTTCCCGAATTAATGTATAATGTGCATCATACAATTTAGATTCCAGTAAAATAAGATAAGTATTGAATTTCTTAACTATTTCAGTACTGCCTTTCATTCTCCCGGCATCAGAGATCCATTTGGTAGGTTCAACTTTTCTTTTAATCGAAATTTCAGCTCTTTTACCAGCGATAGTTATGCGTAAATAGATTGGAATAGGACCTTTTTCATAGTCCTTTGGTCTCTTCAGAAAGAAGATGTGGTGGAATGCCTTTATCATTTTTTGGAGATTAGAGTGAGTAAGAATTATAACCTCCTAAGATATTAGGCAATGATTTTTTATTTGTTCGGTTCGTAAATAGAAAAATTTTTTGACGCACCTAATGACGAACTTTTTTGTGTAATTCTTTTGGGGCACCCTATAAATTAAATATGTCTATGCATTAAGTTTGACATATTTGGACCGATTTGGGTGCTTAGGTTCGGGAGATTTTGATGTTTCAAAAAACCTTTATAATTAATTATAAATCAAATAGTTACAAACATCGCGGAGAGAGAGGGATTCGAACCTGTCTCAAAATCATTTGGAAATCAATATTGTGAAGAAGCTTGAGTTTACTGACTCATGAATTACTCACGATTTCTATCAGCCAGGAGTAACGCAAATCTGTTATAAAAATACCAAATAGTTAATCTATTTCACTTACAATAGCATAAAAAAAAATTCCGCTTTCTTGGCGGAGATTCTTAGTCAAAAACCATTAACCATTAAACCTTGTTTTATAGAAATTCAGTTCTAAGAAATAGAGAACAATTTAAATAAGATATTCTGTCTTAATTAGATTTTGATACCAACTGTGACATAAACATTTCTGCCATCGCTTGGCCAAATACCGGGGCCGGGATACATTGTTGGCCGCTTGGTAAAGTATTGTTTGTTGAAAATATTGTTGACACCGGCCCTTATGCTGAAAAATGAATTAGTACGCAACGATGCATTAATATCCCAAACAGAATAAGCAGGAGTAAATCCTTTTGCTCCGCTTGCAGGCGGCTCAACCGTATTCAAGGCATCAGAAAACGTTGATGAAGTGTAGTTATACAAAATAGTGCAGCTAAACCCTTTGAATAAAATATCAAGACCATTCCTGCTTATCCAGTCCGGCACAGCTTCAACCCTATTTCCGGCAATTGATTTATTCGATGTGCCGTCGGACACCTGGCCTGTCGTGTACTTTGCATCCATAAAAGCGGTAGATGAAAAGAGGCCGGCATATAAATTACGAACAACAGGAAATTTATATTGAACAAAAAATTCAAGACCATTTGTCCTGCTGTCCCCAATATTTGTCTTGTAGGTGTATGATAGTCCTGTATTATCCTGTAGCACTAGCGTTCCCATTCGATTTCTGTACACAAGGCTGAAAAAGTTAATATCATATTGCAAACGCTTCAACACTTTTCCTCTTATACCCAATTCTGCATTATAACCAAACGCATCTTCAAGGTCTTTGTCTATTTGTTCGTATGTGGATGCAGGAATGATATCTTTAAATATCACGGGGCGATAAGCCTGAGATATGCCGCCATACAAAGTATTTTCTTTATCAAGAGTAAACTGAGAGCTAATTCCCAACAAAACAAAACTATGGTCGATCGTTGTTGGTAAGGGATTAACCGTATAGTATTTAATGATTCCATCCATCTTTGAATTACCATTTTCAAATCTTAGACCCGGAGAAACTGTCCACTTTTTAGTAAGCTGGAAAATATTTTCGGCAAACAAAGCAATGTTGTTTGTTTTAAAATGAATATCCCTGCCAAAATCCGGTTCTACTAATGTAAGGTCATAATCAGTTCCTGTAGTTCCTTTACCTAATTGCTGGCGATGAAGATCATTGTTCATATAAGCAATGCCGGTTGCCACCTTGCTTTCCATTTTACCAATAACATAACGATGGATCAACCGCAATTCAACAGTCTTGCTGTTGAAGCCATCAATATCTACCTGCCTGTTTTTATATTCACCGGTTGCACGGTTTATAGTATCAGGCACATTTGCAAATGCATCAAATTGCACACTGTTCCTTTTGCCAAATACTCCCGATGCAGTTAAGTTGATCCTTGTTTGATCTGATAATTTCCAGGTAAATGATAGAGAAGGGACATAAATATCCGGACTGAAATAGTTGCGGCTTCTTGTACTCATTGTTGCATCCGCATAAAACATGCTGTCATTTAATGGACCCGGTATCTGGTATAAATATTCGCTTCTCCCCAGTTCTGCTTTTAAAGACGTGTTGGGGTTGAACTGGTAGTTCAACTGTATAAACTGAGCATTGGCATCTGACTGACTGTTGTCACGATAACCATTTGAATGTCGCCCATAGTAATAAGCGTAATAAGAAAATTTTTTGTAAGTGCCGCTTATTGCATTGAAACTGCTTAATAAATTATACGAACCAGTTGTATTAATACTTTCAAAAGAAAATGCCTTCGTTGAATCTGGTCTCTTTGTTACATAATTGAGCATGCCGCCAAACTGTGCTCCATATTGCAACGAACCTGTTCCTCTTATCAATTCTATCTTTTCAAAACTTTCCATTGGTGCACTGTAATGACTGGCAGGATAGCCATACATATCGGAATTAATGATCACTCCGTTTTGACGGATATTAAATTCCCAACTACGATGCGGATCAAGTCCACGGGTAGAAATATTTAATTGGTTACCGCTGCCATCCATATCGTACACAAATACTCCCGGAATTTTCGAAAATAGCTGGCGACCGGTCTTGATGGCAATATTTGCATTTGTTCCGGCAAGGTTCACCACTTCATTTTTTTTTCCACTGTTCAGAAAACCATTGTACTCATCAGGTAAACGGGTGATATCCCTGCGCTGCCAGGCTTTTATAATAACTTCTCTTAATTCCTTTGATTGGGTACTGTCTGTCTGTGAAATACAAATAGACTGAAAAACGATCAACCCCACAATTAAAAACAATATTCTTTGCATCCGGCAAATTTAGTATGACAGGAGGAAATGACCGTTTGATATTTGTCATACGACATATTATTGTCGACAAAATGCAATTCATTATCTACTAGTGCAAGACAGTTTAGCTTGCGTTTGCGTGGACAATAAATAATTTATTTCAGCGGATTAGAAGTGGAGTCAGGTAAGAATAATAAAAGAGTTGTATTACAAGAAGCACTTGATTATAGCAAAAAACATAAGTGTACACTGATCATAAGTAAGCTTGACAGGCTAAATAGGAATGCTGCTTTTCTATTGAACTTAAAGGATTCAGGAATTAATTTCTTATGTGTTGAATTTCCAGAACTGAATACTCTCACATTGGAAGTGTTTGCTTCTTTTGCTCAGTTTGAAGCTGAGAGAATAAGCAAGAGATTTTGCAAAAAGAATTTTATCTGAGTTCGATGTTTCTATATGGAAGAATGAAAAACCACTTAGTTTTCAAGGGGTTTGACGTTTGTAGTCCCGGCAGGACAAATATCGAACAGAATAATCAAATATTTTAAGAATCTACATGAACAACTCTTACCAGTCGAGTCTTGAGTTGGGCTTTCACTAATATCCTTCAAAACTCTCCATTGTGATCGTTATCTTCATATTCATAGTGGTGTCATTGCATAAATCCTTTTCAAATAATCTATCACGTTCTGTTCTTCGTCTTTATTATACTTAAAGTTCATTGTCTGTTCAATTGCACCCGCTAGACTGATGAATATCTCTACCATTATAAACAAAGAGTTCCAAATATTGCTAATATTACCGTTGGGGTAAGTGGAAAGAATTTTGTTGTAAAGATCAGACGAAATGTAATGTTTCATATTTCGTCCGCCTTTTCCGAATGATACTGTAAACTCTGTCTTTATACCAATATACCATTCAATAATTTTTAGAAACATTGTCCGAACAGGACTTTCAAGCATTTCTTTTGCATACGTAACTTCTTTTCGCCAAAGTCCTTTCGCAACATATGTGCTTACCCACCAAAATTCATTGCAACAATCAATAAATTCCTTTTCAGTCGGTGGTTTAATAAGATAATCTGTGTTGCTTGATGGTGGCAGTTTGTCAAAGAGTTTGTCCTTATCTAATATTAGAATTGTGAGGCTATCCTCTTTATTCTGAGTTTTCAATTTGTCGAGAGGAAAGAGTGTTAAATCAATTCTGTTTCCATCCTTAAATAACATCAGGTAATGAAAAGAAGGATCGTCTTTTTCGCCTGCTATCATTTCGTCAGGAAGTTGCAAGATCATTCTTTCACCAAAAACATCTATCCATGAATGATCCCGTAAAAAGACATCAATTTCTTTAACGATGTAAACAATGTCGAAATCCTGAAAAATGTCCTTTACGGCTTTTGGGTTTGCTCTTGAACCATTAAGTAAAACAGCTCTAATCCTGTCATCAGCATTGGCTATATTCAAAATTAGAGTTATTACTTCTTGTTCACTTCTCATGGCACAAATTATGATTGCTTAATATGCCAACCAGCAAATGGTTTAACTGTTGCGCAATTGGGGCCGCCATCTCGTCCGGTTCCTGGAACAATTGTTTCCAAAGTAAGATCAGGGCTAGCAATTATTTTATCAATATCCTTCCAGGTAATTCCAGTCAAAGGAATTTTAAGTTTTCTTGACCAGCAAGTATTTGTTTGTCCTGCACAAGTTCCTATATCAATATAAATAAATTTATTGTTAGCCGGACCCTGAACAAAATGACCTGAAAATTTTGGTAGCAAGTCTTTTTGGCTTTCACCTTTTACCTGAATAGGAAACTTAAAGAACAAATCCTGGGCATCAGATCTTTGTTTTTGAATTGTTTCATAATTATTGCCAGATCCTTTTTGTAATCCAAAATCAACACCCTCTGTAGGTTTAATCAGGGTAATTTGAAGTGTAATGAAGCTATGCACAGCAGGGTTTATTCATTTGTATGGGAGGGCAGGCTACAGTGCCATAGCTGCAAAACACACAACAATCGCCCCGCTTTGGTTTTAATGTTGTTTCGCAGTTGGTACACTTATAAAAATATTGACAAGCATCTGTAGGCATTGTTTCTTCTTTCTGAAATCCGCATGCAGGGCAAGTAACTGTTGATTGTAGTAGTATTGTTTTTTCCATTCTCATTCGTTTTTATCGCAACATGATTTACCGTTCTCTTTTGAACATTTCTCCATTTCGCATTTTTCGTCAGCAATACAAAGCTCCGTTCTTGGCATTTTTCCTTTGCCTACATATTTTTCTCCGGCTTGCTGGATTTTTTCTTCTACTTTGTCGTATGCTTCGGTTGTTAAGTCTTTGTAAGATGAAATAGAAAGAAACAGTTCTTCATAGATCTTTGCAATATCTGCCTGGAACTGTTTTTCAAAAGATGGTTTGATCAAACCTTTCTTTTTATAACCATCAATAGTATTCTTTGCTATGATCTGAGCTTCCTCTTTACTTAGTTTATCAACTTCTTTGCTTTTAAACCATTCATTGCTTTTAGGAAATGTTTTCGCATAGTTTTTTGCTTCGCTTGAAGTTAAAGTGCTAAGCTCAATACTATGAGATTCGCTGACTGTTTGAACGATCTCTTCTTTTCTGTTTTCAACTGTTTTTTCATTCCATTGTACTGCCACTACCGTTCCTTTTTTATTCAACCATGCACCTTCAACTGCATCGCTATACTTTTCCAGGTCCGCTAACATGAACTTTGCTTTACTACCACAGCCAATTGATGGCGCTGCATGACAAACCAACGGAGCTTCATAAAATGAGACCGCTCTATCTGATGCACTCATAAGATCATAATTTTTTACTTTGTAACCTGTTTTATTAATGGCAGCTTCGATAGACTTTACATCAACTTTTGAATTATCAAAACTGACCAAAGTGCTTTGGGTAGCATACGATGTCTTGTAACTAATCACTCCATTTACCTTAGCAAGTTCATTGTTTACGTGTTCTTCGCAAGCCTCACAAGTCATCCCTTGTATGGTAAACTTTACCTGTTGCTTGCTATCAACTGCGGCAAGGGTAGGTGTACTTGCTTTTGGTGTGGGGTAAAATATCTTTGCATACAGAGGGAAAGCCATCATCAGAATAGCAAATAGAGTTACGATACTCAAAAACGTCTTTGACTGAAAGAAGGAAGCCTTCTTTGTTGTTTCGCAATTGCAATCCATATCATTTGTTTTAGTAGGTTTCAATTTTAAATACCAGGCCAGGCCAAGTGCCGCAACAGATAAACCGACCAAATAAGGTCTTGCTGGCTCTATCCATGAAAAGTTTGCTGCAATGCTGCTACTGCCAGCAAGCAAAGCAATAACAGGTGTGATGCAACAAAGAGAAGCTGCAATGGCTGATAATACACCGGCACTGGTAAATGTGCCTGTTGATCTTAAACTTATCATGCTGATTCAAGTTTTTGAGTTTGCTGATTGATGTGCTTGAAGAATGGTCTTAGTATTTTTAAGTTATCCTGGGTGAGTGAATAATAAATTGTTTGTCCTTCTTTTCGTGTTTCTACAATATTTCCATCTTTTAATTTTCTGAGATGCTGCGATACCGCAGGAATGGTCATGCCTAAAATATCAGCAAGGTCACAAGGGCAAAGCTCTTTTTCTTCTTCAAGCAAATAAAGGATCTTCAATCTTACTTCATTACCAGCAAGGGCAAGAATGCTTGAAAGACTTACAAATGACTTCTGTGCAGACTTGAGTTTCTCTTTGCAATTTTTTATTTGTTCATGGTCTGCAAATAATCTGATACAGGTTTCATTATTATTCATGAAGCGAAGATAGGGAAATAACTATTTAAGCAAATGCTTAAATATGATTCAGACTGAACTTTTTATAACATTCACACATCGCTCACATAATCGCAAAGGAAGTAACAAATAAACATGCCTTTGAACAAGTAGAATAAATACCATTTGGAGTTTCTTTCAGTAAGGTAATTTCCCCAAGGCAATGTCTAAATTGTTTATTTAAAATATCAGTTTTGATGGACATGCGGCTGCTTGCCCCAAAATTCTTCGGAAATTTTATTTAAGTCAGTATTGGGGAGTTTGGTGTGGTTGTTCATCATTTTTAATAACGTCGTCCATCTTACTTTATTCCTTCTAATGGTTTCCATTTTGATGCCATCAGGCCCAAGAGTTAATATAGAATATTCGGCTATTGAGATTCTGACACCAATTATCATATTATCGGAATCGCTGACTGAAAACGATGTTAATTTGGTTGAGATGTCAAAAAAGTCAAGTTTAAAGTCAATTCCTTTTGCTGATACTGTTTTCACCCAAACATATCCTTTAGCATCTTCAAATCTGTTATCATTAGAAGGAGGCGGAAACGGTGGCGGATTATCTGGAGGCTCAGGCGGTTCGGGTGTAAGTATTTGTGCATCTCTCATACAGGTTGTTAACCAACCAGACCAATCTTTGAAGTAATCGTACCAATCTTCTGACGAACTACCCGGACCTGGATCCATTGGTTCTTCTTCACCACATTCCCGTAAATCAAATAATTTTCTCATAGCTGTAAGTTTTGAGGTTAATGATTGGATTAAGTTAAGAATTATTGATGAATCTACCCGGATTTGCCCGTAATTATTCTAACTGACTTCAAAGAATTGAACCATAATATTTATCTGTGATATGCCAATAATTCCGTTTTGGTCGTCCGCATTCGTCGCTATTGTTGTTCGGCTTTCTTTTCTGCCTTCTCCGCATTTTCAATGATATCACCTTCCTTAAATAGAACATTTTTCATGATCACTTTCCATTTTTCCTTTTGACGCAATAAGAATTCGAGATCCATTGCAAAATGGATGAACTCTTCTTCCTGCGCCTTTTGCATGATCTTTTTTGCGTCTTTATCTTTTTCCAATGAAATACGTTGCTCATACCAACCGATGGCTTCAGCTTCTTCTGTTAAAGATGTAAGCATACGGGCAAATGTTCTTGTCTTTTGAGACAATTCATTTGCGGGTTCATGATACTGATCGAATGACATAATGTAATGTTTTGTTTGTTAATATTATTCGTATTGCATTCAAAGCCCGTACCAATCAGGCTAATGTTCTTATTAAAGGGGATTTTTTATACAACTGAATGAATCTATCAATACCAAGAATTTTTATCATTTTCTTTCTGCCAACTAAAAATGTTTTACTTTCCAAATCCTTGCTAAAATAATAAACCGGTGTCGGGCTATATGTTTTATATAGAATAATAATATCAGAGCTATCAACTAATTCATAGGTGTTTCCCTGGTAAAACCTGAGTGTCTTGTATTTTGTATTTTGAAAACCCCACAGTTCTTTCTTCCTGATTTTTGTTTTGCTTCCATCATTCTTAATCAGCAGTAGAAATCTTCCGTGATTGCCCCAGGGTGTCCGAATTTTCTTTATTCCTTGCCCGGAGATTGCAGGGCTATTTACATCTGTTGCTTTATAGAAGATCCTGTCTTGTGAATAGGTAATGCTACCACTTAGTATTAAATAGATAATAAGGATAGTTTTCATAATATTCATATTCGTTATGTTAATCTTCTAGCAATGCAAAAGAGGGTGCATTCCTTTATCATCTTACATACAAAGATTACATTTTACTGTTTTGTATCCTCACGGCATTCAGTATTGCCAGTAAAGCAACTCCCACATCAGCAATTACAGCTTCCCATAAAGTGGCTATGCCACCTGCTCCTAAAATCAGCACAAATATTTTTACTGTCATTGCCATAATGATATTCTGCCAAACAATGTTTCTTGTTATTTTACCAATTTTAATAGCCGAAACAATTTTATGTGGCTGGTCATTCTGAATAACAACATCAGCCGTTTCAATAGTGGCATCACTTCCTAATCCACCCATTGCTATACCTGCATCAGCAAGGGCAACAACAGGAGCATCGTTTACACCATCACCAACAAATGCAATATGTTTGCCTTCATTCTTCAACTGCTGTACTTTTTCTACTTTTCCTTCGGGTAGCAAATCGCCGTATGCCTCATCAATGCCAACTGACTTTGCCACATCATCTACTACTGATTGCTTGTCGCCAGAAAGCATGACCGTTTTTATATTAAGGCTGTGCATGTCTTTAACAGTCTGTACTGCATCTTCTTTTATTTCATCTGCTATTGTGATATAACCTGTATATTGATTATTGATTGCTATTACTACAATTGTATCAACTATCTTTTCAATCTCTGCCGGATAATCAATATTGAATTTTTTCAACAGCTTCACATTACCCGCAAGCATTTCTTTTCCATCAACTTTACCCTTCAAACCATGACCTGAGATTTCTTCTACCCCTTCGACTTTTATATTGTTCGTTATATCGCCTGCATACTCCGTAACGGCTTTTGCAATAGGATGTGTAGAATTCTTTTCAAGGGCTGCGGTTAATTTCACCAATTCCTTTTCATCTATATTATTGGGTACTACTTTTTGTACTTTAAAAACTCCCTTCGTCATTGTGCCGGTCTTATCCATTACAATCACATTTATCTTAGTCATCACATCCAGGAAATTACCTCCTTTAAATAAAATGCCATTTCTTGATGCCAAACCTATACCACCAAAATATCCCAAAGGAATTGATACCACCAATGCACAGGGACAACTGATAACAAGAAAAACTAATGCACGGTAAAACCATGTTTGAAAATTATAATCAGCAACAAAGAAATAGGGAACAAAACATACTGCCACGGCTAAGAAAAATACAATAGGTGTATAAATTTTTGCAAAACGGGAAATAAATAATTGTGTTTGTGATTTTCTTGCCGTAGCATCCTGCACCATTTCTAATATCTTACTCAGCTTGCTGTCTTTGAAAAGTGCTTTTACTTTTATTTCAGCTACTGTATTAAGATTAATCATTCCGGCTAAGATGATTTCGCCTTTATGTTTTGTATCGGGTTTGCTTTCTCCTGTTAACGCAGCTGTATTAAAGGAAGCATTTTCTGAAATCAATTCTCCATCTAAGGCAACTTTTTCTCCCGGTTTCACTTGTATGGTTTCTCCTAATTCTATAATAGAGGGGTCGGCAACAATAGGTGCATTATTGCGTATAACCGTTACTTCATCCGGCCGTATATCTAACAAAGCCTTTATACTTCTCTTCGCATTGTTGACCGCAGCATCCTGAAACCATTCTCCAATCTGATAAAATGCCATTACTGCAACACCTTCCTCGTATTCACCAATAACAAATGCACCAATAGTAGCGACACTCATTAATACAAACTCATTAAAGAAATCGCCCCGTCTTGATTTGCGAAAAGCGAGGCCTAGTACTTTACGGCCTGCCAACAGGTAAGCAATAAGATTTATTACCAAAGATGGAATTTTCGGCAGCTCTATTTTAAATCCGTATTCCAATACAAGCAATACAATCAAGATCAACAATGCCAGTAATAAATCCCAATGTTCCTTCCAGCCGCTTCTATTTTCTTCGCCAATTTCATCATGCTTATGCCCGTCATCATCACTATGCGGTTTATTCGCTGTATTCATAGTTTTAACAATTGCTCCTTCAGGGGCTTTTTCGTTTGAATGTTCTTCGTGATTGTGTTCCATAACTTTTAATTAATAAAGAATGAGATAACACCTGTAATGATTAATACAAGACCGGTTATAATACCTGCATTATGTTCCCATTTATGCCAGTTCAGTTTCAATAACCCTTTATATACTATCCGTATCCATATCAGCATACCTGCTATTGTGATGATGGAATACATGGCAGCAATTGCAGCCAGTACATACCAGCCTTTACTTCCTGCCAATAAGAAATACGCTTCAATTTCCATGCAGGGAGAAAGAAACATGGCAACAATCAATGCCAGTATGATTGAACTTTTTTTCCTTTTCTTTTCAATCTGTTCTTTCTGCAAATGAAAATGATGATGTGTATAATGCTGACGAACAAAATAAAGGCCAATCAATACTAAAACAGAAGGGCCGATTATACGAGTAAAGTCTTCTATATGCACTGTCAGCTCGCTGCCAATCAATCCAAGCAATAAACCAATGATAACTGTACTGATGACATGAGCCATCCCTGCAATAAATGTAACACGGGTTGTTTCACCTAAACTCCAACCTTCCTTTCTCCCAATTGCGAGTACAGGCAACCAGTGATTAGGTATCACTGCATGTAGCACACTGATCAATACACTGCCAATAATAATGCTATACATACTACTTTCGATTTTCCCCTTTTATTGCAGAGATAGTTTTTACCACTTGTTCAAGCACTAGTTGTTTATTTATTATTTGAGGATCAATTTCCAGTTTTATTTCTCCACTGGATGAAATACTGGAACCTAAGACACCTTTAATTGTTTTTAACTCATCTTCAATTGGCATTGCTATTGCACTTGCACCATAAGGATTTGAAGTACCACTTATTTCAGTCGATAAATGAATATTCATTTTATTTATAGTCGCATGGTTTGATACTACGATTGATTCAATCTTATCGAGAGACGATTTTAGAATCTGATAAATAATAGTTATTTGGGCTGAGCTTTCATTGTCTGCCTTGACTATATCTACCCTCTCTATGGCACCATAGCTATTTAATGCATTAGCAATTTGTTTGTACCAGTTAAAAGCTTTTTCTGCTACAGTAACATTCAAAAAAAGTTGTATTTCTGTCATGATGGATAAGTATTTATCTTTTCATCTTGAATATTAATCAATGCTCTTCTTCTTCTTCACCTCCTTTTGTTTTTGATAAAATGTAAAACGCTCCTTTGGTGACCACTCTGGCATTTTCTGGTGCTTTATCAGCAAATGTGATCTGTATATATCCCAATTCAGACACACCAGTAATCACTTCCACCATCTTAAAAGCCAGTTTATTTTCTCCGGTTTCTGATCCCTCTTTTTTATCGCTATCTGCTTCTTTTTTTTCATTAGCCTCTGTTTTAATTCCTTTATCTGCGTCATGCTCCTTTTGTTCTTCATCTACTATGAATATATATTCCTTCCCTTCTGATTTAACTACAGCATCAACAGGTACTGCGGTTACACTTTCATTACCGACTTTAATCAAGGCCGATACATACATTCCCGGAATTAATTTGTGTTTTGCACCTTCTTTTATTACGGCATGAACAATTACTGCTTTGTTTTCACTCTCAAATGATTGATTGATTCCATAAACACGACCTGTTATCTGGCGATTATCCTGGTTGGTCAAAATGAAATTCACTTCCTGTCCGGCTTTCACCTTGAACAAATCTTTTTCAAAAACAAGCAAATCACAATGAATATTGGAATTATCAATAATGTCCATTAATGATTTTGTAACATCCACATAAGTTCCTGCATTGACATTTATATGGCCTATGACTCCTCCAATTGGAGCCATGATAGGAAGTTGGGTTGCAATATTGCCGCTTGCTACAGATACAGGATTTATTCCCAATTGCTTCATTTGGGTTTCCAAGCCTGTTAACCGTGCTCTTTCTGCCATCAAATTACTTTCAGCTTGTTGGTAAATTTTTCCAGTCCCCGCATTGTTTTCTTTTAACTCTTTTTGCCTTTCAAATTCCTGCACTGTATAGCTGTGACCTTTTTTAATAGTAAGATATTCCTGTTGTAGCTTAATGAATTCGGGGTTTTCAATCATAGCAACAGTTTGTCCTTTTTTTACAGAGTTACCTTCCAGAACAAAAATTCTTTTAATCACTCCGCCAATCAGAGATGTAACGTCTGCTTTGTTCTGAGGGGGAACTTCAAGCTGACCGCTTGCTTTTATTACACTACTAAGATTCTTTTGTTCAATCTTTCCAATCTCTATACCAACAGCTTTTATTTGTTCTTCTGTCAGTTCAACAGCCTCTGAATGTTCGTCATTTTCTGACGCTTGCACATGCTTTTCGTTGGTCGTCGTTGTTGTTGCTTTTTCGATTTCTGTTTTACCGGTTGAATTGCAGGATGCAATAACAAGTACGGAAAACAATATCGTTATGATTTTTATACTCATCATACTAGTAAATTTTATTTTTCTATTTGTAGTCATATTATTTGCCTTTTAAAGAATTTAATTGGATTATTACTTCGTTATACTCACGAACTGCTTCTATATAGTTTAGTTGCGTTGATATTGCCTGTGTCATGTTTTGGACAAATTCAATGTACCCGATTTCTCCTTTTTCATACGAAAAGATGGAAATACGCAATAATTCCCTTGCCTGAGTGTTGCCAATTGACTGGTAATAGTCTATGGCTTGTTGAAGTTTTATGTATTCGTTTATCAATTGATAGTATGAATTATTCAAATTCGCTAAAGCAAGTTTAGCATCCGTTTCAGCAATTTCTGTTTGCACCTTTAATGATTCTACTCTGGATTTTTGGGCCTTTGAAAAAATAGGGACAGCGACTCCCAATTGTAAACCACCGATTCTGGTTCCAGGCGTATAGGTTCTATTCAACTTGGCTGGATCAAAATCTTTTATCACCAATTGATGGAAATACCCCAAATTAAGATCGGGAGACTGTTTTTTCTTTTCTGCATCTGTTTCTGCCTTAGCAACTTCAATCCTCTGATTGTAATAATTAACAATGGGATGATTATTCAGACCAGCAGTATCGAAGGAAAAGGTTTCTGGTAGTTTGTAATACTCTGAGACCAATGGCATAATGGTATCTGTAATATTCAATAACTTTTGAAGTGCCAATTGATTTATGACCAGATCGGTTTGTGTTTGCCTCTTTTGCAATTGGATCTCCCGGAACCTTGTCTCAGCTGTAAGCCTTTCAAGATTTGAGGTTTCGCCACTCGTATAACGAACCTGTGCCTTGTCATTAAAATTTCGATACACACTATCCTGGTAATTCAACAATTTTAATTTTTCTTCTATATAAGCCAAATTATAATAAGCCAGCTTAACATCCCTTATCAATTCATATTTTGCAACTTCCAGAGATTTTTCAGACAAAATCGTTTGTTGAAGCAAAGCATTGCTCTGTGCCTTGTATTTTCCCGGCAATGCAATTGTCTGAGTAACACCAATACTATTGTCTATATTTCCTCCACTTGAAGGATCTTGCGTAAAAATGAAATTGGTTTTCTGAATATCCTTTGCCGTCTTTTGCAATAGCTGATTTTGCTTAATACTTAACGAAGAAGACTTTACCTGGTAATTGTTTTGCAAAGCAATATTGATAGTTTCTTCAAGTGACTTTGCAACAGTTTGCGCCCTAGTGATATTTGAAGGTGCCATGCTAAATACTATTGCGATCAGAATTGCCGACACAGTAGGAATGGTTCTCATACTTTTCTTTTTGAATTTTATTTTACTGGAAAACAGGATATACAAGGCTGGTAAAACGAATAAAGTAAGAATGGTAGCTGTTATTAAGCCCCCGATAACGACTGTGGCTAGTGGTTTTTGAACTTCAGCTCCTGCGCCGGATGATAAAGCCATTGGTAAGAATCCTAATGATGCTACAGCGGCAGTCATAATAACCGGTCTTAATCTTACTCTTGTTCCTTCGATTACCCGTTGATATATATCTGTCATGCCTTCCTGTTTCAACTGGTTAAAGTAACCAATCAATACAATGCCATTTAATACGGCGACACCAAAAAGGGCAATAAAACCAACACCTGCTGAGATGCTGAATGGCATTCCCCTGATCAGTAAAGCAAAAACACCTCCAATGGTTGCTAATGGAACTGCAGTAAAAATGAGAAGCATCTGGGAAAAAGACCTGAAAGTGATATACAACAGTAAAAGGATTAAAAACATCGCCACAGGCACAGCTACTGACAATCGCTGTTTGGCTTCCTTCAAATTCTGGAATTGCCCACCATACGTAACATAATAACCAGTTGGCAATTTCAATTTTTGATCCAGCACCTGTTGAATATCGGTAACTGTTCTTTCAACATCACGTCCACGAACATTAAACCCAACATAAATTCTTCTTTTGCCATCTTCTCTTGAAACCTGGGCAGGGGCATCTTTAAATTCAACTTTTGCAACCTGATCCAAAGGAACTTTACTTCCGGAAGGAAGCGGGATATATAAGTTCTCAATATTGATAATATTTTCTCTCAGATTTCTTTGCAACCTCACAACCATATCAAACCGTTTTTCACCTTCAAACACTACTCCCGACACATTACCGGCAAATGCTGTTTTCAATATCATATTTACATCACTAATATTTAATCCATATTGCGCTATTTTATCACGGTTATACTCAACAATTACCTGTGGTAAACCAGTCACTTTTTCTACAAAAGGTTCGCCTACTCCTTTTATTGGTGCAATTAATTTGGCAACTTTATTTGCCTGTTGGGTTAATATGTCCAGGTCGTCTCCATAGATTTTAATAGCAACGTCCTGTCTTATCCCGGTCATAAGTTCATTAAACCTCATTTGCATGGGTTGTGTTATTTCCATATTTACACCAGGCAGCACTGATAATGCTTCTTCCATCTTTTCCATCATCTCTTCTCTTGTTTTGGCGGTTTTCCATTCTTCTTTCGGTTTCATGGCTACCATCATATCACCTCTTTCTATTGGCATAGGGTCTGTTGGAATTTCAGAGCTTCCTATTCTTGTAACGGCTTGTTTTACTTCGGGAAAGTTTTCCTTTAATATTTTTTCGGCCTTGCCAAATGTTTCTACAACCTGCGTTAAAGATGTTCCCTGTGCCATACTTATTTCCACAGTCAGGTCACCTTCCTCAAGATTAGGGATGAATTCTCCGCCCATTTTGCTAAAAATCCAAATTGATATGGCAAAGAGTAAAACCGCTATAGTAACTGTTAGCTTCTTAAACTTTAATACGGAAGCAAGCATAGGTGTATAAATGCGCTTCAGAAAATCCATTATCCTGTCTGATATGTTGCGCTTGTGCGTTGTCTTCTTACTAAGAAATAATGAACTCATCATAGGAACATAAGTAAGAGAAAGGAGAAATGCACCCAATATGGCGAATGCGACCGTTTGCGCCATCGGCTTAAACATTTTTCCTTCAATGCCGATAAGAGATAACAAGGGTAGGTAAACAATCAGAATTATAATTTGTCCAAAGGCAGCCGAATTCATCATACGCTTTGAACTTTCAAACACTTCACTATCCATTTGTTGCTGGGATAACTTAGGAATTCCCTGGTGATGATGCTTACTCATGAATATCCGGTGGACTACACTTTCAACGATGATTACAGCCCCGTCCACGATCAATCCAAAATCAATAGCACCCAAACTCATGAGGTTTCCAGATACTCCGAACAATTTCATTAATGAAAAAGCAAAGAGCATGGACAAAGGAATTACTGATGCTACAATAAGCCCGGCTCGCAGATTTCCTAAAAGCAACACCAAAATAAATACTACAATTAAAGCACCTTCAATCAAATTCTTTTTTACAGTGCCGATAGCCCTTCCAACTAATTCTGTTCTATCAATAAATGGCTCAATGATCACACCTTCGGGTAATGACTTTTGGATTTGAATCATCCGTTCTTTTACATTCTTAATTACCTGGTTAAAATTTTCTCCCTTTAACATTAAGGTAATGCCAGCAACAACTTCTCCCTGCCCATTTCGGGTAACTGCACCATACCGTGTTGCATTTCCAAATTGCACTGTAGCAACATCTCTGATCAAAATGGGAATATTGTTGATATTCTTGACAACTATCTTCTCGATGTCTGTAAGCGTTTTTACCTGCCCTAAGCCTCTGATGAAATAAGTATTGTTTCGTTGCTCAATATAAGAGCCGCCGGTATTTTCATTGTTTTTCTCCAGGGCTTCAAATATGTCAACAACGGTTAAGTTCAGGGAATTTAATTTTTCATTATCGACAGCGATTTCATATTGTTTTACATAGCCGCCCCATCCACTTACTTCAGCAACTCCTGGTGTCCCCGCTAATTGAGTTTTAATGATCCAATCCTGCATGGTACGCAGATCCGTAGCAGAATATTTCTTTTCATAACCCGGTTTGGTATGCAGGACATATTGATAAATCTCCCCAAGACCCGTTGTGATAGGAGCTAAGGAAGGCTCTCCAACACCCTGTGGGATTTTAGCTTCGGCTTCTTTCAATCTTTCATTTATCTGGGCTCTTGCCCAGTAAACGTCCACCTTATCCTTAAATACTATTGTAATAACAGAAATACCAGACCGGGAAATAGACCTTTTTTCAATTACATCAGGAACATTGGCCATTGATAGTTCAATAGGTGCTGTAATGATCTGTTCTACCTCCTGGGCACCTAATGTGGGTGCAAGGGTAATCACCTGTACCTGGTTATTGGTTATGTCCGGAACAGCATCAATCGGTAGTTTGCTTAAAGAGTAAACTCCCCAAATAACCAAGAGTGCCGTCATAGCTCCAACGGCCATTTTATTCTTTATGGAGAATTTTATAATTTTTTCAAACATAATTTTTAGTGTTTTGAAATATGCCTATAATGTTTAATAGCCATGCTCACCATAGCCAGCACCAATAAAAGTGAAAGCAGAATGATCGCAATAATCTTTGTAATCTGCATCCATTTGGGTTTTACAGGATTTTTGATTTTACCATACGATGGTGTCTGATGTTTTTTCTTACGTCGTAATGGCCTTGATTTAGCCATAAACCATAATTATAAAAAGGGAATAATAAAATATTGCCTGATGTTTCAGGCTGTTTCAATGAAAAAAAGAAGAATTATGAGAACAGCTTGGGCGGTTGCCAGATTGAATAAGATACATTGCTTGTAAAAGCAAAATCAAATTGTGGAAATTTCTCTGATTGAAAATTAACTTTTGAAACTTCAATCTTTGATAAAGGGGAATAAAAAGCAGAAGCTGGACAGCATGAACAATTACAGAAAGGTGTGCAGGCTTCTTTTGAATCATTATGTTGCTGTTGATCGGCGGGAAACGAAATTTTGGCTTCTGTGCCTACATTACATTCCATGCTGTCTTTACAATGGATGCATGAGAGATAAAGCACAAAAAAACTGAATATGAAGAAGAAAAATTTCATCATTGCAAAAATAACGGGATATGTTACAAATTGTTATAAAATCAGGCTTTAAAATGTCACTTTGGTTGAAAAAATAGAAAATCACCGATGTTTTTACTAATTTCGGAAGCATTGTCCTAAGTTATTAATAGGCTATTCTTTTTAAGTTCATGCATGTTCAATAATTTCTTGGAGAATAGGTAAAAGTATACGATACTCAGAGGGAATGATTAGGAATAAAATTCAGCCCAGTAGTTTTGAAACTAACTTAAATTTATTTGTAAATTTAGCAACTAAAATAAAAAAATGAAACACCTTAAATTGTTGCCAATTTTAATGATAATGGGAATCACAGTTAATGCCCAAGAAAAGGATTGTACAGATGCTTGCTGTAAAAAGGAAACAACATTTAAATGCAAGCTAACTACCTCTGAGTTTAGAGAAAGAAAAGCTACTGTTATAGCTGATCTAAAAAGTATAATGAAAAGGAAAAAAGAATTGAAAAACGGTTATGCCTATAAATTTCCTGGCTCTGATGATGTTATTGCTAAACTTAATGAGTTTATAAAAACAGAAAAAGAATGTTGTGATTTCTTCTCATTCAACCTCACTATATCAAGCGACAAATCCACTGCATGGTTAGAAATAACTGGTGAAAAGGGGGTTAAGGAATTCATCAACACAGAAATAGAAATGTAAACCATAAAGCCCTGAAATATGAAAATTTATGAAGCCCGCTTAATACGGGCTTTTTAATTTGCGTTTCCATCAAATATTTCAAACTGAGACAGTACGAAATTTCTGATTATAAATGGGGCACAAGACACTAAATATAGCGACCCTTAACAAAGATCCATTTTTGATATTTTGAATGTAGTTTTTTGCATAAAAAAGCCAAACTATTTAGTAGACTTTGTATGAGTTTCAATATGATGTTTGAGTTGTTCCTTGAGAGTTATCAGGTATTGTTCGAGGTCAGTCGTGCAAATTGTCTTTTCAGGTGTGTCACAAATGTCTAAAGGAGTTTCATTCAGAAAATTGTATAGTTCAGGATATTTAGTCTCTATTTCTGTTGTTATTTGAATTATTTCCTGCATTAGTTGATTGATAGTCTTCATCGCTTTAAGTTTAATTGTCTATATATTTAGTCTGGCGTCTTACCATTACTTCTAACACATAAATATACCCCGTGCTCCGGTTTTTTAATTCCCCCAATGGATCGTTAATTGTATCAAGTCTGCATTCGGAAAATTTATTGTTCTGATATAATTTATATCCCTTAACATTTTGAAAGTCTTATTTGTCTAACTAAACCAATTTAGACAACTTCATTTCCTTTGCTATTTTATTTTATACCTCCAGTCTCTTGTCTTGCAATTCTAATTGTTTTCTCTTTGTCATCCGTCCAGGCAAAAATCAGCGTGTTACCAGATTTTGCCATCTGCGGAAACCCACTTGATCTTGCCTCAGAAGAAGAGGCGATCAAAATCGGTGAATCCTTTTTCCCGTCAGAATAAACTTTGACAGCTTTAATTGAAGAGCCTTCCATCCAGCTAACCGCAGCAGTCACAGAATCCAGCATCACAATATCTACTCTTCCAATTGGCTTGCCTTCATCAATGCGTATTGGTTCCTTAAAGGTTACTCCGCCATCATTTGAAAAAATTACATTGACTTGTCCTTTTTTATCAGTCATAGAAAACCATGCGATGGCAAGATTATTATTTATTGCATCAGCACGGGGTCCATTCACGGGGCAGGCTTTAATCTGCCAATTATCAGCGTGAATCGTTTCAGGCGTACTCCATTCTCCGTTTGCATAACGAACAATTGACATATCCCTCACTTCATTATCTGACCGATCTCGGTATACAACAACGGGGCCATCACTTGTGATAGCGGCACTTGTCTGGCAACAATCACAAACTCTTCCATCAAGTTCCCATTCATTTATTTTATTCCCTTTTTTATCTACTAATGCTGCCCGCAATGTCATTTCGCCATGATGACCATCATGACCGCCGTGGCTTTCCTCAGTCGCAGTTTTTCTTCCATCAAGCCAGCAAATAAAAAACTGCTCATTGTAAGGGAGGATGGATACAAATCCATGCTCTGCTTTTTTATTATCATCGTGTAGGGTAACCGCATGCCTCCATGTCCTTCCACTATCATTCGACGATATCAGTTTTACATCATAAGTGAATTTTGCTGTGTCACTCTTTTCTAAAAAATGAGCAAAAAAGTTATTACTATCTGATGCGATCACTGGATAATCAGCCCAGTTTACAAACCAGTTTTTTCCGGAAGCAATTGTTATGGGATCTGACCATTTATCATTTGCAAGTGCAGAAAATTTCAGGGTACTTTCTTTCCCTCGCTTTTCAATCCACGACAAATAAACATTTTCATTTTTATCTGTAAACAAATATGGTTCAGCACAGGAATCGGATGTTGGTGAAGTAAGCATCATTACCTTTTCAGTTCCAATAACTGGATTGTCATTCTTATCGTTTGAGCAAGATATTATCATTCCTGTCACCAATAAAGCAAACCAAAGTTTTTCCATTATTGTTTAGCAATTTTTTGAATTAAATCAATATTTGTTTTGTCATCCCATTTACGATACCCCATTTCTGAGAAAACAAGTTTCCCATCCGGATTAAAAATAAGAGTTGTTGGAAGACCTATAATGTTTAATTCTTCCATATTATCCGCTTTCACAAAATTGAATCCATAATCATGTTCCTTGTTGAATACTTCTATTTCACCAGTAGTTTCAGTTGATGCAAATAAAAATTCTATATTCTCATTCTTCAAAATTTCTTTTGCCTTCTTAATAGATGGCATTTCTTCAAGGCAAGGTTTACACCATGTAGCCCAAAAATTGATGAATACGGTCTTACCCTTATATTTCTTTATGTCTACCGGCTGTTCATTCAGGCTGATCAATCTAACTGTATCAATTGTGGTTTGTAAAGATTCAACGGAATCAAGTTTGTGCTTTTCTGCATCCTTGCAAGCAATCACTCCTAATAAAAAGAATAAACCAAGTTTTGGAAGTATATTCATTCTGAAATATTCTTTTTAGAATTAATTTGGCGTTTTAGTAATTGTGCATTTATGGCCACAATTATAGTACTTAAACTCATAAAGACGGCCCCGATAGCAGGATCTAATACAAATCCCGAAGAATACAAAACACCTGCAGCCAACGGAATTGCAATTGCATTATATCCAGTAGCCCAGATAAGATTCTGCACCATTTTTTTATAAGTAGCTTTTCCAAACAAGATTAAATTCAAAATATCTTTTGGATTACTGTTTACTAAAATAATATCAGCAGTTTCGGCAGCAACATCAGTGCCTGAGCCAACGGCAATGCCTACATCTGCTTGTGCTAATGCCGGAGCATCATTTACGCCGTCTCCAGTCATAGCTACAAATTCATTTTTATTTTGAAGTTCTTTTACAATCTCCACTTTCTGATGCGGCAACACTTCTGAATAATAACCGTCCAGACCTAATTCATCAGCAACAGCTTTAGCAACTTTCTCATTATCGCCTGTGGCCATCATGACCTTGATTCCATTCTTTTTAAATGACTGAATAGCGGGCTTTGATTCGGGACGGATTTCGTCTGCTAACGCAACATAACCTGCAAGCTGATTGTCAAGCAACACAAAAACAATAGTTTCTGCTTCGCTAGAAGTACTATTTGCCGGAATTGAGATATTTTTCTCTTTCAGATATCCCGGACTAATCACCTTTATATTTTTGCCATTCACATTTGCTTCAACACCTTTCCCGGTTATGGCATTAAAGTTTTCTACTTTGAAAATTTCCAGCTTCTCTTCTTTTGCTTTTTGTGTTATTCCGACTGCAATAGGATGCTCTGATGATTGTTCCAATGAAGCAGCATATTGAAGCAAATCTTTTTTATTAATATCACCAATCGTTTCAATTCTTGTTACACCAAATTCACCTTTTGTCAATGTTCCTGTTTTGTCAAATACTATAGTGGTAATTTTTCTTGAATTTTCAAAAGCAGTCCGGTTACGGATCAATAAACCATTTTGTGCAGAAACAGCGGTTGAAATTGCAACCACTAAAGGAATTGCCAGACCCAATGCGTGTGGACAGGATATCACCATCACGGTTACCATTCTTTCGACAGCATAATTAGTTTCACTTCCTAACAATAACCAGACTACCAGGGTTGATATACCTACAAAAAGAGCAATATAGGTAAGCCATTTTGCTGCTCGATCTGCAAGATGTTGTGTTTTTGATTTTGTTCTTTGCGCTTCCTCAACTAATTTGATCACTTTGTTCAGGTAGCTATCCTTACCTGTATGTAATACTTTTACCTTTAGTGATCCATTCCCATTGATAGAGCCACCAATTACTTTATCATTTTTCTCTTTCTTTACTGGGATACTCTCACCCGTCAGCATACTTTCATTTAAATAACTTTCACCTTCTGTAACTATTCCATCAGCTGGAACTTTTTCACCCGGTTTGATAAGTACTATATCATTGCTCTGCAGATCTTCCAATTTAACATCCATCACATGGTCGCCATGAACTTTGTGTGCCTCAGCCGGCATCATGCTTACAAGCAATTGCAATGCTTTAGAAGCGCCGAGCACTGATTTCATCTCCAGCCAGTGACCTAGGAGCATGATATCAATCAGTGTTGCTAATTCCCAGAAAAAATCCATGCCTGGAAAACCGAATATTATTGCTACACTGAAAACATAAGCGACCGTAATAGCCAAAGCAATCAACGTCATCATTCCCGGAGATTTCGCTTTTAATTCTTCAGTTATTCCTTTTAAAAAAGGCCAGCCGCCATAAAAGAAAATAAAACTTGATAAAATCAGTAGCACATATTTATCTCCGGCAAATTTTAAGTCAAACCTCAGCCAATGCTGTATCATTTCCGACAACAGTAAAATTGGCACAGTAAGAATTAATGAGATCCAAAAACGGTTCTTGAAATCAACAATCATCATGGCGTGATGATCATGACCTTCATGACCAATTGGTGGGTTCATGTCATGATGCGCATGTGACATAGATTTGGCTGCTTCGTCTTTTACAGGTACTAAGTCCATTCCGCATTTAGGACATTTGCCGGGTTTGTCCTGTACAATTTCAGGATGCATGGGGCAGGTATATTTTTGTTGATGCTGATGTTCCATTTCTTTTTTTTATTTGTGAAGCCGGTAAAGAATTAACGCAAATGCCCAGAGGCTGGTAAAAGATAACAAAAGCCACTTAAAATCTGAACCAATTATAAAATTGACAACTGTCATTAAACCTATTGAACTTATTCCTGAGAGGGCAATGATACCAAATGCTCCAGGCAGGCGTTTGCGAAAAGATGTGAATGAAATAAAAATAGCCAGTAATCCTGTTGTGAAAATGTAACCTCCCATTACCCAAAAAACCTTTTGCAACCAGCCAGATAAACCAGGAGTATTATCATGAATGGTTGATATAGTTGTTCCCACGTAACGCAGGTCTTCAGGCAGTAAGGGAGGTCGAAGAAAAATAAAGTACAGACCCATACCAGCAAGGAGTAAACCTGCTGATGAAAGTATAATTGCTGAGTATGGCTTAAACTGTATAATGTTAAAATTAATTTTGCTTAGAATTTTTCTCAAGTTCCTTCTTAGTATCATTCAGCATATTATTCAAACACCAGTTTGCATACAATGGTGCTAAGAATAAAGCGACAAATCTGAAAATCACATTTTTTGGTTTTGTATAAGCAATACTCAATTCTGTTTTCGTATCTTTTCCTTCGGGGACAAGGATGAGATGCATTTGATACCATTTAAGTATAATCATTTTTGCTTCGCCAACTGTTTCCCAAACCTTTTCTTTCCCTTTTATCCATTTGGTGACAACTACGGTGAATTCCATGGTGAAGCCCATCATCTTTCCATACCACCGAAATTTCGAATTGATCCCGGTTGCATTTTCTGAAAGTTGCTTCAACTTTAATTTGCTACCCATCATGGGCATTGAATTTTTAGTCATGTGCATTCCGGCATTACTGATATTGTCCATGTAAGCAAAAACTTCTTCCGATGTGGAATGAATGATAATGCTTTTTGTTTTTATTTTCATAACTAAAGATTTTTTAGAATGAAATCAATTCGTTCCTCCGGTGGAAGCACAGGAACCTGAACGCTTTCCAGCACAGTGGGATCCGAAGCTTGGAATTCACGTGACTTGAAGTCGCGGCC
>JADMIO011678442.1_pt1 | contig 100081 bp, 92 predicted proteins | sample 8958161 | NCBI WGS metagenome assembly JADMIO01 (sample SAMN16585339, study PRJNA669376) | soil metagenome | isolation source: Crop rotation soil | place: USA: Cullars Rotation, Alabama | collected 2011 | reverse complement strand
CACCCGAAGGTGAGCCAGTGTGATTACATTTGCGGCCTAACTGTGGCCAGTCCAGTTACGCTGGAGTCACTAGTATTTAGGTGACACTATAGAAGCGGCCGCGACAACTTGTCCACGTGGAATTCTAAGCTTAGGATCCCAATGTGCTGGAAAGGGCCGCCAAGATGCTCAATCCTTCCACCGATTTGGAGGAACTTTCCAGGCGCGCGTTCGTGCAACTCGACGGCGTCAGCGATGAATGGATCAAGGGATTGACGGTCGAGAAGGTTGCCGGCGGGCAAATCTCCGATCCCGACAACGAAGCGATGGCCGCCATGGCGAAGGACGGCCGATCTCCGTGCTGCATCGAAGCCAAATGACATCCGCCGGCGAGCGCCGTCAACGCTGGATTGTCGCTGCCCCGGCATTCGCCTGTGCGCTGGCGCTGATCGCTCACTGGATCATTCCCAATCCTCCCGGCATTCCACCTGCGTCGCATTACGAGAACTTCCTACTCATCGCCTTGATCGCCACGGGTCTTGTCCTAGAGGCTCAAGTCTTCTGGCCGGCGCTGAAGCGCGCATATCGAGACAAAGCGCCGATCTACGCGGCCGTCATCGTGTTGCTGTGCATGTGGGATGTGGTCACGCGAAAACTCGCGCTGCTTCCGCTGCCGTATTTTCCGCCTCCGGAAATGGTGCTGGCCAGCATCGTGAGCGACTGGAAGCTGCTGGCGGAGAGCGCATATCACTCCCTGATCCTGCTGCTGACCGGCTACGCCGCGGGTGTCGTCGCCGGCGTGGTCAGCGGCGTGCTGATCGGATGGTCCCCGCGCGTGCGCTACTGGGCCATGCCCCTGCTCAAAGTCGTCGGGCCAGTTCCGGCGACCGCGTGGATCCCGCTGGCGCTGGTTCTCTTTCCCTCGTCCTTCGCCGGTGGAGTCGCGCTGATTGCGCTGGCAGTCTGGTTCCCGGTGACGATGCTGACCAGCTCCGGCGTCTCCAACGTCCGCGTCAGCTATCTCGACGTCGCCCGCACTCTCGGCGCGGGGCGCGCGTATCTGATCTTCCGCGTCGCGATTCCATCGGCCCTGCCGAGCATCTTCCTGGGATTGTTCATGGGACTCTGCACCTCGTTCCTGACCCTGATGGTGGCGGAAATGCTCGGCGTGAAGTCTGGCCTGGGATGGTACGTGAGCTGGGCGCAGGGCTGGGCCGAGTACTCCAAGGTCTACGCCGCCCTCATCATCATTGCCGCGTTTTTTTCGACCATCATGACGCTGCTGTTCAAGCTGCGCGACTATGTGCTGGTCTGGCAGAAGGGGGTCATCAAGTGGTGACTTCACCGGCTGCAACCGACGCTTCGTCATTGACGGTGCAAAACGTCCGCAAGGTCTATCGCGCCGCCGACGGCTCTGACGTGATCGCGCTGGACGGGATGTCGTTGGCGATCGCGCCCGGCGAGATGGTCTCGCTGCTGGGGCCCAGCGGTTGCGGGAAGTCGACGCTGCTTCGTCTGATTGCCGGATTGGAACATCCTTCAGCCGGCGAGTTGCGCGTCGGCGCCGAGCCGATCACCGGGCCGGATGCATCGCGCGGGCTGATGTTTCAGGACCCCAATCTCTTCCCCTGGCTCAGCGTCCGCCGAAACATCGAGGCTGGGTTGATCGCGCGCGGCGTGCTCAAGCAACATCGCGCCGAGGTCGATGAGTTCATCCGCCTGATGGGATTGACCGCATTTGCCGACGCGTACCCGCATCACCTTTCAGGCGGAATGGCACAGCGCGCCGCGCTGGCGCGGGCATTGGTGAATCATCCCAAGGTGATGCTGCTCGATGAGCCGCTGGGCGCGCTCGACGCCTTCACGCGCATGCGAATGCAGGACGAAGTGCTGCAACTCTGGCGGACGCGCGGCACAACGATGCTCCTGGTGACGCACGACATCGACGAGGCGATCTACATGAGCGACCGCATTGTCATCCTGACCGACCGCCCCGGCCGGGTGGATCGCATCGTGGAGATTTCACTCGCTCGCCCGCGCGAGCGGAACGATCCGCGCTTCCTGAAACTGCGCGGCGAGATCCTGGAAATCCTCCACTTCGCCGGCAGACCTGCGGTTTCGTGACGGCGGCTGGATAGCGATTGCCGCCCGGTCCGTTCGATTGGCCGCGTTTTGCGTCGGCGACGAGTCCGGAGTCGTCGGCGGTGTGTATCGTGCGGCGGCCGGTCTCTAATTGCGCGTTTTTACCCCCGGCCCGGCCGAGGGTTGCGAGCGGTTTTTCCGCGCCGCCGCGAAAAATAAGGAGTTACGTGAACTCCTAGATCGGACAAAGGAGCCGGCCCGACACGGGCCGGCTCTCGAAAAAACGCGCAAGTCCTTATTTCTTCGTGACGGAATATTGCTAAACGCGTGATGATTCGCGCGCTAGCGCCAGCCGAATGTATGGGCGCGGTCGTGGAATGGCGCGATCCGGGTCTTCGCTGCGCTCAGACACCGGCGTCTCGGTGGGAGGACCTTCGCAGTCTCTTGAGCGCGACTTGGCAGAGGAGGATCGTGATCGCAATCGACCCCGGCTCCGGCACCAGTGACGTCGCCTCCATCGCGTTGATGAACATCGCGTGACCGGGTCCGTTCCCGCCGTCGGCGTTGCTGACGTTGATCGTGCGGATGCCGGGGATGGCGATCGTGTCGTAGGGGGCGGCGGGGAAGGTGTACGTGAGCGAGTCGCTCAGGCGGACGGCCTGGAAGGAGTAAGTGCTCGCGGTGTTTCTGGTCAGCGTCAGGCGTACGCCGCCGAAGGTTTGGAGGATGCCGGTGTCGATCGTGGTGTTGCTGAGGACATCGCGGAACTGGTAGTTGCCGCTGATGACTGAGCCGCTGAAATAGAATTGGCAGATGTTGTTGTTGTTCAGGCCGAAGGAGATGGTTTCCTGGCCGTCGACATCGCCGTTGTCGTAGCTGACGGAATAGGTCCCGCCGACGGTGAGATCGTTGAGCAGGCTTCGGCGGGCGAGGAAGGTATTTCCCGGGGGCTGGGCGTTGTTTCCCCAGGCTCGGCCGGCGGTGTCGATGTTTGGTCCGCCCGGGCCGTTGAGGGTGGAGGTGGAGACGTACGCCTGGAGCGCGGGGTTCCCACCGACGGGGAAGCCGTTGGTGGTGAACGGCCCGAAGCCGAAGCCGCCGTTGAGGCCGTGGTAGTTTCCTGGGGTGTAGACCGGGTCGGCGGCGTCGTCGTAGGCGACGACGAACGCTTGGGCCGAGGCGCAAAGGACCAGGATGACGAGGAACGCGGCGAGCCTCATCCCTTCAGGATTGCACCGAATCGCCGTGCGGGCAAATCATCGGGGGGGTTAGCAAGGGAATTCCGCGGAAAACCGCGAAACGCAATGAAAAGGGCCTTCGCGGCGTCCGTTGGTCTGTCGGCTGACCGGGTTTGGCGCTCGCAAGCGGCCAGCGCGATGTTACAGTTGGTGCACCTTCATGTTGTTCATCCACAAACTGTCGTCAACTCCAATCGATCCGTGGATCGCCCTGCGGCACGGAGGCGTGAACAATCTCGGCGGCGGGGTGCGCGGGAAATACCTGATCCTGTGGAACGTCGACATCGTGCAGCGCGGGGGGGCATGGCATTACATCTTCGAGTTCGATGTGCGCGACAGCTTGCAGAAGGGCGCCCTCGCGCAGCTCGCGAGCAAAAACGCGAGCTGCCCGGATGACATGGACTGGCAGCACTGGCTCGGCCCGGACTGGCGAGTCATCTCGGCGGCGGAGCGCGGCGAGATCCTGAGCATGCCGGGAGGCGAAGCGCACAAGAACGCGGTCATCACCGACATGCGACCGGTGACCGGGTCGCGACCGATCCCGGTTCGCGAGCCGGGTGAGCGGTTTCAGGTCGAGCTCCCGCCGGACTTTCTCCTCGGATTGCCGGATTGATCAAGCTATACGGCCTGCATAAAGGTGTTTCGCAGATCGAAGGGGTCATGCACCTTCAAGTCGATAAGCCAGTGGAAGAGGTCTGAGCCATCCACCGTGTCGGCTCCCAGCTGCGCGGCTGGCGTGATCTGATGGTTCGGCTGAACCATTCCGACGCCCTCATAATCAATCGCCGTTGAGGCGTGAATGAGATAACCACCCGGGCGGATAATCAGCGTCTGCGCCAGGTCATCGTTTCGAACGAAATCGGACATGATGATCTGCACGTCGACCTGCCCGCCGCCGCGCGATTGTCTCACGAGATATCCGGCGGCGTGATCGAGGCAGATCTCGAAACCGAAGCGGATGCCTTCGATGGTCTGCACGCCGCGACGCGCCCCGGGGACGAAGACGACGCTGGCGTCGCCGAACTCCTCATCGAAGTTTCCCTGCTTGTTGTACTTGTGAACGATTTGCCCATTGAGAAAGACATAGGCGGTGTTGAACATCATCTGGTTGACGTTTGGGTCTGCGAGGCGTTGGCGCGCTGTCTTGGTGCTGAGATACATCTCGGGATTGCGCACAGTCCAATCAAGCATTATTTGAAAATACTGCGGATTTTGCTGCTCGATGCGTTGGATGTCGGCGTCGGATAACGGGGCGGTGGGCATTGGGGCGCCATAGGTGTTCTGATAGTTGACGCGATCGTCTTTGCAGCAGAGAGTGCCGTTGTTGAGGTCCCAGCGCCACTCGCGCTTGAGAATCATCTTGAGCTCCGCGCCTTCGATCTTCTTGTTCGCCTCGCGCCCTTCGTAATACTTCAGCCGCTTCTCGACGTCATCGAGATCCAGCATCGTCTTCCACGTGATGGTGCCGGGGATGAAGAGGATGCGTGGGAACCGCCGGCTGATGGCGGCGAGCGACTTGAGTATGTTGTCATGCTTGCTGACCCACAGCGCCCGCGGATATTTGGTTGCGCCCATCGTGCCGCCGGCGAACTTCAGGGCGAAGAGATACTCCGGCGCGACGAAGATTCCGCGGATCAACCCTTTGGCCTTAAAGGCCGACGCGTCGATCTGCTGTTGGGTCTTGGCGACCGCCGCTTCAAGGGTGCTGAGGCGCGCCTTCATGCCGTAGCCCTTTTGAGCGTTGTCGGCGCGATCCCGATTCCAGGTGGAGACCACGAGTTTCGCCATGGCAGCTCCATTTTGAGATGTGCGTGCGGGTCAATATCATACGCGCGCGGGCCATCGTCAACAAAAAACTGTGTTGCCTGCGAGGTGAGCATGCGGGCCGGGATCGTCACCTGTTTAGCGATGTTTTTCGCGGCGGGATGCGCTGCGCGCCCGCGGGCGGATTTCAGCATCACGAATCATCCCATCGGGAAACCGATCGCGGGTTTCGGCGCGTGCATGAACCCCTATCTGTACGCCTATCCGAACATGCCGGACGAGATCAGCGAAGCGCAGGTGGCGGACCTGGAGGCGAAGGTCAAAGCGCTTTCGCCGCAGTTCGTGCGGATCTTTTTCCTCAATAGCTGGTGGGAGAAGGACACGGACAACTCGATCGCCAAGGGATACTCCGGGATGCGCGAATCGGTGATTCGCACGATCCGCCTGGCGCAGGACGCCGGGGCGAAGGTGCTGCTTCAACTCTGGTATGACCCGGATCATTACGAGGATGCCGACGGCGTGACGCGTCGCTTCGCCGGCGCGATCGCGGAATTGCGGGAAAAGCACGGGCTGACGTGCATCCGCTACGCGACGATCCAGAATGAGCCGGACGAGAACCACGACGACATCACGATGGCGAAGTACGTCCGCGTCTATCGCGCCTTCGATCGGGCGTTGGGCGAGCTGGGGATTCGAAAGGAGATCGCCATCGTCGGTGGGGACCTGGTCGGCGAGAACCAGAAGCCGTGGTTCGACATGATGGCCGCGGAGCTGTCGCCGGTGCTCGATGGGTATTCGATCCACTCATACTGGGATTACTGGGACATCCGGCCGTTTATCCGCCACATCCACGACACCGCGGAGATCGTTTCGAAGATGCCGCCGTCGCAGCGCCGGCCGGTGTATGTGACGGAGTTTGGCGCGCGGGGATTTCGCGACAAGCCTTCGATCGAGCCGGGCAAATCGGATCGCGGCGGACCGCTGGCGGATGATCCGGTCTACAGCTTCGAGATCGGGATCTATCTGATCGAGGCGATCAACGCGGGTTTTCTCGGCACGGCGCAGTGGGACATGTACGAGGCGTGGTACGACCGCAAGATGGGTTACGGCGTGATCGGTTCAGTCGAGAGCAACTTCAAACTCAAGCCGGGATATGGGCTGATGCAGATGTTCACGCACGGCATCCGCCCGGGGCAGCGGGCGATGAAGATTGACGGGAAGGTCGAGAATGTATGGATCGCCGCGCTGAAGGGTTCGTCGCCGCGCGAGATGGCGGTCGTCGTGCTCAACCGCGTGCATGGACAGAAGACAGTGACGGTCTCGGGTCTGCCGGAAGGGAAGACGTGGAATGTGGCGCGCTGGAATAGCGATCGGACAGGCGCGCTCAAGCGCGTCGAGCCGATGACGTCCAGCGCCGACGGAACGATTTCGATCAGCCTGTCTGAGATGGAGATCGGGTTACTGTCCAGCGGCGGTCTTGACTGATTCGCGCGTCGCGGGCTCGGTCGTCGGGGGCGGCTTCCATGCGCCGGGCGTGACCTGCTCGATGTTCGGCGTGATGTCCGCGTCGACGTTTCCGACCGCCCAATTGATCCCGCCGAGGAGAATCTGCTGATAGATCGGGTTCGTCCAGACGTCCTCCCGATGACCCATCGAGGTGTAAAACACCCGGCCCTTGCCGTGCATGTGCGCCCAGGTCGCGGGATACGGCGGACGCTGGTAGGGGGCGCCGGTCATGCCGGAGGTTTCCTGCACGAGGATCACGTGCAGGTCCTTTGAGAAGTCGATCAGCGAGTACCACTCCTCCATCAGCTCGAAGGTTTCAGGAACGTTTGTCAGGCCGGGGAATTTGGGGTCGATGACGCGCATCTTCGCGCTCTGCTGCTTGCCGTGGATGATGAACTCCGAGCCGATCATTTTCGTGTACGGGTCGCGCTTGTCGCCGAGGTTGCGATAGCGCAGGGGCTTGGCCACGTTCATGTCGGAGTCGGCGGTTTCGCCGGGGTGGAAGGTGTCGGTCGCGGAGTGACAGCCGATGAAGCCCTTCCCATTTTCGATCGCGTCGAGGAAAGCCTTCTTGCCCGCATCGCCCATGCCGGGGTTCTTGTCCTTGCCGGCGGCGGTGAGGTCGCCGGTCGTGTAGAAGAAGAAGGCGTCGAACTGCGACAGATATTCGGGCGTGAAGAGGCTGCCATCCTTCGAGAACGTGAACTCAAATCCATTCTTGGGCCCGATCTCGGCCAGGATCTTCTCGGCGAAGCTGGGTTTTCCATCGGTTCGCTTGATGACGGCATGCTCGTAGCCGGAGGACTTGGTGAAGAAGAGAATCTTACGTGCGGCGAAAACGGGTGAAGTGATCAGTAAGGCGACGACCAAGGCGGTAGAAATGAATCGCATACTGAAAAGCTCCCGCATCCGCGCCGTTCAGTCAAGCTCTGAATGCGAGGCCAGGTTGTTGATCCGGTCGCTGACGGGTCCGTAGGAGTCGCCATACACCTTGACCAGGCGGACGCCCATTGTGACCGCGAGGCAGAGCGCCTCCTCGCGCGGGACGCAGGTGGGCGGGCAATCGATCACCTCGTGCTCGCAGACCAGCTCGATGGTCGACGACTTCGGCGCACGGGGGTGAAGGAGCGTCAGCCGGACGCTGCGCACGCGCGAGAACGGGATAGAGCGCTCGGCGTAGAAGCGGCGCGTGCCGGTTCGCAGGCGAAGACGGCGCTCGGCGACGAGGACGGCGACTTCGGTCCCGATCAGCCCGCACGCGATCGATGCCAGCGCGAACGCCACGCCGAAGATGATGCTCAGGTAGGCTTCCCATCGGCGGTTGAGGAATGCGGCGGTCGCGAAGAACAGGTGGAGTGCCGAGAGCGAAGCGAAGAACAGGACCGCGGTCCAGTTGACCGGGGAGCGAAGCTTCATCACATCCGTGTCGGGAATCACCCGCTCAACTTCCAGCCGGGCCATGAGAGCCTCCGCAACGCCCTTCACCCTTGAGACACTCAGGATGGTAGAAAGTGGAGTTGCAGGCTGGCAATCAATAAATTTTACGGAGGCAGTCTCTCCAGCTCCTCTCGCACGGCATTGATCAGCGGGCGGATGGTTTTCTCAGAGAAATCGAAGCGTATTCCGGCGGCGGAGAAGAGCTCGGGGAGCGGGCGCGTCCCGCCAAGCGCAAGGCCGCCGCGGTAGTTCGCCAGCGCTTGCTGCGGGTTTTCCTTCGCCTTCATCCACAGTTGCAGCGCGCCGAGTTGGGCGATGCCGTACTCGATGTAGTAAAGGGGATGGCTGAAGAGGTGGAGCTGCTTGTGCCACCAGGAAGCGTGGGCGTCTTCGAAGCCGGTCCAGTCGATTTTGTTCGTGAAGCGGTTGGCCATCGCGATCCACGTTGTCGTGCGCTGCTCGCGCGAGTGGCCGGGGTGCGTGTAGAGCCAGCGCTGGAATGAGTCGATCAAGGCGATCCACGGCAAGACGCTGATGATCCCTTCGAGGTGCTTTCGCCGGGCGCGGGCGTGGTCGGCCTCGTTGTAGAAGACGTCGAGATGCTCGGCGCCGAACAGTTCCATCGACATCGACGCAACCTCGCAGAATTCAATCGGCGCATTGCGGAGAAAGACCAGCGGCTCATGCAGCGCCGCCAGCGAATGGAATGCATGCCCGGCTTCGTGGAGCATCGTCTCGACGTCGCGCTGCGTGCCGACGGCGTTCATGAAGATGAATGGCTGGCCGGATTCTTCGAGCATCGCCTGGTATCCGCCGGGCTGCTTGCCTTTGCGCGAGCTGAGGTCGAGGTTGTCGTTTTGACGAAGCGATTCAAACCCTTGCGCGAGCTGGGGTGAGAGGCGCTGGAAGATCGCTTTGGTCCTGTCGACGAAGCTTTCGATTTCGCTCTCCGCGAACGGCCGCAGCGGGGCGCGCCCGGCGGGGTCGACGTTCAGGTCCCACGGGCGAAGCCGCTCGACGTGAAGTTCGCGGGCGCGCTGGTCGTCCAGCTCGTGCAGCAGCGGCACGACGAACTTCTCCACGCTGGCGGCGAACTGATCGCAATCCTGTTGGGTGTAATCGAAACGCTTGCGCTGCTTCCATTTGAGCGCGACGTAATCGGAGAAGCCGGCGTTCTGGGCCATCTGGTGACGCAGCGGAAGCAGTTTGTCGAAGATGTCGTCGATCGCCTCCCGGTCCGCCAATCTTCGCTTGACGCCGGCGATCCAGGATTGCTCGCGCAATTGCCGATCCGGCTCTTCGAGCAGACGGAGGAGCTGCTGCTGCGTGTACTCTTTGCCGCGGAACTGGACCATCATCGCGCCGCAGATCTTTTCGTATTCGTTGACCAGTTTCTCGTCGGCGGTTTCGAGCGGGACATTCTCGTCGCGGAAGATCTCCACATCCGCGCGCCAATCGCGCTCGACCATCGCGAACCGCCGATCGGTCAATGCCGAGCGATGCGGCGAATCGAGGTACTTCTTCTGGAGCTTGAAGAACTGCCGCTTGATCTTCGGCATGATCTCTTCGAGAAACTGAATGAACCTTGCCTGTAGCGCGTCGTCATCCGTGTGGCAGCTCTTGGTGATGAATCGGCGGTTCCATTCCTCGCTCTCGACGGCGGAAAGCTCCGACGCATCGAGCAGCCATTTCTCCAATTCCGCAGGTGATTTGATCTCGCGCGACAGCAATTCCTCGTACAGCGCCGCGATGTCCTCAAATGCGTTGAGCTGCAAATCTTTGGGGACGTATCGCCGTTGCAGCTGGTGGACGTTGGGCTTCATCGCGGCGAAGCTAACGTGGCGATGACGCTGGAACAACCCGCGTTTCGATTGAAGAACATCTCGCTTCGGCGGGGCAAGCGCTGGATCCTGCGCGACATCAACTGGACTGTGCCGATGGGCGCGTGCTGCGCGATCCTCGGGCCCAATGGTTCGGGCAAGAGCACGCTGACGCGCATCCTCGCCGCCCACGTCTGGCCGACGAAGGGGGAGTGCGAAATCCTCGGCGGACGTTTTGGCGAAGCGAGCCTGCCGGAGCTGCGCCACTCCATCCGCCTCGTCCAACCCGCCGGACCGTATGACGTCGAGGCGGAGCTGACGGCGCGGGAAGTGGTGGAGACGGGATTCTTCGGGACGCTGGGGCTGTACGACGTCGCGTCGGCGGAGATGGAGCGGCGGGCGCTGGAGCTGCTCGCGCAGGTCGGTTTGTCGCACGTCGCGACTCAGCCATACGGTACGCTTAGCAGCGGCGAGCGCGTTCGCACTCTCATCGCCCGAGCGCTTGCTGCGCGGCCGAAGCTGCTGCTTCTGGATGAGCCGACGTCGGGATTGGATTTGCTCGCGCGCGAGCAGGTCCTCGCGACCGTACAGTCCCTGTTCGACCAAGGATCCCCGGGGCTGCGCTCGCGCTACGCCCCGGGGCGTAGCGCAGCGGAGCCCCGGGGATCCACCGACGACACTCCAATTTCACCCACCGTCATGCTCATCACCCATCACGTCGAAGAGCTTCCTCCCGCGACATCGCAGGTTCTTCTTCTCGACGACGGCGCCGTGGGGGCATCTGGCAGTCCAGCGGAAGTTTTGCGCGAAGACCTCTTATCCCGCGTGTACGGCTGCCCGTTACAGGTGCGATATTCGGACCAGCGCTGGTCGGTTCACGTCCATCCGTCGGCGTGGGAGGGGCTGCTGCGCCCTGGCTGATTCGCCTGACAAAAATCTGGTGGTATGTTTCGCCGGGCACCTCTTTACAACAGCCAGGAGAGAATCCATGCCGCCAATTCGTGGAGTGCGCGACGTCCCTGCCGACACAAACGGGAATGGAGATAGCGAGATCGAGTTGATCGATCAGCCGGCGCTGCCCGTCGACCTCGAGCGCCTCGTCGGGCTCGAATTCATCCGCGCCACCGAGGCGGGGGCGCTGAGCGCGCACAAGTGGATGGGCAAAGGCGACAAGGAGTCAGCCGACTACGCGGCGTGCGATGCGATCCGGGGGCTGTTCGACACCGTCAACATCTCCGGGCTCGTCACGATCGGCGAAGGGGCGAAGGACAATGCGCCCGGCATCTTCAAGGGCGAGAAACTCGGCTCGTGGGGCGAAGGTTCGCTGAAGATGGCGATCGCGCTCGATCCGATCGATGGGACGACCATCGTCAGCAAGGGCCTCAGCGGCGCGATCAGCGTCATCGCCGCCGCGACGTGTGAGAAGGCGAACGAGGACCCGAACTCGTTGCTCGCGGACATCCCCAGCTTCTACATGAACAAGATCAGCTTCGGCCCGAAGGTGCGGCAGGGGCCGGGGAGGATCAGGCTCGACAATTCGGTGCAGGACAATCTCGAAATTCTGGCGCTCAAGCTCGGCAAGCGCGTGCAGGATTTGACGGTCGTGCTTTTGGATCGCCCGCGGCATGAGCGGTTGATTCATGACATCCGCCGGGCTGGCGCGGCCATCCGCCTGATCAGCGATGGGGACATCGCCGCCGCCATCGCGCCGTGCCTGCCGGACAGCGGCGTCGACGTCTACATGGGGATCGGCGGCTCGCCCGAGGCGGTGCTCGCGGCGGCGGGGATCAAGTGCCTCGGCGGCGAAATCCTCGCGAAGATGTGGCCCCGCGATGACGAGGAGCGCGGACGGCTGAAATCCACAGGTGTGAGCGATGCGGACCTGGCCAAGGTCTATACGTGCGACGACCTGGCGCGCGGGAACCGCATCCTCTTCGCCGCCACCGGCATCAGCGATTCGGCCATGCTGCCGGGCATACGGTATGAAGACACCAGCGCGATCACGCACAGCGTCTTCATGCGGGCCAAGCATCAGACGATCCGGTACATGAAGTCGGTGCACAATCTGGACCTCAAGACCATCCGCCTGCGCAGCGATGCGCAGGATCATGCGCTGTAGTCCGAATTCTCCCTCTCCCGGTACGCCGGGAGAGGGTCGGGGTGAGGGTTTCAGCGTTCAGTGAACCGCTCGGGTGCGAACACGCAGCGCGCTGAACCCTCACCCAGCCTCTCCCGGAGTACCGGGAGGGGAGCAAAAGTAAGACTCCGCGCGTCATCCGGCGCGCGGAGTTATACTTTTGCGTCAATGAATCCGCAGCAGGCCCTCGAACTGCTTCAGTCGTCGCTGGCGCGGCATCAAAGCGGCGATCTTGAATCGGCGGCGGGAGGGTATCAGAAGGTGCTGTCGGCGCAGCCGAACAACGCCGATGCCCTGCACCTCATGGGAGTGCTGGAGGGCCAACGAGGGCGAGCGGATGTCGGCCTGGCGCTGGTTCAGCGCGCGATCGCCGTTCTTCCAACCGTTGGGGATTTTCATCGTCACCACGGCGAGTTGCTGGCGGCGCTGAAGCGTCATCAGGAGGCGCTGCCGGCGTTCGCGCGGGCGATACAGATCAACCCGCGCGATGGCATCGCCCGCAGCGAGGCCGCCGCTTCGCTCTTCGCGCTCAACAAGATCCCCGAGGCCGTCGAGCAGTTCCGCCTTGCCTGGGAGGCGCTGCCGGACAATGGCGCCATCGCCGGAAACTACGGTTACGGCCTGTTGAAGATTGGTCGCGCCGAAGAGGCCGTGCGCGTGCTGCAACGCGCGACGCAGCTGGCGCCGAATGATCCTTCGCCGTGGCTGCAATTGGGCGAAGTCCTCTGGCGACTGGGCCGCTACCAGGAAGCGATCGGCCCAGCGCGGCACGGCGCGGAAATGGCCCCGAATGACGTGCGCGCACTGCTCGTTCTGGGCAACACGCTCCAGACGCTGGCGGAGTTTCATGAAGCGGTCGACGCCTACAGCCGAGTCTTCGCCATCGAGCCCGACAACTTTGACGCAAACAGCAACATGGCGCTCACCCTGCTGAAGATGGGCGAGGCGACGCGATCGCTCGAGATGTATCAAACCATCGTTCGCCGCTGGCCGGAGAATAATGATGCGCTGGCGAATCGCTCGCTGGCGATGTTGACGCTCGGCGACTTGGAAGGGGGCTTTCGCGAGTACGAGACGCGCTGGCGGAGCGCGGCGTTCGCCAACAAGGCGGTCAATCAACCACGCTGGGCAGGCTGGGACCCGGCGGGGAAGACCATCCTGTTGATGAGTGAACAAGGGCTGGGCGATACGCTTCAGTTCGTGCGCTACGCGCCCCTGGTGGCGCAGCGCGGCGCGACGGTGCTGGTCTCATGCCCGGCGGAACTTCGAGGCGTCATCGAGACGGTCAAGGGGATTTCGCGCATCTTCACCAGCGGCGATCCGCTGCCGCGATTCGATGCGCATGCGCCGATGGCGAGCTTGCCCGTGCTGTTCAAGACGACGCTGGAATCGATCCCGTCGGATGTGCCATATGTTTCGGCGGACTCGGCGCGGGTCCAGCGCTGGCGCGATCGGCTGCGCGAATACTCGGGCTTCAAGATAGGGATCGCCTGGGCGGGAAGCCCGCTGCATCAGAACGATCGGGCGCGGTCGTGCAAGCTGGCGGATTTCGCGCCATTGGCGGGCATCGAAGGGGTCAGGTTCTTTTCACTTCAGAAAGGACTGGCCGCGACGGAGGCGGCGTCGCCGCCGGCGCGGATGATCGTCCACTGCTTAGGCGATGAGCTGCGCGATTTCAGCGACACCGCCGCGCTGCTGGAATGTCTTGATCTGATCATCTCCGTCGACACCAGCGTCGTTCACCTCGCCGGCGCACTGGCGCGCCCGGTCTGGACGCTGCTCGCCCGCGGGCCGGACTGGCGCTGGATGCTCGAGCGCCCCGATACGCCGTGGTATCCGACGATGAGGCTGTTTCGCCAGCGAAACCTGGGCGATTGGTCGACTGTTTTTGCCGAGGTCGCTGAACAGCTTCGGTCGCTTGTGTGAGCGAGCTGACCCGCCGCGGGCACGCATGTTGCACGCCGAGATGGTTGCAAAAGGAGTTCAACCATGGCCCAGCACATCGATCCCACACCCGGCAATCACGGACACGACGTCGGCCCCGCATCAATCCAAGGCGTGGAGGCTTTCCGATCTGCCCGACAAGGGACGCGGCAGCGTCGACGAAAACATCGGCAAGGCGCTCAAGCGCAAGACCCCGATGCAGACCGGCGGCACGCCGCAGGAGACCGGCGGAGACGTCGGCATGCGCGCGATGCCCAATACCGCCGACGCGGACGATCACGGGCATCGCAAGCACAACTGATCTGCCGCTACAAATCGTCGCGCATGTCGTTGAGGAACGGCAGGTCCGAGCGGTATTTGGCCTGCGCCGCCGCATTGATCTCGGCGGAGATGATCTTGTCCGCATCGCCGGCATCAGCGAGAACTTCCCCTCGGTAGTCGACGATCATCGACCGGCCGGGGTAGGTGAAATTCGGATCTGTTCCGCAGCGGTTCACGCCCAAAACATACGCCTGGTTCTCAATGGCCCGCGCGCGCAGCAATGTGACCCAGTGCTCGACTCGGGGGCTCGGCCAACTGGCGATGACGATCATCAGGTTCGCGCCGCGCTTGGTGGCGAGGCGAAACGCTTCGGGAAAACGCAAGTCGTAGCAGATGAGCGGCGTGACGGTGAATTCGCCCCATTTGAAGGTGACGATCTCCTCCCCCGCGCGGTAATGCTGCTTCTCCCGGCCCGGTGAATAAGGGTGAAGCTTGCAATACCGGGCGATCGTTTCGCCCGATGGGGAGATCACGACCGCCTCATTGCGGCCGCGCCCGTCCTCCGCGCGCGTGACGACTCCGGCGACGATCAAGATCCCGTGTTGACGCGCCAGATCGGCGAGAAAACATTCCGTCGAGGGGTTGTCATCCTCTGCAATCCCCGTCACATTCATGCTGAACCCGCTGGAGAACATCTCCGGCAACGCCACCAACGTCCCCCGCGGCGGATGCTGGCGCTCCAGCATCGCCCGCACCCGCCGATGGTTCTCCTCGCGATCTTCCCACGCTATGTCGAATTGAAGGCCGATGAGGTGCATGGAAGCTTACGGCTGGCGATAAGGTAGATACTCGACGACGTTAATCCATTCGTCGGCTTCGGATGCTTCGTTGATCAGCCGCAGATCGCGCACATATTCCCCAATGGTGCCACCCATCTGGTGCCCGAAGAAGAGTCCCGCGAAGTGTCGCCCTTCGCGTTGCCACGATTGCGCTCTGGCTTTGAACCGAATATCATGCGTAAACACCGGCCGCTTCAAGTCGGTTGCGCGTTGCAGCAGGTGCGCATCATCCGCTTGGTCGAATCCGTCTTCGCCAGCGGTGAGGACATTCACACCCAAGCGACGCAGCTGCTGCGTGATCGCCCACGGAACGTGAACGTCCATGTAGAACGGAACTGCCATTTAGAGCGAGCCCTTGGCTCTCATGCGCGAGACGAACGGACTTGGGCCGGTGTTCGCGCGGTCGCTGGAGATCTCCTCCAACTCGGCGCGAACCTCGTTCTCGATCTCGTGCTGGTGGTCGAAGTAATATGCCATCGCGGCATGGGCCTCTGCCGGGGTAAGGTATGAATGCTGGCGGCACATTTCCTCGACCGACCAGCCATGAGCGAGATAGTCCATGGCGATTTGAGCAACCCGAACGCGCGGAGTCCGGCGTAGCCGCGCCGGCTGACCGGGCGAGACTTCTAGATGAGGATAAGAATCAAGCAACGTCATGTGCTACGGGGCAATTGTAACTCCGCACGTGCCCGCGGACAAAACGCAATTGACCGAGATCACTGCGGCACATGCCTTCCTGGCTTCAGCAGCGTGACCTGCACTTTCTCGCTCGGCAGCAGCTTCCCCGCGTTGATCCGCTCGCCGGGGTCGAAGGCGTCTTTGACGCGCTGGAATTGTTGCATCGTCGGTTCATCAAACAGGTACGGCATCAAATGGATTTTCTCGACCCCCACGCCGTGCTCGCCCGTCAGGGTGCCGCCGATGTCGATGCAGTACTTGAGGATGTCCTCGGCGGCGGCGAGGACGTTCTGCATCTGCTCCTCGCTGCGGTCGTCGTAAAGGAAGATCGGATGGACGTTTCCGTCGCCGGCGTGGAAGACGTTGTTGATCTGCAGGCCGTACTGTTTGCCGATTTCGTCAACCCGCGCCAGGACAGGCCCGAGCATGCTGCGGGGGACGCAAGCGTCCTGCGTGCAGTAGCTCGGGCTGATCTTTCCGATGGCGCCGAAGGCGGATTTGCGGGCCTTCCAGAGCTTGGCGCGGGTCGGGGGGTCGCTGCTGGATTGGACCGAGATTGCGTTATGCCGCTTGCTGATGTCGATGATCTCCTGCATCTGCCCGTCCAGCAGGGCATCGATGCCGTCAATCTCCGTGAGCACCAAAGCCTGTGCTTCTTTCGGGAACCCGAAATGAAAGTTGCTCTCGACCAGGTCGATCATCCGCCCGTCCAGCATCTCCATCGCCGCCGGGAGCATGCCTGACGCGATGACGTCGCTGACGACGGCGCAGGCGTCGGCGGTGGTGCGGAAGACGGCGACGGAGGTGCGGAAGCTGGTTGCCTTGGGGATCAGGCGGACCCAGAGCTTGGTGATGATGCCGAATGTGCCCTCGTGTCCGCAGATCAAGCCGGGGAGGTCGAAGGGGCCGGATTCGTAGCAGCCGTCTTTGCCGCCAACCTCGATGATCGTGCCGTCGGGCAGGACGATCTCCATGCCCAGGACGTGATTCGATGACACGAAGTCCTTGAGTGTGTGGATTCCACCGGCGTTGGTGGAGGCGTTGCCGCCGATCGTGCTGGCGCGCTGGCTGGAGGGATCGGGGGCGAAGTGATAGGGATTTGCGATTTGCGATTTGCCTGCGGTGAGCGCAGCCGAACCGCGATTTGCGATTGCACCGGCGTGGCCATTGAGCGGGTCACGCGATGGCGAGGTGGTCGGATGTACGTCGTGAACGTCGTCAGCTTCGATCTCAACGTTTAGTGGCAACTGCGCGACAGCATCCGACAACGCCGTATTGCGAACCCCGGCCTCGACATGGGCGACGCGGTTCTCAATATCGATCTTGAGGACCTTGTTCATCCGCGCCGTCGAGACGACGACGCCGTTCTCAAACGCCACGCAGCCGCCCGTCAGGCCGGTGCCGCTGCCGCGCGGGACGATCTGCACATTCCGCTCGGCCAGCAGCTTGACGACGTCGACAACCTCTTGCGTTGTCGTCGGAAAAACCACCGCGCCCGGCGTCGAGCGGGCGATCGTGAAGCCATCGCAGTCGTAGACGTACAGCTCCGATGGATCGGAGATCACGCGCTGCGGCGTGACGATCGCGCGAAGCTCCGAAATCAGTCCTGTCAATGCCATGATCCGCAATTGTCTTGTGGCCCGCTTTCCTGCACAATACGCCGCCCATTTACGAAAGGAAGAAGTTATGGCGGAAGACACGACAGCTGCGACGACCAATACCCCCGATCAGGGCGTGCAGGTGCTGCTTGACGAGCGCGAGCTGCGCACGTTCTATGCGAATGCCTACCGCATCCACACGTCGGCGGAGGAAGTGGTCATCGACCTGGGATTCAACATGCCCAATCCGAATCCCAACCAGCAGGGCGGGGCGTCGCTGCTGTTCAAGGTGACCGACCGCGCGATCCTGAGCTACACCAACGCCAAGCGGTTGGCGATGTCTCTCACACAGCTCATCAAGCGTTACGAGCAGCAGTTCGGGGAAATCCCTGTCCAGGGGCCCCGCAGGTAGGAGAAAGCGTGAAGCGGTGAAGCGGTGAAGCGGTGAAGCGGGAAGCGGTGAAGCGGTGAAGAGCGGGTGATTCTTACTGCTTCACCGCTTCACTGCGTCACTGCTTCACGTATTCTACTTCTACGTCACTGCTTCACGTCTTCTACGCCGCAACCTCATCTCGACGGGCGGGGGACATCCCGCCGATCAGTCGGCGGTTGACGACGACCTGGACGCGATTGGCCTGCTGCTGCAGTTCCCGGCGCATGTCGTCGGCGATCTGCTTGCGCCGCGCCACGTCATAGAGAAGGCCGGCACAGACATTCACAAGCTCCTCGCGCGAACTGAACGAGACGGCCGGATAGTGAGCGGGCCAGATGACGGCGGCGCTGCGGCTTCGCCCCGCGGCGCGCACCGCCATCAAGTGCGGCACAAACTCCGGCCAATCGCTCAGCACGTCGATGCCCAGGGTTCGCGTGGCGAATGAGAGAATCTCACGAATGCCGGGCGTCGCCTGCTCGGCGAGCTGCGCATTGGTCGCGATCTTCTCCTGTGCACAGAAAGCCTGGATCGGCGGATAGAACTTCTCGATCACATCGGCGGGGCAGTATCGCATCAGGCACAGCGCCCCGGCGTTGACGCCTTCCAGGAGATTCGCCGTCACGGCGCCGTACGGGGCGGCGAGCAGGTTGATGCGGCTCGCCCGCCAGATCGCCTGCCGGGCGGCGACGTCCGCCACCGGACCGCGGGCGAATCGCGCCAGCGTGCGGTGCCGCTCCCATCCATGGCCGTGCAGGTGCACCTTCAGTTCCGTCTCCGTCAGCCACGACAGCATCTGGTGTTGAAGCAGCACCACGTTGATGCGGTCGAAGAACGCGAAGAGCGATTCGCTCTGCGGCTTGGTGAGTTGAAAATCCGTCGCGGTGGCGGCGTGACGGATGCGCGTCATCAGGGCGGCGGGGTGACCGATCATTCCGCCGGACTCGTATTCGACGCGGACGCGGTCGAAGATTTCCCAGACCAGGTGCTTGGAGCTGGCCGAGGCGAGGCGCTCGACCTGCTGGCTGACGAGCAGCTCAGCAGGGGTGCTCTCGTCGCTGACGAAGGAGATGTCGCAGCCATACTCGGACAAGGATGCCTCGTCGAGCGGCGCGCCCTTGACCTCTTGGAAAAGTGGCTTTGGGAGAAGCCCCATGAGCCTGACATCGGCGCGCGGACGACCGTCAGGTGAATCTTTTCGGACGTGGACGTTGTGAAGACATGGTCACTGAAAGTGACCATGCCGGCGGAGTGGTTAGGGGGTGCCTCCCCTGCCTTCGGTTCGAGGATGGCGCTTTTGACGCGGGTCCTGGATGTCAGTTGGCGCCTGGTCCCAACCGTTGGGCTCCTCATCGTGCATCGAATGATCCGGTTGCTCGACGTTGGTGTCGTGCGCGTTGATCTGCTTGGCGCCGTCCTGGCGATTCGTCACGGCCTGCTCGCCGCGATCGGGGGACTTGTCGGGAAGGGGTTTCTCGCTGTCGAGCCTTCCCATCCCGGCCTCGTTCTCGGGCTTGGCGCGCTCGTAGGCGTTGGCGGGATCGGGCGCCTGTCGTGGGGAGGCCGGGCGGTTTTGTTCAGCGGGCATGATGAGCTCCTTTCCTGCTCATCTTAAAGATGCGCTCGCTGATGCTTGAAGGCCGAAAATCGCAAAACGGGGGTCACCCGAGGTCCATCTTGATCACGCCGCGCTGGCGCTTGACGGCGATGACACGCTCCTTGAGCGCCTCGAAAATCTGCCGGGGCTTGGGCAATCCATGCAGCTCCAGCCGCGGCGTGGTCTTGTCGTTGGACAGGACGGTGATGCTGCCGACATTCATGATGCGGTCGAGCACACCCTGCTCGAATTTGATGTCCTCGACGTGCCAGAGCTCCAGGGTGTCGATCCGCTTGGTGAAGACGCCGCGCTCGAAGTCGATGCGATAGCTGGTGATCTTGTATCGGCGGGTGCGCATGATCAGCCACGGGGCGGCGATGACTGCAATGGCCAGGATAGCGCAGAGTGCCATTACTCCCCCGGGCCAATTCCAGTGGTAGACCGCGGCCATCACCGGCAGCGCGACGAGGATGATCCCGATGAACAACATCAGGCTGGCCTTCCCCTGATCCGCGCGGAGCATGGGCCGGCCCTCGTAGTAGACGACTTCGGCATCGGGCGGTGCGTGGGTGAGATTCTGCGCCGAAGCGCCTGCGGTGGGATCGAGCGGTTGTGTCATGTTCGTCTCCGCCGGGAATTGGAACCCGCGGCATTGTCGGCGGCAAGTTGTAGCACGCGATCCCACATCCCCGCCGGCACCGGCACGACGCTCAGCCGACCGATGCGGAGCAGGTCCCAGCCGGCGAAGGTTTTGTCCTGCTTGATGGCGTCGAGCGTGATAGGGTTCGGGAGCGCTTGTTTGGGTTTGATTTCGACGACGACCAGTTTCTCGTCTTTCTGCTTCGGGTCCGGTTTGGGAGCGGATGCAATCTCCGCGATGCCGACGATAGCGCGCTCGTCGCCGGTGTGGTAGATGAGGACGAGATCGCCTTTCTTCATTGTTCGCAGGTTTTTGAGCGCGGTGGTATTGGTGATGCCGTCCCAAGTCGTCTTCTTGTCGCGTACGAGATCCGACCAGGAGTACGTGCCGGGTTCGGTTTTCAAGATCCAATAGGACATCGTGACCTCACATAGTGGGAAACTATGCACCGCGGGCCTCGCGGGGTGAGTTGACGAGTTTGGATGCCTTGCGGCACTTGACTCATGGACGTGGAAGCCGGCGGTGTCCGGCCGTCCAGCAAACACTCACAGCCCGGAGGCCCCAATGATCTGGAGCATTCTCGCGATCGATCTGGCCAAAGCCAAGAGCCTTTTCTGCCGGTACGAGGCCGACCAGAGCCATCGGCTCAAGACGACCGCGATCGACGCCGGCCGGCGTCATCGACGCGCATCGCCCGCCGCACTATGATGGCCGGGCATGCTCCGCTCGACGCAAACGCTGGAATCGGTCTTCGCCAACGCGCAGCAGGAGGCTCGGCGAGTCAACCAGGACTTCGTCGGGACCGAGCACCTCGCGATGGCGCTGCTCGATCAGGACGATTCGGAGGCGGGGCGGATCCTGCAGCAGATGAATGTGCAAGGCGGCTACGTCCGCAACTCGATGGCGCACGCGCTGCCGACGGGCAAGGAGCCGCCGATCGTCACCGGCGATCTGCCGATGTCGCCCAAGGCGCAGCGGCTGGTGACCAACGCGATCGTCGCCGCCCAGGCGGCGGGGCAGGGGAAGGTTTCGACGCGGTTCCTGCTCTCGGTCATGCTGGCGGAGGCGAGCGGGATGGTGTGTGAGACGTTCCGGCGGTCGGGCGCGGATGCGACGGAGCTGGTGACGGCGCTGAGGGAACGCGAAGTCACGCCGGAACCTTGAGAAAGCCCACGCAACCCCACGCTTCCGCGTGGGGCTATCACCTCGCGGACGTTGTACACTGCCTCCATGTCGGACCTCTTTTGCGATCGATTGCTGAATGCCATTGGTGACAAGGGCTCGCCGATTTGCGTGGGCATCGATCCAATTTATGAGATGCTGCCCGAAGCGGTTGCGGGGCCGAGCAATCGGCGCAACAGCAACGACGCGACGGCGGCGGTGGATGCGATCTTCGCGTTTACCATTGAGGTGCTGAAGCTCGTCGCGCCGCATGTGCCGGTCGTGAAGTTTCAGTCGGCGTACTTCGAGAAATATCTGTGGGAGGGCGTCGAGGCGTATTACAGCCTGATCCAGGAGGCCAAGGAACTCGGCCTGCTGGTGATCGGCGACGTGAAGCGCGGGGACATCGGCTCGACCAGCGGCGCGTATGCAGCCGCGCATCTGGCGGATCCGCCGTATGACGAGCACGAGGACATTCGCGCGCCCGATGCGATCACCGTGAGCGCATTCATGGGGATGGATACCATCGAGCCGTTCGTGAAAACCGCGCGCGATGATGGCAAGGGCTTATTTGTGCTGGTCCGGACAAGCAATCCCGGCTCTGCGGATTTGCAGGATGTGAAGGCCGAGGATGGGCGGACGTTTTCAGAGGTGCTGGCCGATCAGCTTCGCCCGATCGCGGCGAAGGAGGGCTTGGTTGGGGATCAGGGATACAGCTCGATCGGCGCCGTCGTCGGCGCGACGCAGGCTCACACGATCACGTCGCTGCGGCAGCGTCTGCCGCAATCGATTTTCCTCCTGCCGGGTTACGGCACGCAAGGGGCGACTGCCGAGATGACGCGTGCGGCGTTCAAGGATGGGAAAGGGGCGATCGTCTCCGCCAGTCGGAGCATTCTCTACGCCTATCGCGATGCCAAATACGATGCGAGCGACTGGAAGCATTCGGTCGCCGCTGCCGTGGCGGACATGCGGCGTGATCTCCGGAGCGTGCTGGACACCGCGTAGCATTTGCGGTGATCCGCAACTCGTCGATCCTGGCCGGGGTGCTGGCGATCGCGGTGATTGTGTATGCGGTTGTCGCTGTCGGATTGGTGCGCCGAACCTTCGCCGTGCTGTGCTCACCGATCTGCCTGCACTCAAGATCCCACGACCATGAGGAAGCCGTCGCGGCGGCTCCGAGCGGGCCGGCGATCGTCAATATCCGTGGGGTGCCGGTGCATTTGTCCGTTCTCATCGCCGCGGCGCTGTTCGTGCCGGGGATGTTGATCGCCAACGACATAGCATACTGGCACCGCCGACGAAGACGGGATCGACTTAATCAGTGCATCGAGTGCGGCTACCCAATCCGGAGCTGGCGCGGCCGGTGCCCCGGCTGCGGCGTGCGCATCGGACCAGGGTAGCGACTCATTTCGCGCAGAATTTCTGGACGACTTCATACAACGTGCGCACGCCCCAGTGCATCGATGCGACGCTGGTGCGCTCGTCGTGGCCGTGGACACGCGAGTGCTCGTCCGCATCGGCGGGGAGCTCGGGGCAAAAGCCGTAAACCTTAATTCCCAATGGCGCGACGCATTTCGCATCGGTCGCGCCCGAAAGCATTCGCGGAATCACGCGAGCGCCCGGACTTCGCTCGCCGAGCACGCGCTCGATCGCGTCCCACAGCGGCCCGGATGGCGGCGCTTCGAGCGCGACCGAGCCGGTGGGGGAGAGGAACTCGATGTCGGCGTCATTCCCGAATAGCTCCTTCAGCTCGCGCGTAAACGTTTCGCGCGTCTGCCCGGGGACGATGCGGGCGTCGAGCTGCGCCTCGGCCAGCGATGGAATCACGTTGATCTGCGAGCCGGCGTGGAGGATCGTCGGCGCGACGGTGTTGCGAACGAGCGCGTGAAGCTGCCGCCGCAGGCTCTCGTGGATGTCGAGCGAGGCGATGGCGGCGTCGCAGCGGTCGGGGTCGAGCATCGCGAGGAACTGCTCGCGCACGGGCCGCGGCTGCGCGTTGGCGATGCCGGTGATGTGCGCGACGGCGGTTTCGCAAAGATGAACGGGCAGCCGGCGATTGCGGAGGCGAAGGAGCAGCTCGGCCAGCTTGACGATCGCGTTGTCATCGTGCGGCACCGAGCCATGCCCCGGCGTGCCGCGGGCGCGGAGGCGGAAGCGCTGAACGCCTTTCTCGGCGGTCTGGACCTGGTAGTAGGTCACGCCGTTGATGACGCGAGCGTTGCCGCCGCCTTCGTTGAGGGCGTATTCGGCGCGGATCAGGTCGGGGTGATGCTTCGCCATCCATCCCGCGCCGGAGGTGCCGCCGACTTCTTCGTCCGCTGCTGCCATGAAGATCACGTCCCGCTGAAGCGGGACGCGCCGGCGTTTGAGCAGGAGCATTGTTTGAAGCTCCATGGCAACCATGTTCTTCATGTCGAGCGCGCCGCGCCCGTAGATGTAGCCGTCGACGATCTCGCCGCCGAAGGGGTTTTGCGACCACTTGTCCGCCTCGACGGCGACGACGTCGGTATGGCACATCAGCAGCAGCGGGGGGAGTGAGCCGTCGCCGCGCAGGCGCGCGACGAGATTCGCCCGGTCCGGCGACGGGCCGTGGATGACGCTGTCAATTCCGTCGCGGGCAAGGACATCGCGAAGGTAATTCGCGGCGAGATACTCGTTGCCGGGCGGGTTGCGGGTATCGAGGCGCAGAAGAGCACGCAAATGTTCGACGACTTCATCACCGGCTGATTCGAGCGGATCGTTCATGGGCCCGAAATTCTACATGATTCCAAATTTATTGAACGCATCCACCGCGCTCATCCCCTCGCGGATAGCTTTGGCGACGAGCTTCTCGCCGCGCGACTTTTCCAGGGCGGCGGCGAAGACGTCGCGCTCGGCGGATTCGGGGATGACGCAGACGCCGTCGAGATCGCCGAAGAGAATGTCGCCGGGCGTGATGCGCACGCCGTTGATTTCGATCGGGCACCGGTAATCGATCACTTTCCCGCGCGGCCCCTGGTCCTGCGCGTAGCGGCCGTGGGAGAAGACGGGGAAGTTCAGCGCGAGGATGCCGCGGGTGTCGCGCGAGTAGCCGTCGACGATGGCGCCCACGGCGCCGAGCTTCATCGCCCGAGTGCTCATCAATTCGCCCCAGAGCGCGTAAGTCGGTGAAGCACCGGTCGCGACGTAAATCTCGCCGGGTTTCAGGTCATCCAACGCCTGAAGCATTATTCCGAACGATTGCTTCATCATCGGATTCGCCGAGTCGGCGATGTTCTCACCGAAGACATCCGCCTCCAGCACAGTCATCGCCCGCCCGATCAGGACCATGTCATCGCGGAGCGGCTGAATCTGCGGGGAGAGGAACTGTCGGCGGAGATTGCGCTTGTCCATCACGTCGCCGACGACGGCGGTGAACAACTCGCGGCGGGCGAGGTCGAACAACTCCTGGTCAGACTTCCACATGAGCGCTCCTCAATTGACGCGGACGCAGTCCGACGACTCGGCGAAAGTTGTCGGCGTAGATTTTTTTCAGCACGTCGCGTCCAAGTTGCAGACCGCGCAGCGGCGGGCGGTCGTCGGGCGACATGGCGGGATCGTCCGGCACCGGGAATGAATTAGACGTCTCGAGAAATCGGCGGATCATCATGCCTCGATCGCGCGACCAGCCACACGGCAGGCCGAAATCCGTGCCGAAGATGATCCGATCGGCGAAGCGAACGAAGAATTCCCGCGCCGCCGAGTGGCGCGCAGTCAGGTTGTGATACATCTCCACGCCCGGGGCGAGGTCGATGCAGTAGCTCGGGTACGCCTCGAGCAGAGCCGCCGCTTCGTCGAGGCGATCGGAGAGAAAGAAGAAGTGGGGCAGGATCAGGTTCAACGTTGGGTGCCGCCGAAAGACAGCGGCGATCTCCTGGTCGATCTGCTGTTTGCTCGGATGGCTCGCGTCATACCACCAGCCGCGGCGCTCCGCCCAGAGCGGCACGGTCGATTCGCTCCAGAACTCCGGCGGGTCCCCGACATGCCAGAGCACGGGAAACCGCGTCCGCTCCGCGAGCGTCAACATCGGCGTGAGTATCGGCGAATCAAGCGAGAACCCGAGTGCCTTGCGACGGTCGGGTTTGCCGATGAGAAGCTTCAGCCCGTCGCAGCCGAGGTCGATCAACTCTTGCAACTGCTGATCGAAGCGGACGCCGCTGGTGAAATCGAGCCCGCCGAAGAGGAAGACTTCGTCGGGCAACGTTCGCTTCAGATGCAGGGCATTGTCCCATTGCCCGGTGGCATCGTCGCGGCGGGTGACGAGGGCGCAGAATTGTTTGGCGCCGGTGTAGCGGATGTCGGTGATCAGGCGGTCGAGCTGCGCGCGACCGTAGCAGTGAACGTGTCCGTCGATGATGTCGAGATTGGCGATCACGCCGCGCCCTCCAACGTTCCAATGATTCTTCGCCAGTCGAAATTCGCGTGCGCGCCGATGGCGGCGACGTTCTGGTCGACCTGGCGGCGGGTCTTCATGCCGACCGTAATCGTCGAGCAGCCCGGATGTGCCAGTTGGAATTGAAGGGCCATGGCGAGCAGGTCGGTCGTGGGCTTGAGCCTCTGCACGCCGCGAAGGACGCGGTCGATCTGCTCGCCGGGGATTCGGCTGCGCACGTCGTTGGCATCGAACCGGTGGCCCGGGAGATATTTGCCGCTGAGCAGGCCCTTCTCGAGCGCACCGCGGGTGATGACGCCGACGCCTTGCTTGTGCGCGCGAGTTAATACTCCTTCGACTCCGTCGCGCTTCAGCGGGCTGTATTCGATCATCATCGAATCGCCGAAGTTCTTATCGAGCTGCTCGATCGCCTGATGGCGGAACTGAACGCTGACGCCGTAGTGGCGGATCTTCCCGGCGGATTTGAGCGAGTCGAGCGTGGCGCGGATGTCGTCGGTCAGCGGATATCCGTCGATGGTCAGGTGCAGCAGATAGATATCCAGCCGATCGGTCCGCAGCCGCCGAAGCGAACCTTCGCACGCCTGCGAGAGGTGCTGCCGCGAGAAATCGAGCTTGAAACCGTCGGCGTTGTCGACCATTCCCGCCTTGGAGCTGATCAGGACCTTGTCGCGCAGTCCGCGGGCGAACGCCTGCCCGAGCAATTCCTCGCTGTGCCCACGGGCGTAGGCGTCGGCGGTGTCGTAGAGGTTGATGCCGGCGTCGAAAGCGGCCTTGAGGGCGTCGAGGGAGTCTTCGTCGTTGACGCCGGACCAGCCGATCTGCTTGCCGCCCATCACGGCGGGTCCGCCGATCGACCACGCGCCGAACGTGAGCGGCGAAACCATCAAGCCGGTGTTGCCGAAAGGCCGCTTCTGCATCGCATTACTCCGGCAGCGCCGTCACTTTGACATTCGACACGCGGAAGATCGCATCCGCGCCGATGGCGCGGAAGCCGAACTTCCCGGCTGACGGGATCGCACCCGGCAGCTTCTGCGGATCGATGAACTCTGCGCCTGGCTGGCCATCCACCTCAACGCGGCAGAGTGGCCCCTTCTTGATGATCCTGACGTGGTATTTTCGATTTGCTTCAGTGCATAGATCTTTGCCGGAAACCATCAGGTGCAGTCCCGGATTCCGCCGCCAGTTCGAGACGCCGGTGTGCTTGCCGTCGTCCTCGTAGCGGCAGATCGAGACATGGTAGGAGCGCGTTCCGTTGTAGTAATCCTCGAAGACGCCAGTGCGGGGCGGGACGCCTGTAATCGCATCTTCACCATTGACTCCCGTCATCGCGATGAAGGTGATAAACAGGCCGTTGTGTTTCTCGCAGACGAAGTCGAATTCGATGGCGATGTTGTCGGGAAAATCCTGCTTGCAGAAGGCCATCACGCCCTCAAAGCCCATCCTGGATTTGCAGTCCAGGCGCAGTTCGCCTTTGGCGATGGATGCGCCGTCGGTCTTGCCTTCGAGATGCCAGCGGTCCAGGTTGGCGAATTTCTCTTCGAACAGCATCGTTGGCTGGGTGGCGGGCAAAGTGGTGGCCATGATGATCAGGGTCAGGAGCATGTCATTTCGTCCGCAAGCCACAGCAGCGCACCAATGTGCGGGCCGAACTGGACGGTCTTGCTTGATTCCACATATAGCTCGGCCGGCAGGGCCCACTCGTAGTAGACCTTTTCGAAGCCACCATCGGGCGTGATGTGGCGCTGGCAGAACTGCCACATCCGCTGGGTGACATCCGCGTATCCGCGATCGAGCCAGCCGCGACGCATGCTCTCATGCAGCGCGATGGCGACCATGGCGGTGCCGGTCGTTTCCGGAAGACTCATCGGATCATTCGCAAAAGCATGAATGGCGCCGTCCTGATCGACCGTTTTCACGACGCCGTCGGCGAAGAATTTAAGGTCGCGGAGGAAATCCTTGCGCAGCGGTTCGTCCGGCGATAGCCCGCGCAGCACCGCGATGAACGACCACATCAGCCAGCCCTGCGCCCGGCACCAAAAGGTCTTGCCGACGCCGTGTGGGCCGAGGATGGTGCGGGACAAACCGTTTGTGCGGTTGAGGAAAACGTCAACGTACGCGCGAAGCTGCGCGGCGGCGAGCTTCACATATGCCCGGCCGTTTTCTGGATCGACCGATGCGGCGCGCATCAGCGGCTCGACCGTGAAGAAGCACGCATCGGGGATGTCGTATTCCCAATGGTCGTCATGCGCGCTGTGGCCGAAGCGATTTCGGCGGGCGCGATAGAGGATCGCATCGGCGACGTCGATGCACACGTCGCGGGCGCGCTCATCACCGGTCTGCTTGAACAATTCCGAGCATGGATAGTTCAATCCGAACAGGCCGCAGTACATCGTGAAGGGAAGTTGCCGTCCGCGGATGACGCGCGAGCGGTGGCCGGTGTAGGTCTTGAAGAGCTCTTCATCGCTGAGGTGCGGATCGCGCTTGAGATGCGCCTCGAACCACGCCTTGACGTAATCGAGCGCGCCCGGCACGCCGCGCTTCGCCCACATCGTCAAGCCCCACATCGGCATCGTGCCGGCCCAGTCGGTGTTGAAGGTGATCGGGTCGCGATCGTAATAGTTGCGAATGATGGCGGCGACGCCGGGGGGCAGCTCCTGCGGGAGGGCGGCGCGGATTCGCTCGAGGGTGATCTGTTGATAGCTCATTTGCTCTGGGGGCGCGGGCCGTAGTGAGGTAGCGGAGCATTCAGTTCGTACGCGCCGAGATCGGGCGCCTTGCCGGTAAAACCATCGTTGAAGCCCGGCATCGGTTGGCCGGCATCGATCGCTGAAGTTCCACCCGCCAGCCGCAGGTCCGGCGTCGTGCTGACGAGCTGTTTTTCATCGGCGGGGGGCGTGACGCCGGATGCGAACAGCTTTGATGCGTCCTCGACGTGCACGGCGTGCTTCTCGATCGGCGCTTTTTGTCGCACGTCGGCGAGGGTCGCATACTTCTGGCCATTCCATTTCATGAAGTTCTCAAACGGTCCGCCGGCAAAGCCGTCGTAGTCATAGTCGCAGTCCGTCGCCGGTCCCTGGTAATCCATCGCGTATTTGTCCGCCGACCCGACGAAGAGGTTGTTGCGATAGACGCAATTGGAAATCGCCTTGTTCGTCCACATGATCAGCGGCGAGCCTTTCTTCACGCTCGTGTTGTGGACCATGATCACGCCGCTCGGGCCGTTGTGCATCTTGAAGGGCTCGACGCAAATGTTGTACATGACATTGCGAAAGACATACGTCGGCCCGCCGTAGACCGGCTGCGTGCTGATGCCCTGGAAGCAATTGACCAGGCGGTTCTCGAAGCAGCGCGTGTTGCGCTGCGAGTAGTCCATCTCAATGCCGTCGTCGGTCAGCGTACTCAAGTCGTTGTTGTGAAAGTCGATCGCTTCGCAGCGGACGGACGGCATGGTGTCGATCGCGTCTCCGAAGTTGCTGATGCGGTTGTAGCAGACGACGTGGCCGGCGCCGGTGAGCTGGATGCCGCGGCGATCTTCGATCCCCTCCGACCGCGGCCAGTGCGACACGCCGGTGATGACGTTGTCGGCGATGAAATAATCGTTGACGTTCCCCTTCTCGTTCTGCGTGGCGGCGATGCCGAAATCGACATCGTGAATATTGCACCGGCGGACGACGATGCGCTCGGATTCGTGCGTCACGAGGCCGTATTTTGCGTTGCGGATCGTCAGGTTTTCGAACCACACATCATGCACGCCGACGGCGTCGAGCGCGCGTTTGCCGCCATTGCCGTCGATGATCGTTTCGCCGTCGCCCGCGCCGCGCCAGACGATCGGCGTGCCGCGTTCGCCGCTGCGATCGAGATGGATCGGCGGCTGATAGACGCCGGCGTGGATCAAGAAGGTGTCGCCCGGTTTTGCCTTTCGATTTGCATCGGGGATTCCCTTGAACGGATCCGCCTGCGTTCCCTTGCCGCCGCCGCTGCCCGGGATGACGTGATAAAGCGCGCCTTTGGGCGCAACTGGCTCCGCGATTGTCGTCGCGCTGAGCATTTTGCTCGCCTGCCCGCCGTCGGGATCAGCGAGGGTCAGCTTCAACTCGTATTTCGTATCAGGTTCAAGCAATAGCGCGCTTCCGGCGAACAGCCATGCGTTTTCCGGAACATTTACGAGACTGCCGTTCTCCTTGGTCTTGTGCTTGTCGTGCTCGACGCGAAAAAGTGGCGCGCCTGCGTGCCAATTCGCGTCGCCGAGCTTTCGGTAATCAAGTTGCACGATCGCGTTCTTGTTCGCATCGCCGCTGATGATCCAATACGCCCCCAGGCTGCGCAAGGTGGGGCGCTCGAGCAGCGGCTCGCCGACCGGCGACGACGCGTCGCCGGCGAAGGCGACGCTGCACATCAGAAGAAGCGCGGCGACAACTATCTTCACTTGTTCCCCGGCAGCGCGATCTTCAAATCGAACGGCTCACTCTTCACGCCGTCGAGAACCTGCACCTCGCTGATCACCATCTTGCGCGACGACTTGACCGCGAACTTCACATAGCGCGCCTCGATCGGCTGCTTGAGCGCCAACAGATGGTTGTATGCGCCCAACGTCTCTTCATCCGGCCACATGAAGTTGACCGGGAGGTCCTTCCAGCGAAGGTTGAAGTCGAACTTCCCGACGCTCTTGAAATCCTTGTTGTCGTTGGACACGAGCACTTCGCACTCGTCCTTGACCTGCGCTTTGAGCGCGTCCTGGAACGGATAGCCGTGGATGTGAATGCGAAACGCGGCGGCTTTGGCGGGCGTGCCCAGGTCCACGACGATCTGCGGGCTGGTCTTGTCGTAGAGCGGGCCTTCCTTGTAGGTGGTGCCGCCGGAGTAGTTGGAGCCGACGACGCCGTCGGTGAGCTTCTTGCCGTCGGGATCGCCGGCATCCCAGGTGTTGGGTGATGGCTTCTCCGAGACGGTGTAGGGCTTAGCTTCGGCGAGGTTCTTGCCGTAGGTCACCCACCGCCCGATCCACTTTTCGCCGCCGACGTCCTTCCCGTCGCTGTAGCCGTATTTCAGTCCTGTGCGAGCGCCTTTCGGGCTGATGACCAGCGAGTCCACGATCGGATGATCCGCGCCGCCGACGTCGATCGTGTAGGTGGCGGGGAGCTTCTCGACGAGCTGCGTGTGGCTGCGTTTGACCAGTGAATAATCCGGCTGCCGCTCGCTCCAGTTGAACGTCACCTCGACGGGCGAGATATTTCCGCCGGGCACCTTGTGATTCGCCTCCATGCGGACCGAATACAGCGCGGCGTTGTTCAGGATGTACTTGAACAGTACGCTCTTTGTCCCCGGCGGGACGTTGGTCGTGACTTGGTCGTGGATGTCGTCGAACGGCGGCGTGTTGTCATTGAATGAGTAACTCTTGGTCCACGTCTTGCCGCCGTCGAATGAGTGCTCGAAGCGAACTTCCGCCTTGGCGGCTTTCACCTGCATGCGCGCGGTCTGGGTGATCTTTACGATCTCCTGCGGCGCATCGATCTTGAAGACGACGTACCCCTCACCTTTCTCGGCTGGCTTCATGACGCCGTGCCAGCCTTCGTGCTTCTCATCGGTCTTGATGTTCTTCGTCTCAACCGCCAGCGGCTTGTACTTGTCGTTCTGCAACTCCGGCCAAAGCACGATCGACTCGGTCTGATCGCCGGCGCCGACGTAGACCACGTTCTTGCCCAGGTTCAGCCGTGGCTGTGTCTTGCCGTTGATCTGCGTGATCGTCTCGAACTTGATGTCCTTAGGCTGCTTGACCTTCACCAGGACTTCATAAGACCCGTTGACTTCATCGATCAATTGAATCGGCGGGGCGTTGACGGTTCTCCAGTTCGTCCCGTTGTCGGTGCTGACCGCGAGCGAAGCCGCCTGCCCGTCGACTTTCAGGCTCGTGATGACATTGGCGCCCTCCACCTTGTAGATCGACTCATCGCCGACTGTGTTCATCGGCCTAGGATTCGTCCACGTGCGAATGCCGTTGCCTCGGATCTTGTAGCGCGGGTTCTTTCCCTCCGGATCGCGGTTGGAGCCATCCTTGGCCTGGCCGTTGGGGACGAAGTTTGCGGGGTCGCCCGTCGGCTCGCCGCTGGCGTTCTTCTTCAGCTCGTCGGGATGCAGATAGCGGCGATCGTAGACCTCGCCGTCGCGCAGGTTGAGGATGTACCGATGCCCGCGCTCGGCGTCGTTGTAGTAGGACCGAAACTTCAGATATTCCGGCTTGAAGCAGACTTCGCCCATGTGCGGCAGATCGCGATTGGTGTCGGCCCCTTCGATGTAACCGTTGGGACTGGTGCCGTTGAGCGCGTGATACTTGGCGATGTGCCCCGGCTCTTCTTTCTCCGCGGATGCGACGCACCCCATCGTCTTGCCAATTTCCTCCAGCGGCGCGATCGTCCTGCCGTCGCACAGGGTGTAGATGCACGAGAGGCTGTTGTCGTACATGTGGTACTTGCCGTCGTAAAAAACTTCCGGCACGGTATGCATCGAGACGTCGTAGTACTTGACCTTGTACCCCATGTACTGCCAGATGGAGCAGTTGATGCCCGAGATCGTCGAGCACATGGTGTAGCCGTAGTCGTTGAACTGCATGATCGGATCCGTCTCGGCCATCCCATGCAGGATCATTGGATTGGTCTGGCGTCGCGCGATGTGGTTCCAGTAGAACAGCGCCCAGCATTTTTCGGCGTCGGTCTTCCAGTTGGACGTGATCGAGTGGACCAGGCTGTCCATGTCGGTGTAGTCCGGCGAGGCGTCGGTGACGACCTTGAGGTTGTACACGTCGGCGTGTACCGGTCCGGCGAGAAGCAGTGCGATGGCGAAAAGAACAATAGCGCGGTACGACATGAGCGGAGTGTAGCGTGCTCGGAGCGAAATTAATATAGCGAGTTATAATAATTCTCGTTAAAGTGCCGCGATGGACAAGCGCGTCAAGCAAATCCTCGACGAGGGTGTGGCCATCCCGGCTCATCCGCTGGCGTTGACCGCCGCGCGAAAGCTTGATGAGCGCCGTCAGCGCGCTCTCACGCGCTACTACATCGCCGCCGGGGTCGGCGGGCTTGCCGTTGGGGTCCATACCACGCAGTTCGAGATCCGCGACCCGAAGATTGGCTTGTTCGAGCCGGTGCTGAAGCTGGCGGCTGAGGAGATGAACCGCGCCGATCGCGATCGATCGCAACCACTCATTCGGATTGCAGGCGTCTGCGGGAAAACTCCACAAGCAACCCGCGAGGCGGGCATCGCGCGTGAGCTGGGTTACCACGCCGGGCTGCTGAGCCTCGGCGCGATGCGCGATGCAAGTGAAGATGAGCTGATCGCCCACAGTCGCGCCGTCAGCGAAGTCATTCCGGTCGTGGGCTTCTATCTTCAACCCGCCGTCGGCGGACGCGTGCTGCCGTACTCCTTCTGGCGGCGTTTCGCTGAAATTCCGAATGTCGTGGCGATTAAAATGGCGCCGTTCAATCGCTATCAGACGCTCGATGTCGTTCGCGCCGTCATCGAAGCCGGGCGCGACGACATCGCGCTCTACACCGGCAACGATGACAACATCGTCATGGATTTGCTGACGCCATATCGCATCAACGGCAAAGAGCGGCGCATCGTGGGAGGTTTGCTCGGACACTGGTCCGTCTGGGCCAAAAAAGCCGTCGAACTCCTTGAGACATGCCACGACGCCGTGCAGCGCGGCGGGCCCGCTTTAGCGGGCCTGTTCCCCACCAGCATTGAGGTCACCGACTCCAACGCAGCTTTCTTCGACGCTGCCAACGCCTTCGCAGGTTGCATCACCGGCCTTCACGAGGTCCTGCGGCGCCAAGGCCTGCTCGAAGGCGTCTGGTGCCTCAACCCCAATGAAACATTTGGCCCCGGCCAGCTCCAGGAAATCGATCGCGTCTACAAAGCCTATCCGCACTTGAACGACGACGCCTTCGTCGCCGAGCATCGCCAGGAGTGGCTGAAGGGCTGAAACATGAACGAATGGGTGCTGGCCGAGCAGAATCACAAGTTCATCGCGAGCCAGAAGTGGGAAGTGGCCGTTCTTCCCTTCGGCGCCACGGAGCCGCACAACTTTCATCTGCCCTACGCGACCGACAACTACCAGGTCGACGCCATCGGCCGGCGAGTGTGCCAGCGGGCGTACGAGCGCGGCGCGAAAGTTCTTCTTCTCCCCACGATTCCGTACGGCGTCGAGACCAACCTCCTGAAGATCCCCGGCGGGCTTGCGATGAGCGTCAATCCCAGCACGCTCCTCAAGCTCCTGACGGACCTGGTCGACTCGCTTCATCGCGGCGGCGTGCGAAAGCTCATGCTGCTCAACGGTCACGGCGGGAACGAGCTCAAACCGCTCATCCGCGAATTGCATCACACCAGCGACGTCTTCCTGTGCGTCTGCGATTGGTTCCGCGTCGCCAAGGACCGCTACGGCGAAATCTTCGACCGCCCCAGCGAGCACGCCGACGAAGTCGAAACCAGCCTGATGCTCGCCTGCTTCCCCGACCTCGTGAAGCTCGACCAGGCCGGGCCCGGCGCAGTGCTTCCGACGCGCTTTGAGGGGATGCAAAAGGGCTGGGTCAGCATCACCCGGCCGTTCCATTTGATGAGCAAAGACACAGGGATCGGCGATCCGTCAACCGCGACCGCGGAGAAGGGCCGCAAGTTGCTCGACATCCTCGTCCCGCGGATCGGCGATTTTCTGTACGAGCTGGCGAAGTCGGAGATGGATGAGAATTTTCCGTTCACTCCGCGGGAATAACGCCAATGGCAGAGGCGTCGCTTCGCATCGGCATCCTCGGCCTGGACATGTCGCATGCGTTGGAGTTTGCGCGGCGGTTCAATGATCCGGGTGATCCGGAACATGTGCCGGGGGCACGGGTGGTGGCGGGGTGGCCGGGGGGATCGCGGGATTTTCATCTGAGCTGGTCGCGGGTTGAGCGATTCACCAATGAGCTGCGGGACAAGTACGGCGTCGGGATCATGGAATCGCCCGAAGCGGTTGCCCAAGCAGCCGATCTCATTCTCATCACCGCCGCGGATGGGCGGGTGCATCGGGAATTGTTCGAGCGTGTGCTGCCGTACCGTCGGCCGACCTTCATCGAGAAGCCTTTGGCGACGTCGCTTGATGATGCGCGAGAAGTTTTTCGTCGCGCCGCGGAAGCGAACGTGCCGCTGATGAGCTGCTCGACGATCCGGTTCGCCGAACCGTTGTGGAATGCGATGAAAGAAAATCTCGGCGCAATCATCGGGTGCGATGTTTTTGCTCCGATGCCTGAAGAAGAAACTCAGCCGGGGTTGTTCTGGTACGGCGTGCATGGGATCGAGGTCGTCAATGTCGTCATGGGTCGCGGGTGCTGCGAAGTCCGCGCTCATCGAAATGATGATTGCGATCTCGTGACCGCGACCTGGGATGACGGTCGCGTCGCCACCTATCGCGGCCTGCGAAAGGGGGAATGGAAGTTCGGCGTCACCATCCACCGCGAGAGGGGATTTCAGTTTGTCGATCTGATTCACAATTCGTGGTTCAAGCCGACGATCGAGTTGATGCTGAGGACGCTGCCGAATGGCAAATCGCCGATCGACCCCGGCGACACGTTGGAGATCATCCGCCTGATCGAGGCGGCGAACGCGAGCCGGCCGGATGGAAGGGCGGTCAGGCTCTGAGCGGCTCGACGACTCGGCCCTCGCGCGCGGAGACTTCCGCGGCGAAGGCGATCTGATGGCCGGCGAGGGAATCTTCGATGCACGTGATCCCTGGCGCATCGGCTTCGCCGCGAACCGTGCCGATGAAATCGGCAATCAGCGCTCGATCGCACGCGCGGGGAGAAGGCGCCTTGAGATCGAATGGCGGGAGACGCGTGTGTTCTTCGTGGAATCTCCCCGGCGCACCGCGGATCGCGCGCCGCAGCACCAATTGCCCGGCCTCGTAATCGCCTTCGATTTCACCTTCGGTGCCAACGATGCGGATCGTTCTGCCGCGGCGGGAGGTCGCGCAGAACAAATCATGCGAGGCGGTTGTCCCATCGGCGAACTCGATCAACACAGCCTGGTGATCGACGACCGAGTTCGGGCAACGCCACACGCACCGGCCGTACGGGCTGCTCGTGGCGAGAATGCGCAGCCGCTCTTCCATCGGAGGACGCGAAGAATATTCATTGACCGGCCAGGCATAGGCATCCCACGTGTCGTCCTCGGCGTAGAGCGCCCGCGCTGAATAGCGGCAAGTCGTCTCAACCGCGCAGCCGCCGAGGCAGCGATCGGTTGATCCCGGCGGCGCACATTCGGGGCAAAACTGTGTCGGCGTGATCACGCTGGCGACGCGCGACAGCGGCACTCGGCCAACCAGCCAGGCGATCAGATCGAGATCGTGGCAGCACTTGGAGAGCAGCATCGGCACGATGGCCGGCTGAAGGTTGCGCGGGTGGCGCAGGTACGTCGTGGCCAAATGATCGTACGAGACGTTCTCGGTCGTATGAATTGAAATCATCCGCCCGACCCGCCCGGCGAGCAAATGACTCTTGACCGCTTGATAGAACGCCTCATACCGCAGGATGTGGCAGATCATCACGATGCGATCGTTGTCGCGGGCGGTTTGAATCAGCTCGCGCACCTGGGGCTCGGTCGGCGCGATCGGCTTTTCCAGCAGCACGTGATAGCCCGCGCGAAGCAGGGGGAGCGTCGTCGCGTAGTGAGCGATGTCCAACGTGGTGTTGATGACCGCGTCGGCCAATCCGGGACGCGCGGCGAGGTCTTCGTGAGAGTGGAAGCGATGTTTGGCCGGGATGTTATGTGCATCAGCTAACGCATTTCGCCGCGTCGGATTCGGATCCGCGACGGCGACGACTCGCATGTCGGCAGCGGTTGGTCCACCGGGCAGGGAATCTCGCGTATAGACGATCGACCTCGGCCCCGCGCCGACGACGGCGACGCGAAGCGGGCTGTTCAATGCGATCTGCGCCATTCCCGCCATCATAGCATTGAATTATTATAACCAACAATATAAATTCACTGGCGATGAAGCCCCTGGTTCTGCCACTGATCGCGCTGATGGTCTTTGCTTGCGCGGTGCGCGCCGCGGAAGCGCAGCGGCATCCCTGGACTCACCTCAAGTTCAACGACGATCCAGGTGAGTTCCACTTCGCCATCGTCGGCGACCGCACCGGCCGGCACCGGGCGGGGATCTTCGAAAGGGGCATCGAGAAGCTCAATCTCCTGCGCCCCAATTTCGTCATGAGCGTCGGGGACCTGATCGAGGGATACACCCGCGACGAGGCGGAGATCGATCAGCAGTGGGACGAGATCGAAAAGTTCACCGCGAAACTCCAGGCTCCGTTTTTCTACGTCGCCGGCAATCACGACCTGTCCAACCCCGTGCAGGCCGACAAGTGGCGGGAGCGATTTGGGCAGACGTATTACCATTTCGTCTATCGTGATGTGCTGTTTCTCTGCCTGAACACATACGATCCGGAGCAGCGCATCTCGCCGGAGCAAATCGCATTCGTGGAAAAAGTGCTGAAGGAAAATCCACGCGTGCGCTGGACGTGCGTCTTCATGCACGAGCCGTTGTGGGATTACAAGAAGCCGACCGGGTGGGACGATGTCGAGAAGCTTCTGCTCGATCGCCCGTACACGGTTTTTGCGGGTCATTACCACACGTATACGAAGTACGTCCGCCACGATCGCCGTTACATCGTGCTTGCCACCACGGGAGGCGGATTCAAGGACGGGATGACCAGCCCGGAACTTGGTTCGTTCGATCACATCACCTGGGTCACGATGCTCCCCGACGGCCCGCGGATCGCAAACATCGCGCTGGACGGCATCCACGATGAGGATGTGCGCACTGAGGCAACGGCGAAGCTGATCGATGCCGTCATGCGCGGCGAAGTGCTGCAAATCAGCCCGGTTTTGGCCGAATCCGAGCAGTTTGAGCGATCGCCGGTGACGCTGAAGTTCACCAACGATTCGGACGCTGCGATGACGGTGAAGGGGACGATTCCGCCGGTCGGAGCGCTTCGCGCGAAGCCGGAACAATTCGAGGTAAACGTGTCCGCGAAATCATCGGCTACGACGGCGATCGAATTGTGCGCTCAGCCGCCGACTGCGATCCCGTCGCTCAAACCAATCACCGTGAAATGGTCCGCCATCTATCAGCCGCCTGGACGAAATGCCGTGAGCGTTCCGCATGAAGACATCATCGCGGTCGAGAAGATTTCTGCGTGTCCGCGAAGCTCGAAGTCGATCGAAGTCGACGGGGATCTCCAAGACTGGACGAGCCTTCCGTTCAGCGCTAATGCCGCAAGCGGCGCCGCCGACTGCTCGTATCAGTTCGGCGTCGAGCATGACGACAAGTTCCTTTACATCGCCATCAAAACGCGCGATGACCACGCGATCCTCAATGCGAACAAGGAGCCGTGGTCGCAGGACGGCGTCGAGGTTCGCCTCGATGCGCGACCCGAGCCGCTGCGATCACAAGGCCGGGGGCATGGGGAATTCAAGGACATCCTGGTCGTCTCAATGAGCCCGCCGGAGCACGAGAAGGATATGGTGCTTTATAGCCGCGAGTTGCTGCCGGCGGGCGTGCGCGCGGTCTGCGTGAAGACGCCGACCGGGCACAACGCCGAGATCGCCATCCCCGCTTCATACCTCGACGAGAAACAGGGCGGGCCGTGGAAGGGATTTCGCCTGAACATCGCGGTGGATGACTTCGACCAGGTCGCCGGGCCGCTAAAAGCGCTGTGGTGGCGGCCGGACTGGCGCACGCCGCTGACTTACGCCGGCTCGGGAACGTTCCAGCGAAAGTGATGTGAAGATGGCTCAGCAACTGACGATCGTCGTGATGAGCGCGACGCGCAAGGCCGAGGAATTCGAGTCCCTCGCGTCTCAGGCGCAGCGGCTGAAATCGCGCGGGCGGGTTGAATTGGGCATCAGCAGCGTCGCCGAGCGCACGCTCAGCGATATCCCCCCGGGCGGATCGCCTTGGCACGATTACACGAGCACGCTGCCGTCGCTGGAGAAATTCTTCCCTCATCGCGACCTCGCGCCCTTCGTCGACGCCGAGCACGTGAAGAAGAATCAGCGGCTGCTGCGCGAGAAGGTCGCGATCCTGCGCAAGCACAAGCTCGCCGCCGCGGCGCAATTCCACGTGCCGTGGATCCTGCCCGAAGCGTTCTTCGAGAGATACCCGCACCTTCGCGGCCCGCGGATCGATCACCCGCGCCGCAGCCGGCGCGAGGCGTTCGCGATGTGCGTCGATACCGCCGAGGGGCGCGCCTTCTACGCCGACATGTTCGGCCAATTCGCTCGCGAGGTCGGCGATCTGACGGGCCTGCACCTGCTGACCAACGACGCCGGCGGAGGACTCTGCTGGGCGGATTGGCAATATATCGGCCCGAACGGTCCGGCTCATTGCCGTACCCGCGGCGTTGGACCGCGGGTGCGCGAGCTGATCGATGCCCTGCGCCCGGCCGCGCCGGGGCGTGAATTCGACGTCGATTTGCGCGGCAATTTCAGCGACGCCGAGCTGGCGGCGCTGGCGGATTATCACGACGATCATTTTTCGACTCGGCCGCAGCACGGTCCGCAGCCGCGGCAGACTTCCCTCGGCCCTTACATCGACACGCCGGTGCTTGGCATGTTCGACGCGGTGGCGATGCTCAAGTCGCTCGATCGCATCCGCTCCCCGCAGATCACGCGCATCATTCTCGATTTCTCGGCCAATTACAGCCGCGGGCACGAGCTGCCGGAAGTCTCCGACAAGATCATCGAGATGGTCGATGCCTATCTCGCCGAGCCCGCGTTTGGGCTGATGCATCGAACAAAGTTCCTGCGAAAAATGTGCGCCACGTGGGTTGGCGAAGATCAGGCGGACGCGCTGCTCGAAGCAATGCACGACCTGCACGATGCGCTCAATTACCGCGCCGCGAGCATCCCGATGTTCACCGCGAATTACGTCGGCGTCTCCATGCGGCACATCACCCGTCCGCTGGTCGCCGTGCCCGAGATGCTGACGCCGGATGAAGAATCCTACTGGCTGCCGCACGTCTTCAACCCGAGCATCGAGGAAGCGCGGACCGATTACATCGATTTCCACGGCGGACGCCTGACGGGGCCGCGCGGGATGGATCAGGGTGGCGATCCGCGCCTTCTGCCGATCGCGACATTCGCGGCCCGATTGAATGGCATTGCCAATCGTTTGCAGGCGTTGCAGGGCGCGGGGGCCGAAATTTTTCGGCGGATGGGCCTCTCTCTGCGGATCTACGCGAGCATCTTCCGCTCCTGCGGAAACGTGTACGCCGTTCAGAAGATCCGCGATCGCAACAAGGAGAAGTTCGCCGGGCCTCGCCGTACGCCGGCGAAGGTTGCGGACTGGCACGGCGATCCGGACTTGCAGCTGCTTAACGAATTCATGCGTGACGAACTGGACAACACGACGGGGCTGATTAGTATGCTCGAGAGCGGCGGGATGAGGCAGGTCCTCACCGCCGACGAAGCGGCCGACGAGGACGCATTCCTGCTCGGCCCCGATTTGCCCGGGCAACTGCGGCGCAAGTTACAGATCATGCGTCGCCACTGGCTCGACGCCGAGCAATTTCTCTCCACGCCGCACAAATAATTCGGTTGCCGAATTATTATCCAGCGTTATAGTAATTATATGCAAGTCAATGTCAGCGCGAACAAATCGGATTTGGGACGCGCCGCCGCCCGCGACGGCGCGGAGCTGATCCGCCGGGCGATCGCGGAGCGCGGGCGGGCGAACATCATCATCGCCACCGGGGCGTCTCAGTTTGAGATGCTCGCTGAGCTGATCAAGGCGCCCGACGTCGCCTGGCACAAGGTCACCGCATTTCATCTCGACGAGTACGTCGGCATGTCGATCACGCACGCCGCCAGTTTTCGCAAATACCTTTGGGAGCGTTTCGTCAGCAAGCTGCCGCAGCCGCTGGCGGCGTTTCACTACATTGAAGGTGAAGGCGATCCGCGCGCCGAGTGCCGGCGCGTCGGGCAGATCATCGCGCAGCATCCAATCGACGTCGCCTTCGTCGGCATAGGTGAGAACGCGCACCTGGCCTTCAACGATCCGCCCGCGGACTTCAAGACCGATGAGCCGTACCTCGTGGTGAGTTTGGACGAAGCCTGCCGTAAACAGCAATTCGGCGAAGGGTGGTTCCCCAAGTTCGAGGACGTGCCCAAGACGGCGATCTCGATGTCCTGCCGGCAGATCATGAAGTCGAAGGCGATCATCGTCAGCGTGCCGGATCAGCGCAAAGCGCAGGCGGTGAAGCGCGCGGTGGAAGGGCCGGTGACTCCCGATGTGCCGTCGTCGATCCTTCAGCAGCATGAGCAGACGACACTCTACCTCGATCGCGAATCGGCGTCGCTTTTGAAGGCGGCGCGATGAGCACGGCTGCGGGATATTTCGATCTCCAGGTCAACGGCTACGCCGGCATCGATTTCCAGAGCGATGAATTGACCGCCGACCAGATGCACAGCGCCTGCGAGGCGCTCCAGCGCGATGGCGTCGCGGGCATTCTCGCGACGATCGTCACCGACGATGTCGATAAGATGTCGCGCCGACTGGCGAAAGTCGTCGAACTGCGCGAGCGCGACCCGCTCGTCCGCAAACTGATTGCCGGCATCCATATCGAAGGGCCGTTTCTCAGCCCGATCGACGGCTACCGCGGCGCCCACGCGCGCGACGCCATCCGCCCGGCGGATCGCGATGCGATGCAGCGCATGCTCGAAGCGGCTGGAGGATTGACTAAGCTCGTCACGCTGGCGCCCGAGCACGATGCGGGCTACGCCGTAACGAAATTCCTCGCGAGTCAAGGCATTCGCGTTTCCGCCGGTCACACGAATGCGACATTGGATGAGTTGAACGGCGCCATCGGCGCCGGCCTGAGCATGTTCACCCATCTCGGCAATGGCTGCCCCATGCAGCAACATCGCCACGAGAACATCGTTCAGCGCGGGCTGTCGTTGTCGGACAAGCTCTGGCTGATGTTCATCGCCGACGGCGCACACGTCGCCTTCCCGGCGTTGAAGAATTATCTCCGTGCCGCGGGCCTCGATCGCACCATCGTCGTGAGCGACGCCGTCGCCCCGGCCGGGATGGGGCCCGGCAGGTTCAGGATGGGGCGGTGGGACTTGTTGATCGGCGATGATCTCGTCGCCCGCGCGCCCGATGGATCGCACCTGGTCGGCTCGGCCATCCCGATGCCGGTGGCGGTGCAGCGGCTGATCGATCACGTCGGTCTCTCGCGCGGGCAGGCGCTGAAGCTCACCGTCGATAATCCACGAAAGGCAATCGAGCTATGAGCGACGGTCCAATCAACGTAGGCATCGTCGGCCTGGGGCGCAGCGGGTGGAACATCCATGCGAACACGCTCGAGAAGCTCGGCTCGCTCTACCGCGTCGCCGGCGTCGTTGACAGCCGGCCGGAGCGGCGCGACGAGGCTGTGCAGCGATTCGGCTGTCATGCTCACGCGGAGCTGCCTGAACTCTTGAACGACTCATCGGTCGAGTTAGTCATCATCGCTACGCCCAGCTACTTACACGCTGATCACGCCATCCAGGCACTTGGTCACGGCAAGCATGTCATCTGCGAGAAACCGATGGCGCTGTCCGTGGCGGACGCGGATCGCATGATCGAAGCTGCGGAGCAGGCCGAGCGCGTGCTCACCGTCTTCAACAACATGCGCTACTGGCGCGATTTCCAAAAAATCCGTGAGGTGATCGCATCCGGCAAGCTTGGTCGCATCGTGCAGATCAGGATTACGTTGCATAAGTTTACCCGGCGGTGGGATTGGCAGACCCTGCGTGAGTTCGGCGGCGGGGCGCTGTTCAACGCGGGACCGCACCTGGTCGATCTGGCCATGCAGTTCCTCGGCGAGGTCGAACCGACCGTGACCGCCGACTTGCAGCGGACCCTCACCTCCGGCGACGCCGAGGATCATGCGACGATCTTTCTCCGCGCGCCGGGCGTACCTTCCATCGTGGTCGAGATCACAAGCGCCGCCGCCTATCCGCAGGAAATGTGGCACGTGATGGCGACGGCGGGGGGATTGCATGGGTCATCCGATGAGTTGCATTGGAAGTGGCTGGACCCGTCGGCTCTGCCCGATCGCCCGGTGGATGCTAGCCAGGCGGCGGCGGATCGCCGATATAACCGGGAAGATTTGCCATGGCAGGAGCAATCCTGGACTAAGGGTCCGGAGCAGAATCCTGACTACTTGGACTTTTATCGGGACCTGCATGGCCCCCTGCGCGAGCAGGGCAAGGGATTAGTCATCACGCCGCAGAGTGTGCGGCGAACGCTAAGGGTTCTGGAGACGTGTCGAAAAGTCGGTGGATTGTAGAAGATAGTTATCGTACGCTATAGTAATTCAGGGAATGGGCTTGGGAGCGAATATGTCAAGCACGACGAAACGGGCCAAAAACGGCAACGGGGGAGCCGATCTAGACACCCGCCAGCGCGAAATCCTGCGCCTGCTGTGGCGTGGCGGAAGGATGAGCCGCTGGGAACTGCACCGCCAGACCGGTGTGAATCCCAACGCTGTCGGTGTCGATGTCGCGGCGCTGCTCAATTACGGCATCGTCCGGGAATGTCAGACCGAAGTCGCAGGTCCCGGTCGGCCGCGCATTCCGCTCGAGATTGATCCCACCGTGCGATACGTCGTCGGCCTGTCGATCACGCCCGGACGCGTGCAGATCGCCCGCTTGAGTTTGCGCGGGCAGCTCCTCGGACGCGCAGCATCGCGCACCGTGAGCGATCCCGGCAAGACCGTCGCCACCGCCCAGGCGCTGCTCCGTGAACATATCAGCGATAAGACGCTGGCGGTTGGATTGAGCGTGACGGGTTTCGTCGACCCCGAGCATCGCTCGATTCTGGTCAGCTCCAGCTTCGTCGGACACGGCGGCACATCCCTCGCGCCGCTGTACGACGTTGCTGGGGACCTGCCGGTCGTGCTCGAGAACAACATGCACGCGCTGGCGGCGTGGTGGTCGCTGGTCCACCAGGCGGAGTCCGATGAGGACGTGCTGCTGGTCAACATCAGCGACGGCCAGATGGGCGCCGCGCTGCTGGTGGAAGGCAAGCCCAACCGCGGATGTGCCACCGGCGCCAACGAGCTCGGCCACATGCGATTCTTCGCCGACACCGAGATCTGCTACTGCGGACATCCGGGGTGCATCGAGCGCATTTGCAGCACCGAATTTCTCCGACGCCGCGGCATCGCCAGCGGCACCCTGCTCGAACACGCCGCGCGCTTCGGCGCGCAAGGCGGTCAAAGCAACGGCGGGGCCGCGGCGGAGAAAGTCATCGGCGAAATCCTCGACTACCTCTCGGCGAGCCTCTCCAACGCCGTCAACTTCATCCGTCCCAATCGCCTTGTCCTGGCGAGCGAAGTGACGCGCTATCCCGCTTTCAGCGATGCGCTCATTCGATCGATTCGATCGCGCATGCTGCCTGAGCTGGTCAAACGTGTGCGCATCGATCAGTGGGACCAGGTGGACAGCCACGCGGCGGAGACTGCGGGGTGGCTCGCGCTGGCGAGTCTTTATCGCGAAGGCTGGGATCGCCGCGTCGAGGCGGGCAGCGCCTCTTAATCCCGCGTATTCAGGCGAAAATCGAAGCGTTGCGGCGGAGGAAAATCACGCCGGACTTCGCGGCGCAGATTGTCGTCGACGGTAATGCCGCGCTCCCGCGCCAGTCGTCGCTCGTGCCAGCCGAACCACAGATCGGACAAGCTCGTCTCCTTCTCGCGAATGTTGGCGATGTCGACGTCGCCGGCGAAATACTCCTCCACTGTGTTGAGATCCCCGACCGCAAGCGCCGCCCGGGCGCGGAGGAGCCGGATGCGACCATGGCTGCGGACGTCGGCTGGGAGCGACTCGATGAACGCCACCAGATCATCCAATCGGTTCGCAGCGAGAAGCGCTTTGCCGGTTTCGATGGCGAGGGGTGTGAGCGACGGCGCCAATCCCGCCGCCTTCTCCCACAGCGCCGCCGCCTCGTCGACATTTCCCGTGTCGTTCGCAAGGACCGCGAGGTCCCGATAAGCCCACGTTGAAGGTTCGTTGCTGATCGATTTTTCCCACGCTAGCTGCGCCCCTGCGCGATCGCCAGCGCGATAACGCATCACCCCCAGGTGATAACAGCGCAGCCAACTCGATTCGTCCGCACGCTCCAGCAGGTCGCGCCACTCGGGCTGGACCATGAGCGCGCCCGGATCGAGTGACGGAGAGCGGTGCGGTAGCTTGCCGCGCGCCAGGAGCGACAGCCACGGCATCTGCTCTTCGGCCAGCGAGCTGTCGGGAAACGGCGTCGCATCCGACGCGAAGGGCGTCTGCTTCGCGCGCTGGCGACGATGTCGTTCAAGCGCCCCCCAGCCAGAACCTTGATGGAGAAGCTCGACCGGTTTGCGATCGGCGATCGTCGCGGTGCGCGCCATCTCCGCATCCATCCACCGGCGGGGAATCCGCCGCTCGAGCTCCGCTTCAACGCCTTTGTAAGCCGCCGTCCAATCCTGGCCGTGTGCGATCGCGGGATCGGTTTCCATCAAGCCGTATGCTTCGAGCCAGGACCACTGGGCGCCTGCGGGCATAGGGACGTATTCGCCCTGCGTCTGCGCGAGCCCGCCTTGAATTTCGATGTAGGCGTGTCCCGGTTGGGCGAGGAATTCCTGCCACCGCCGACCGCCCGGATCGGTCCCCCAGTTGAACATCTTCCGCCCGCGCAGCAGATCGGTGGAGGTATGAACGAGCCCCCGCCCCTCTCGATCGAGCGCGGCGATCCAAGGACGATGCCCCTCCGGAATGCGGAAGTACAAATCCGCCGCCCAGCGGCGATTGGTCGTGTACGTGACATCTACGCCCTCGTAGATCGGGACACCATGCTCGACCAGCCGCCCGTCGTAATCATGCCGATACGCCTGCTCCGCCGGCCCGAGCACGCGCACCTCCGGCCGCTCATCGACGGCGATGTTGGACCACCAGTACATCGGCACCGTGTGATCGTTCGGGTTGCTGATGCGAACGCGCGCCATCAGGAATGGGCGATCATCCGGCAACCAGAAATCGATCTGGAACGGAACACGCCGGATACGGTCCCACTCATACAAACGCAGCACGGGGGCGCCGTCATCGGCGAGCACCCGCGCTGCGAAGACCGGCGAGCAGGTGAGTGGCGCGTGCCCGATGATCGAGATGTTCCACTCCACCCCGCCGCTGAACCAGGCATCGCGCACCGCCAGATTTCCCGGCTGGAAGACGGGGTTGACATGGAGCAACTCTCGACCGGTCGGTTTATGCCGGAGAGACCAAAGCCGTCCGCCGAGATCCAGGAGAAATGTCGCGCGCAAATGGTCATTTTCCAGCACCGCGGTCTTGAAGGACCGTGGCGAAAGTCGGCGGTCGTACTGATCCTGCAAGCGGTAGGGGAGGATGCTCTCTTCCCGCCCGCGATCGGGGTATTGCGCATCTCCGGCGGATGCGCCGGCGGCACTGGCGGTCTCGTAGCTGCGCAGGGGTGTCAGCGGATTTTCGCCCGCCAGCGAGGCCGCGGGCATGAGATAAGGCTCGATCGTCAGTGTGTTCATCGCGCGGATTCATTACTACCGCGAGCCGAAATAAATGCCAGTTGCGATTAATGGCGAGCACTACAATAAACCCCCGGCACACCTCAGATCGCCGAACTTGCCAGCAAGATTCTTTACGAGATTATTCGGCTGTAAAGCCATGACGATTCGACTTTTACCGAAAGGTGACGCAATCCCATGAATTATTATGTTGCGTTATAGGAAACCTCTGTTAAATTTCGTCGTACATGAGCAGGCGGAATTCCGCGGGCGATGCGCTGGCGGAGGCCATATGACAGGTTGCTCATCAGGAGAGACACGTGCGAACCAATCGAAAGACAACTCTGGCGGCGGCGGTGGCAACGGTTTGTGGCGCGAGCTTCGCTCACGCGGCGCCCCAGACCTGGGACGGCGGCGGCGCTGCGGTGGATCTCTGGAGCAATCCGCTCAACTGGGTCGGCGATACCGCTCCCTCGGCCGGCGACACGATCAACTTCGACAACACCGGCGTCGCTCAGCCGACGAATACGCTCGATCCCCTGGCTCCGACCAGCTACACCCAGCTCAATTACCGCCAGGACGATCCGACCAAGACGTACGTAACGACGATCGATCGCGGCAACAACGCTCCGCTGACGCTGTCGGGTCTGACTCCAAGCAATCAGTTCGCGCTCTCCACCAACAGCGCCCTGTTCGTCATGCCGACGACCGCCGCCAACACCGGCGCCCAGACCGGCACGAACGTGGTGATCAAGGCAATTGGAGTGGGCAACAACGGCGGGATCAACATCACGCAGGGGAACTTCGCCGTGACCGGAAAGCCCGGCACCGCTGTCAACGCGGACAGCTACGCCGTGCTTGACCTGCGCGACCTCGATTTCCTCACCTACACGCAGAGCGCCAACAGCGTCTTCCAGGTCGGCGCCGGCACAGACAGCGGCAATACGGACAACAACGCCATCTGGGGCAAGCTGATTCTCCCCACAACCACCAACATCACCACGAACCGCATGATTACCGGTGGGCAGAACAACGCCGGCACCCAGGGCATGCAGCCCGTCAGCACCACGCTGCTGGGCCTGACCACCAACATCAACGTCAATCTGCCGGGCAACGTCTACATCGGCGGCGATGCCGGTGGCTCGCCGGGCGCGTCCAAGGACGGCAGCGGCGCGATGATGTTCCGCGTCGCCGGGTCTACCTTGACCGTCGGTGACCAGGGCAACAACCGCAACGGATTCGAGATCGCCCGCGGCCGCGCGGGGACCGGACACTCGGTCTTCGGCGTCTTCGACGGAACCTCCGCCAGCGGTACCGTTGAAGGAACCTTCAACGGCAACTTCGCCACGGTCACCATCGGCGGCGAGCAGTCGGGCACCGCGTCGGCGGGTGGCGGGTTCGGCATGCTCTCGTTCGACAAGGGCACGCTCGACGCTTCGTCGATCGTGATGGGTCGAACCACATCGGCCCCGACGGCCGGCAGCCCGATGGCCGGCGTCCTCAACGTCGGCGTCAAGGGCAGCGCTGCCGACAGCGGCGCAGGGCTCGTCAACGTCGGCGGCGCCGGCACCATCACGCTGGGACAGCGCGGCGATAATTCGCACAACACCGTCGGCAACGCGATCATCAACCTCGCCAACAATGGCGCCATCAATGCCGACCGCATCTTCATGGGAAGCAACACCGTCGCGAATGATGCGACCCACAACGGCAGCGTCGTCGCGGTCCTGAACCTCGGCGGGGGAACGCTGACCACCCAGAAGATCCAGGCCGGCAACGACAGCCCCCAGCTCGGCACCAACAACACCCGCCTGGTCAACTTCAATGGCGGCACGCTGAAGGTCAAGACGGGGTCAACCCAGGCGAACCGCGATACCTTCATGGAAGGCCAGACCGCCGCCAACGTCTATGCAGGCGGCGCCACCCTCGATACCAACGGGCAGGACGCCACGATCAATCAGCCGCTGGTTGCACCGGCCGGCGACGGCGTGCAGAGCATCACCGTGAACACGCCCGGCTCGGGTTACCGAGTCGCTCCCATCGTCGTCCTCAGCGGCGGCGGAGGAACGGGCGCGACGGCCAACGCCACGATCGATGCCGCCGGGACTGTGACCGGCATCAACGTGACCAACCCCGGCACCGGCTACACCAGTGCTCCCACCGTTCAGCTCTATGCCAACGGTGGAACGACGCTGGGGAACATGCAGATCCCCTACGGCGGCGCCGCCGCCACCGTCACGCCCAACCTGGGCGCCAACACCAGCGGCGGGATCACCAAGATCAACGCCGGAAAGCTGACGCTCAACGGCGTCAACACCTACACCGGTCCGACCTCCGCAACCGGCGGGACACTGGCGCTGGGTAAGTCTCTGACGACTTCCTCCGCTGTTTCGGCGAGCAACGACGCTGTCATCCAACTCCTGAGCGATGGCAGCCACAATCAGGTCATCAAGACCGGCCCGGTGAGCACCAGCGGCACGGCCAAGATCGACCTGGTCGACAACAAGCTGATTACCACCACTGCTGCTGGCACCGCGACTGGCGGGACTTACACCCCCGGTTCGGTTCAGGGAATGGTCCAGTCCGGGCAGAATGGCGGCACCTGGAATGGCCCCGGAATCATCACGAGCCGGCCGGAAGCGGTCACGCCTTCGCCTTACCTCACGACGATCGGTGTCGCGACCGGGGCGCAGATCCGAGGCCTGGGGCCCACCGATACCGACGTGTTCGCCGGTCAGACCATCAACGGCGCTTCGACGCTGGCGATGTATACCTATGCGGGCGACGCCAATCTCGATGGCACCATCAATCCGGACGACTTCTCGCTGATCGACTTCAACGACCCGAATCCGAGCGCCAACGGGTATTACAATGGCGACTTTAACTATGACGGGGACATCAACGCCGACGATTACGCGCTGATCTCCTTCAACTTCAACGCGCAGGGCGTGCCCTTCCCCACGAGCGGGGCGGTGGTGAGCTCGGCTCTGGCGGTCACCGCCGTGCCGGAACCCGCGACGATCGGATTGCTCGGACTGGCGGCGAGCGGATTGCTCGGCCGGCGCCGGCGCAGCCGATAATGCATCAGACGTTGCTCTCTCTCGGCGGCGGCTTCCGCGCGGAGGCCGCCGCCGTCTTAGAGAGCTTGCCTGATCCGCGCAAGGGCGCGTGATGGGCTTGGGGCTGTGGCGAATGGACCAGGCGGGAATCTGAAACTACAACCGAATCACACCATGTCACGCAACCTTTCAGTCAACGCTTATTTCCGCGCCCGAGCCGCGCAGCACACCCCGCGGCTGCGCTACGCGGGGCAGCCGTTTGGGGCCTGGCGAAAAGAACTGCACAGCGCCGTCCGCCAGACGCTCGGCGTGATGCCCGAGCGCGTGCCGCTCAACGCGGAAATCCAGGCCGAGTGGACCGAGGATGGGCTGGTCAAGCAGCGCGTCATCTTCGATGTCGAAGAGGGTCTCTCGGCCGTCGCTTACGTCTTTCGGCCGCAGTCGCCGCGGGGCAAGGTCCCGGCGATTCTCGCCTGTCACGGACACGGGCCCTTCGGCAAGGAATCGGTGATGGGGAATCGATCGACGCCGCAGATGGCGGCGGAGATCACCACGCACAACTACGACTTCGGCCTGCAAATGGCGCAAGCCGGCTTCGCGGTGATCGCGATCGATTGGCGCGGCTTCGGCGAGCGCAATGACCGCCGAAAGCCTAACTGGTCCGACCTCGACACGCAGAATCCCCACAAGCGCGACCTCTGCAATCTGCACTATCTGCGCGCCACCGTGCTGGGGATGACTGTCCTGGGAATGGACGTTCACGACGGTATGCGAGCCCTCGATTATCTCTGCCAGCAGGATTTCATCGACGCCAATCGCATCGGCGTGATGGGCCTGAGCTTCGGCGGGACGATGGCGACGTGGATGAGCATCTGCGATGAGCGCATCAAGGCCGCGGATGTCATCTGCTACAGCGATCGCTTCGCCGACTTCGGCATGCGCGACGTCAACTTCTGCGGCAGCCAGATCACGCCGGGGCTCTATGAGCTGTGCGATGTGCCGGATTTGCACGGCCTGATCGCACCCCGGCCGCTGCTGGTTGAGATCGGATCGTTCGACGAATGCTTCAAGGTTGATTCGGCGATGAGCTGCTTCGCCGAAGTCGAGAAGATTTACACCGCCGCCGGCGTGCGCGATCGCCTCGAGCTGGATCTGTTCGAAGGCGGCCATCAATGGGGCGGGAACAAGTCGGTCGAGTTCTTTCGAAAGTGGCTCGGCGCGCCCGCGATCGGCACTGCGACGCCGAAGCTGACGTTGAACCGCAGCGCCTGGCGCAAGTCCGTCCCGCGCGAAACCGAAAACTCTGATGATGTAATGCCGTTCGCCGTTGGCGGCGGGGGCGGGGCCGACGAAAGCCCGCAGGAAAAGAGCGATGACGATGTTCAAGGTACGTGATGGCCATCCCCGCGTTCTGATCCGCCCGGATGACCTCCCGGCCCTGCGACGCCGCGCTGCCACAACCCACTCAAAGCAAATGCAGTCCCTGCTCGCGCTGGCTGACACCGGCGCGGAGCCGGGGCCCAATGGCGATTACGCCGACTCCATCTGGCGGCTGGCGTTCCTGCACCTGCTGACCGGCGACGCCGCTCACGCGCGCCCCGCTATCGACGCACTGCGCAAGCTGATGGAGCTGCCCGTCAGCGGCGAATACTTCCATGGCGCCCGCCGGCTCAAGGCCCTCGCGGTCAGCTACGACTGGATGCATCAAGCTCTCGGCGACGACCTGCGCAAGTCTGTCGGCGAGAAAGCGCTTGCGTATTGCCAGGCGCTCTACGACAGCCAGGAAGTCGAGCCCGAGGTCTACTTCCTCGGTCACGCGATCAACCAGATGCCGTTCATCCTGATGGCCGCGATCGGCATCGGCGATGAATTGCCGGGGACGAACTTCTTCCTCGAAGACACCATGCGCCGCTGGGAGCAGCAGATGCTCGGCTACCGGCGCTTCCTCGAACAGGATTGCTTCCAGCAGAGCTTCACGTACACCTCAACGTACGTCGGCGAGTTCCCGTACCTGTTCACCACGGTCGAGGCGGGGCTCGGCGTCCCGATGTACCGGCCTAATGCGTGGTTCGCGAATGTCACCAAGTGGTGGACATACGCGTTCCGCGATGACGAGACGTTCATCCGCTTCGGCGATTACTTCTGCGCCGTGCCGGCGCTGGAGAATCTTCAATACTATCGGCCGCTGGCGGCGATCGCGTCGCGCTACCGGGATGGGTTGGCGCAGTGGTGGGTGGATAAATTCCGCATCACGGCGGGGGAGCCGGAACAGATCCTGTTCGAAGACCGGCCGGGCGTTGCCCGGCGGCTACCGGAGGAGTTGCCGCGGACGAAGTTGTTTGCGCCGATGGGCGTGGTTGTCGCGCGGGGGGATTTTGAGCGCGGGACGGTTGCGTCGTTCAAGTGCACGCCGCTCTATCTGCACAATCACGGGCATCGCGACGCGAACAGCTTCACGATTTATCACAAGGGCGATCTTGCCATCGACTCGGGCGCTTACGACGCCTACGAGACGCCTCAGTGGTACAACTATTACGTCCGCACGATCGCGCACAACACGATCGTGGTGCATGATCCGACCGAAGAATTTCTCAGCCGCGGCAAGACCTACTCCAACGACGGCGGCCAGCGTTTCATCAACGAGCCGCACTTCCAGGCGACGAAGTTCGAGCACCTCGATCTCGACGTTTATCGCGACGGGAAGATCGTCGAATACCGCGAAGGCGACGGCTATACCTACGTCTGCGGCGACGCCTCGAATTGTTACAGCAAGCAGAAGCTGACTCGCTTCCTGCGCCACGCGACCTTCATCCTCGACTGGCCGCGAAAGGGATGCGTGTCGATGGTCGTGCTCGATGACATCGAGCTCGCGAAGCCGGAGCTGGAGCCGCGGTTCCTGCTGCACACGATGGACGAGCCGGTCGTCGAAGGAAACGTCATCACTGCGAAGCACAAAGGCGGGCGCTTGACGGCGACGGTGTTGCTGCCAAGCTCGCCGCGCATCGAAACGATCGGCGGACCCGGGCGCGAGTTCGAAGTCGACGGAAAGAATTATCCACTCAACCGCACGATGATCGGCCCGCACACGCCGGGCGCGTGGCGAGCGGAGGTGACCGGCGGGAGCCGGGGGGCAGGGGGGGCTCGCCGGTTCCTCACGCTTCTCGTGCCCGCCGACTTCGACGCGCCCGCAGACCCGCCCGCGACGCTCGAGCAATCCGCCGCCGGCTGGATCGTCAGACAGGGCGATCTTGCGGTTGCGCTGGTTCAGCGCGGCAAGCGCATCCAACTCGATTCTCCGCGCAGCCTCGAAATAGAACTGGCCGAGTAGAGGGAACAACGATGAGCAGGTCTCCCCGCCGCACTGGTTTCACCCTCGTGGAGCTGCTGGTTGTCATCGGCATCATCGCGATCCTCATCGGCATCCTTCTTCCGACGCTAAGCAGAGCCCGCCAGGCGGCGAACAAGATCAAGTGCGCCAGCCAGCTTCGGCAGATCGGTCAGTTCGCCGCGATGTACGCGCAGGCGTACAACAACTTTCTACCGCTCGGCTACGTTTCGTATGACACCTACGCGCCCGGCACCGACGTCATCTGGTTCATGCAGAAGTCCCTCCAGGCCAACGGGCCGATCGGGCTGGGGTATCTGTTCTCCAGCGGCATCATCAAGTCTGATCGTGAGAACAATCGGAAGATCTGGTACTGCCCGGAGATGCCCAGCGACTGGCGCTTCTCCTACAACCGCTCGACGAATCCGTGGGTGAACATCCCCATCTCCAACGACCAGGCCGCTGCCTGGCCGAGCGGATCGATCAGTCTCAAGGTCGGGTACTCATCGCGCGCGATGCTGACTTCCGTCTCCGGCGATGAGCAGACGCTGCGCTGGACGGCTCCGACGCCAACCGGCTCCGAATGGGTCGCCCCGCGTTACTTCAACACCGGCACGATGAAGGGCGCCAAGCTACGCAGCGCAGCCGTCTTCAAAGGCAAGGCCGTCGTCTCCGATCTGCTGGGTGATCCGCGCCTGATCCGCGGATGTCATAAGGACGGCGTCAACGTCCTCTTCTCCAGCTACGCGGTGAAGTGGATTCCGCTTGAGATGTTCAAAGCCGACGTCCCCGCCACCAGCATCAATCCCGGGCCGGCGAACAACTACGTCTACAATGGCGACTGGTTTGCCCTCGGGCGGATCTGGGAAACGTTCGATCGCCAGCAATGATCACGTGTTACACGGAAACGTGCTGAGCGGCGGCTGGTAGCATTCGTCGCCGCCGTGACGTTTCCATTCGCGGTAAAGCAGAATCAGAAATCCCGCGGCGGCGACCTGGAAGACGAACTGCCACCCAGCCATCCAGGTGTAGCGGCGTTCGCCGAACCACGGCTCCATCGAGCTGATGAACATCCCCGCCAGAACGCTCCCCGGGATCATCGCAAACGCACGCACCATTCCGTTGGCCGAGCAGAACTGGCCGTAGCGGTCCTTGGGGAGGATTCGCATGTACATCGGCAGCTCCGCCGCTTCGGCAATGAGGCGCAGCGGCATGAAGGAAAGCCCTGTCAGGTAGAGATAAAAGAGATTTCCGCTGATCCCGAAGTCGTGCACGATCCAAACACACTGGCTGAGCGTGCCAAGCAAGACCCAGATGCTGGCCAGGAGATAAACGCGCAGCGGGTGCCACTTATCCGCCAGCCAACCCGCCGGAAACGTCAGCAACAGCGCAATGCCGATCTCGAGCTGCTTGTACCAACTCCACTGGTCCAGGCTCAGCCCCAGCGACGCCGTGCTGCGGATGAGAAGGAATGTCCCCGTCAGCCGGGACGTGTACGTGCACGTATTCGCGATGAAAAAGTACCAGTAGATGCGGTGCGTGAAACATTCGCGCGCGTACGTCGCCACGCCGGCGAAGAATCCTTCCCGCCTGTGCTCGGCCGGCGGGGGCGGGTACTCGCCCTCGCGAACGAAGATGCACATCAGAAAGAAGCCAATGGCATATCCGACGCCCGCGAGTGTAAACAGCCAGCGAAAGTGGGTCAGCGAGTGCGGCAGGATCCACCTGCTGTAACCCAGCGCCGAGAGCAGGTAGACGATCCGAAACAACGCCATGAACCGCGACAGATATTTCGCCGGCACGACGTCGTTGAAAAGGTAGTAGTAGACGGTGTTGACGAAGATGTTGGCGAAGTCCCACCCGATGACGAGCCCGCCCAACACCAACAGCGTCAGAGGTGTGCGCCCGATCGTCATCCCAAGGATCGAGAACTGTGCCGAATCGCCGGCCAGCAGATTCGTCAGCCCCTCGTAGTGCCCGATCAGGACCAGAAAGAGCCCGACGAAAGGCGCCGACCAGAGCAGATAGGGGATGCGTCTTCCCCAGCGCGTGCGCGTCCGATCGGACCAGACGCTGACGATCGGCGCCAGCAGGAAGACAACGGTTCTGGCGATCGTCGTATTGACGACCGCGATGCTCGTGTCGCCCGCCCCCAGGTGCTTCATCTTCAGCGGCAGGATGTCGGGAATGTTGGTGTCGAGCAATTGCAGGCAGAAATCGCCTATCAGCAGCCAGGCGAACACCCACAACAATCGCCGTCCGGTGTAGCGCAGCGTGCCGACCTGGAATTCGGGGCGGTACTCGTTCAGCCAGCGGCGTAGCCTGTGAATGCGGGTATCCGGGGGAGGCAGGGGGGCATATTCGATACCTTCCGCAACGCTCATGTGCCAACCATACGCCCGGGCGGGCGGAAGAAGTTCCCTGAATTATTCCATTGAATTATAATAACTGCGTGGTAGAACAACAAGTGGGGGGCAAGCGTAGGGAAGGTCTGTCGTTCATCGTTGGGGCCTTTGCGACGCGTCCGGAAAATAATTATCGAACGGCGTAATAACTCCTGCACAAGGGACATTCTGATGCGTTCCTCCAACCGATCTCGCCGCTCCGTCGCCAGGCTGATTTCGTCCATGTTCGATTCCCTCGAACGTCGCACGTTGATGACCACTTTCAATCCCACCGACGCCGCCGGGCTCACCAGCGCGCTGGGCTCGGCCCAGCTCGGCGACACCATCATCCTCCAGGCGGGAACGACCTACACCGGCGGGTTTAAGCTCCTGAACAAGGCCACTGGCAGCGGCTGGATTACGATTCAATCGTCCAAGGCAAATTTGCTGCCCCCCGACGGCACACGCGTCGGACCGGCCGACGCATCCAACATGGCGCGCCTCCAGGCCCCCGGCAGCAACGTCTCCGTCGTCCGCACCGAGGCGGGCGCTCACCATTACAAGTTCGTCGGCATCGAATTCACCGGCCCGGCCACTGGAACCCTGACGGGCTTGATCTCACTCGGCGACGACACCACGGCCCAGAGCACGTACGCTTCGGTCCCGCATCACCTGATTATTGACCGCTCGTACATGCGCCCTAATACGCCGGCGCAGTCCCTCCGCCGCGCCATCGCGCTCAACAGCGCCTTCACTGACATCACCAATTCCTACATCCAGGATATTCACGACCAAGGCAACGACTCCCAGGCGATCGGCGGTTGGAACGGAACCGGGCCTTACAACATCATCAACAACCACCTCGAAGGCGCCTCGGAGAACATCATGTTCGGCGGCGGGACGCACCGGATCCCCGGCTATACGCCTTCGGACATCGTCATCCGCGGCAACTACGTGACCAAGCCACTCGCATGGCGCGGCGTCTACAGCGTCAAGAATCTCTTCGAGCTCAAGACCGGACGACGCGTGCTGGTCGAGGGGAATATCTTCGAGAACAACTGGACTTCCGGCCAGGATGGCACCGCCATCGTGCTCAAGCTTGGCAACTGGGGCTCGTCGCAGCACCTGACCACCGAGGACGTCGTCTTCCGCAACAACATCGTCCGCCACTCCAACAACGCCATCGCTCTCCAGGGCCGTGACTATGCCGAGAACAGCCCGCCCGGCCTCGTGCGCAGGCTCACCTTCACCAACAACCTTTTCTACGACATCAACAATCAGTGGGCGGCCACTCCCGGCTCGGGGATCGGCGGAAATCTCCTGTACATGACGCACGGTCCGCAGGATGTGGTCTTCGACCACAACACCTTCGAGAACGGCCGGACGATCGTCAACGTCGACACCCCGCAGTACCCGGTCAACAAGTTCGTCTTCACCAACAACATCGTCGCACACAACACCTATGGCCTGTTCGGCGACGGTGCGTCGGGGCAGGGCGATGCGGTCTGGACGATGTACTTCAACAAGGTCAACGACCGATTCCTGAAGAACGTCATCATGGACGACCAGGCCAAGGCGACCCTCTACGATAATCAGGCGCGCACCGGCGTTCACGCGCCCAACCTCCGCGCTGTCAACTATTGGCCGACTTCCTGGGCGAACGTCGGCTTTGTCAACCAGGCCGGCGGGGACTACCACCTGGCTTCGGGCGGCACATACAAGAACGTCGGCACCGACGGCTTCGACCCCGGCGCCAACATCGATCTCGTCAACGCCTCTACCTCGGGCGCGATCTCCGGGCAGTGGGGCAGCTCGTTTGCCTACATGAGCGGACCTTCGACGTTGATGATTCAGTTCGACGGCAGCACCACGCCGATCACCCTCGGCAAGAGCGGCGCAAACGTCACCGCCACGAAGGGCGCGACGACGATGAGCTTCCCGGGCGTGACCTCGATCTTCGTCACCGGCACGCTCTCTGATGACGTGCTCCATCTCGACGCCCCGACCGGCGTGCCGCTCACGTTCAGCAACGAGAACGGCGGCGGCGATTCGCTGCGGGTCCTCTCCGGGACGCACACGATCCCGGCGGATCTGGCCACGCCCATCCGAAACCTCAACGTAACCGTCGACGCCGGCGCGACCGCGAATCTCGCCGCCACGCAGCACCTGGGCAGCCTGACGGTCAATGGCAACGCCAACCTCACCGCCGGCGGCGCGAAGGTCATCGTCACCAACGCCCTGGCCGTCAGCGGCAAGCTCGATCTGTCAGATAACGATCTGGTCCTCGATTACACCGGCGCCAGCCCGATGGGCTCCTGGAACGGCACGTCTTACACCGGCGTCGCAGGGATGCTCGCCTCCGGCCGCCATGAAGGCGACTACCTGGGCAACGGCATCACCACCAGCCAATCCGCCGCCCTGTCCAGCCTGACCACCCTCGGCGTTGCCGAGGCGAGCGATTCACTCGGCTTGGCGGGCTCCGCGACGGAACTCTTCAGCAACGAGGTCGTCGACAGCACGTCGATCCTGATCAAGTACACCTACGGCGGGGACGCCAATCTCGACGGGGTGATTAATCCCGACGACTACGCACTGATCAGCTTCAACGACAACGTCCCGACGGCCAATCACTACTTCAACGGAGATTTCAACTTCGACGGCGACATCAACGCCGACGACTTCGCTCTGATCGACTTCAATTTGTCCAGTCAAGGGGTACCGCTCTGATGAAAATGCAACGCAAGACTCGCCGCCCTGTTTCCTTCGACGCGCTGGAATCGCGCCGGCTGTTCACGGTGTTCAATCCTGCGACGGCGGCGGCGTTCAGCAGCGCGCTCAGCAGCGCGCAACTCGGTGATACGATCATCCTCAACGCCGGCACCACTTACGTCGGCTCGTTCTCGCTGGCCAACAAGACCACCGGCAGCGGGTTCATCACGATCCAATCGTCGAACCTGGCGCAGCTTCCCGCCGCCGGTGTGCGCGTCAGCCCCGCCGACGCCGCCAATATGCCCATCATCCAGGCCCCCGGCAGCAACGCGCAGGCGATCAAGACGCAGGCCGGCGCGCATCATTTCCAGTTCGTCGGCATCGAGTTCGTCGGGCCGTCGAACAACTCATCGCTCACCACGCTCATCGAGCTGGGAAATGATTCGCAGAGCACTCTTGATGCGGTCCCCAACCACATCAACATCGATCGCTGCTATATGCGGCCCAACACGCCCGTGCAAACGATCCGCCGCGCCATCGGCCTGCACACCGATTACACCGACATCACCAATAGTTACATCGAAGAGATCCACGAAGGCAGCGACTCCAACGCGATCGGCGCCTGGAATGGCGTCGGGCACTACAACATCATCAACAACCATCTCGAAGGCGCGGGCGAGAATATCCTCGTCGGCGGGGCGACGAACCACCTTCCGGAATCCGTCTCCGATGTCGTCATTCGCGGCAACCACGTGATCAAGCCGCTCTACTGGCGCGACGGATCGCGCGGATACAAGCCGACGGTCAAGAATCTCTTTGAGCTCAAGGAAGGGCGGCGGTTCACGGTCGAGGACAACATCTTCGAGAACTGCTGGACCAGCGGACAGACCGGCGTCGCGATCCTGATCAAGCTGGCGGAATACGATGTCTCGCCGCAGAACCTCACCGAAGACCTGATCTTCCGTAACAACATCGTCCGCCACGCCAATGGCGGCGTGACGCTCCAGGGGCGCGACTACGAGAACAACAGCCCGCCCGGGCTCGTCCGCCGACTCTCCTTCACCAACAATCTCTTCTACGACATCACCAATGCCTGGACGAGCGCCGGTGGCATCGGCGGGAATTTCCTTTATCTCACCCACGGCCCGATCGATGTCACCTTCGATCACAACACCATCATCAACGGGCGGACGATCCTCGACATCGACACGCCGCAGTACCCGGCGACGAACTTCAAGTTCACCAACAACATCCTCGCGCACAACACCTACGGCGTGCACAGCACCGATGGGACTGGCAACTTCGTCTTCGCGGGTGGCGCTAACGGCGGACAGTACTTCGGCGATCCGGGGAATGTCTTCACCAAGAACATCCTGATGGGCGGCAACGCCAACAGCTATACCGATCGCCCCGGTAATTTCTTCCCGGCGACTTGGACTGCCGTCGGTTTCACCGATCAGGCCAACAACAATTACAAGCTGCTGCCGACCAGCGCGTATCACAACGCGGGAACCGACGGCAAGGATGTCGGCGTCGATACCAGCCTGCTTCCCTTCGAGTTCGCCTCGGTCAGCGGCACGACGCTCAATGTCAACTTCCGCACCGACGCGCCGATGCCGATCAAGCTGACCGCCAGCGGCACTGGCGTGACCGCCGAGTATGACGGCGAGATCCTGCCCTTTGTCAATATCGCCAGCATCGCCGGCACAGGCACCGCCGGCGATGATCTGCTGCAATTGTCCGGCACATCGACCCTGCCGATTACGTACACCAGCGCGACCGGCAACGATCTGATCGAGGTGCTCGATGGCAGCTCGGTCCTCGCCAACGACGTCGGCGGGGCGGCGCGGAACGTCGCCGTGACCGTCGATTCGAGCGCGTCGGCGACCTTCAATGCAACGCAGCACCTGCGCTCTCTCGCGGTGGTCGGCACGGCGACGCTGAGCAGCGGCGGGAACAAGGTGCTGGTGACTAAGGCGCTGAGCCTGACCGGCAAGCTCAATCTCACCGATAACGACTTCGTCCTCGACTACAGCGGCGCAAGCCCTATGGGCTCGTGGAACGGGTCGGCTTACACCGGCATCGAAGGATTGGTCGCCTCCGGGCGGCACGATGGCGATTACCTCGGCAATGGCTTCATCACCGATCGATCCGCCGCCTTGAGCGGTTCGACGACGCTCGCCGTCGCGGAGGCAAGCAATGCACTCGGCACCGACGCCACTACGACCGCGCTCTTTAGCTCCGAGACCGTCGATGGCACCGCCATCCTGGTGAAGTACACTTATGCGGGTGATGCCAATCTCGATGGCACGATCAACCCCGACGACTACGCCCTGGTCAGCTTCAACGACGGCAACCCCAACGCCCACGGTTACTTCAACGGGGACTTCAACTTTGACGGCGACATCAACGCGGACGACTTTGCGTTGATCGACTTCAACTTCAATTCACAAGGCGCGCCGCTGTAATCGCCGGAGCGTTACGTGTCTACCAGCTCGCTGGACTACCAGGCCGCGCCGACCGTCCCCCAGGGCGAGCGGCGCGGCCTGCTTCCGTATAAGTGGGAGCTGCTCGCGCTGCTCTGGCTCGCCTATTTCTTCAACCGCGCCGACAAGCAGCTCTACGGATTCATCATCCCGGACATCAAGGCGGATCTGCACCTGACCGACGTCCAGCTCGGCCTGGTCGCGACCATCTTCAACTGGACCTACGGCCTGCTGGTTCCGTTCGGCGGATACTTCGGCGATCTCCTCCGGCGAAAGTGGGTGATCTCGATCAGCCTGGTCCTGTGGAGCGCGGCGACGATGTGCACGGGCTTCGCCAATGGGCTGGTGGGACTGATTCTGTTGCGAGCCTTGGCGACTGGCGCCGGAGAGTCCTTCTACTATCCCTCGGCGACGTCGCTGATCGGACAATTCCACCAGCGCACCCGCGCGCTGGCGATGTCGATCCACCAGACCGCGCTCTACGTCGGCGTGGTCGTTTGCGGCGCGATTGCGGGATGGCTCGCCCAGACCTACAGCTGGCGACATTCGTTTTACGTGTTCGGCATTGGCGGGATGCTGCTCGGATTTCTCTTGATGTGGCGTCTCAAAGACACGCCGCACCCGGCGCCTACTGACGACGCTTCGGAAAAGCCCGCCCGTCCTGCGGAGGTTTTTCATGCCCTGCGCGGCAAGCCGACGGTCCTGCTCCTGATGATCGCCTTCGCCGGCATGGCCTTCGTCGACATCGGATATGTCACATGGATGCCGACGTTTCTCCAGGAAAAGTACGGCATGAGCAAGGCATCCGCCGGCTTCTCGTCGATGTTCTATCACCACCTGGCCGCGTTCATCGCCATCCTGGCGGCGGGGCGATTGACGGATCGCTGGTGTCCACGCCGCCGAAGTATTCGCATCGAGGCGCAGATGATCGCGCTCTTCTGTGGCGCGCCCTTCATCTACCTGATGGGCATGGGCCAGACCGCGGCAATGTGCTGCATCGGGATGGGGGTCTTCGGCCTGTTCCGCGGGATGTATGAATCCAATCTTTACGCCACGCTTTTCGAGGTCGTCCCGCCTCGGTTTCGTTCCTCCGCCGTCGGCGCGATGATCTGCTCGGCCTTTCTCGTCGGCGCAACTTCGCCGCTGATCATGGGCGCGCTCAAGAAGAACCACATCGACCTCGGCATCTCGCTGGCCGGACTCTCGGCGGTCTATCTCTTTTCCGGTACGCTGCTCGCCATCGCGTGGGCGCTGTTCTTCCGCAGGGATTGCGTCGATACCGCAACCACACAATGAACACGAGCCTCCCGATTCGCACGACGGTCGTCGGCAGTTACCCGGTGCCAGATTGGCTTGTGGCGCTGCCCAGCCAGCAGGCGCTGATCGACGCAACCCGCGTCGTCTTCAAGACGCAGGAGATGGCGGGGGTCGACGTCGTCGCCGACGGCGAGCTTTATCGCTTCAACGTCAATCATCCCGACACCAACGGCATGATCGAGTATTTCACCAACGCGATGAGCGGCATCCGCAGCGCGATCACACGGACTGACATCGCCGAATTCGCCGCGATGGAAGCAATGCGTTTCCGCTCCGAGCCTGCCGGCGTGGTCGAGTCGGCCGTGGGGGAGGGGACGCTCAATCTTGCTCGAGATTATCGCCGCGCCCGCGCTCTCACGCGGCACCCGATGAAGTTCACCCTCACCGGCCCGCACATGCTGAGCAAGACGCTGATGAACCGGCACTACAAGAGCCGCCCGGAACTTGCGATGACGATCGGCGCGGCGCTCGGTCAGCAGGTCGCCGAAATTGACGCAGACGTCATCCAAGTCGACGAGGCGAACATCACCGGCCACCCCGATGAATCCGATTGGGCCGCAGATGCGATGAATCTCGTCCTCGACGCTGCCGCCAGCGCCCGCGAGAAGGGCGTTCACATGTGCTTCGGCAACTACGGCGGGCAGTCCATCCAGAAGGGCACGTGGGCCAAGCTGATCGGCTATCTCAACCGTCTGCACTGCGATCATGTCGTGCTGGAGTTCGCGTTTCGCGGATACGATGAGCTCGTCCACCTGCGCGATCAGCTCAATCCAAAGATCGGCATCGGCGTGGGTGTGATCGACATCAAGGTCAACACCGTCGAGACGCCGGGAAGAAGTCGCGCGGTGCATCGAGACCGCGACGAAGATCGTCGGCCCCGGGCGAATCACCTGGGTTCATCCTGATTGCGGCTTCTGGATGAACAAACGCTCCATCGCCGACCGAAAGATGGAGGCGCTGGTGAAGGGCCGCGATCTCTATCTCGGCCGGGCGACATCGTGATGCGCAAGCTGATTCTGAACCTGCACATCTACGGCGGGCTGCTCTGCTTCAGCTACCTGATCCTCTTCGGCCTGAGCGCACTGAACTTCAACCACCCCTTCGAATTTACCCGCGCCCGCGGAGCAACTTCGACATACGAGCGCCCGATCGAGTTGAAGGAGCTGCCACGCATTACCGACGACATGACCGGCCCGCAACGCGTTGCCGCCAAGACCGCCGCCAACAACGCCGTTCGCGAGGCGCTCGGCTTGTTAGGCCATCCGCGGCCGTGGCAGCAGAGCTGGTGGGATGCGAACGATCCGGATCACTACCACGCCAGCATCGTCCACCCCGGGCGGGAGTATGAGATCGATGTCCACCTCGATCGCAAAATCGCCAGCGTCGCTGAAACCCCGCTCGGCATCTGGTCAGTGATCCGCGAGCTGCACGGATTCCATGGAACGATGCCCGGCTCGGCGCTGATTTCGAGCTGGTCGTGGTACACGGAATTGTGCACGTTCGTGGTGCTCTTCTCCGGAGCGAGCGGCGTATACCTTTGGACTCGGCGCAAAAACGAGCGTCGCGCCGGCCTGATGATCCTCAGCGCGGCAGGGGCGTTGTCACTGTTTCTGATGTTCTATCTGACGTTGCACGGCTGATGTACACCGCGATTCGAAAACTTCACCTGTACGCCGGGCTGGTCATCCTGGTTTTCCTGATGATGTATTTCGTCAGCGGTTATGTCCTGATCCACCGCCCGTGGTTCAGCGCGAAGGATCGAACCCCGCAGCGTACGGTCCGCCAGGAGCCGCTCACCGGTTACAGCGGTCCTCGAACGCCGGAGGCGCTCGCTCACCGCTTGCGTCTTCGCGGGAGAATTAACGCTTCGCCGGACCAACGACGCTTCACAGTGGTCCATCCGGGCGAGATCCAGCAAGTCGCTCTCTCCGATGACGATCAAGCCACCATCACCACGACGCGCGAAGATCTCGCCGGGATCCTCGTCCAACTCCATCGCGTCCACGGCTACGGCGGGGGATGGCTGTGGAACGCTTTCGTTCTCTTCAATGATCTCGCCGGCGTCGCGTGCATCCTTTTCGCGCTCACCGGCGTCTACCTCTGGTGGAAAACGGCGCAGCGAAAGACCCTGGGCGTCATCTGCCTCGCCATCAGTTGCCTCTACGGCGGAGGAATGATTCTGTACACGCTGTTCGCCCGGTAGCGCGTACTTTACTTCGCCCGGCCGAAGCGATCGTCGGCCACCTTCCAGTTGACCACATTCCACCACGCCGCGATGTAGTCAGGCCGGCGGTTCTGGTACTTGAGGTAGTACGCGTGTTCCCACACATCGAGCCCGATGACGGGGAAGCCGCCTTCCATGAGAGGCGAATCCTGGTTGGCGGTGGAGATGACATCGAGCTTATCGCCTTTCTTGATCAGCCACGCCCAACCCGAGCCGAAGCGCGTCTTCCCGGCGGCCTCGAACTTCTCCTTGAATTGCTGAAACCCGCCGAACGTGCTCTTGATCGCGTCGCCGAGCTTGCCCGTCGGTTCATTGCCGCTCTTGCCCGCGGGGTTGAGGATTTCCCAGAACAATGCGTGATTGTGCGCCCCGCCGCCGTTGTTTCGGACGACCGTCTTGATTTCGTCCTTGACCATCATGCAGTTGTTCGCCAGTACCTCGTGCAGCGGCTTGCCGTCCAGCTCCGGCTGCTTCTTGAGGGCGTCGTTGTAGTTGTTGACGTAAGTCGCGTAGTGCTTGCCGTGATGGATTTCCATCGTTTTTGCATCGATGTGCGGCTCCAGAGCGTCGTTGGAGAATCCGAGGGGTTTGACTTCGAGTGGCATAAGGGCTCCTTCTGGTGGTGAATTGTTTGCTGCTGCGCAAGGTTATGCAGATCACGCAAGCGGGTCAACGGCGCTCCGGGTCATCGATCGGGGGCTGCTCGGATTTGTGCACGATCTTCTCGGCGGCTTGAACTACGGTTTGCGCCACCTTCTTCTCCGCGGCCAGGGTTTTCTCCACCATCTTCTGCTCCACATCGTGCAGGACCGTGACATTCCGCCGCCGCCAGAGGATGAACAGCACCAGACCCAGCCCGAGCAGCGCGGCTACGGCGATGATGATTTCCTTGAACTCGTGGATTTTTTTCTGTGATGCTGGGTCGTTCAACTGATCGCCGATCCAGTGCCCCAGAAGCATGAACAGCCCGCCGGAGATGATCGCCGCCAGGCCATCGACGATCAGGAACTTGATGAAGTTGAACCGGATCGCGCCCGCGCAAAAGACGACCGCGCCGCGGATCCCCGCAAACAGCCGTCCGATGGCGACCACTCCCACGCCATAGCTGTCGAATTGCTTTTTTACCGCCTCGATCCGCTCACGGGTCAAGTGCTTGCCGATGAGCGGCGCGCGGGTGATCTCCATCCCATACCGCCGACCCATGAAGTAGATGATGCAGTCCCCGCCGATGATTCCGCACCAGGCGGCGGTGCCGGTGATGATCCAGCTTTTGGTGTCGGTGCAGAGGAATGCGCCGGCGATGATGAGGGGGATATCTTCCGGCAGCGGCAACCCCATGCCGCAGGCGAACAGCAGCAGGAAGATGACGACGACCCCGCCGGTGAAGCCGCGCTCGGTGACCCATCGCTGGATCGTGCTGAAGCTGAAGGCCAGAAAAAACAGGAACATGCCGGCGGGGAAGGTTACTGCGCGGATCAGATGTAGTACATCGATTGCTGGACACTTCCCGCGCGAGCGGCCTGATCGACAAGCTGCTCGAGCGTCATCGCATCGAGCACTTCGTCCGTCGCATCCGCCAAACGCTGGTTGATGACATGCACCGCGACCTCGCCGGGGGAAAGATCCGTCGTCGTCATGGGCTCCTTGACGCTCAGGCGCCCTTCGAGTCGGCGGATCAGATCGCCGACGCGGATGTCGCGTGGCGGACGCGACAGCCTATACCCGCCGCCGATGCCCACCTTGCTCTCCAGGAATTGACCTCGCCGCAGTGCCAGCAGAATCGCCTCCAGCCATTTATTCGGCAGGCCTTCCTGTTGCGCCAGGTCCCTAGCCTGCACGTAAGCACGCGGTTCAAGCCGGGCCAGTTGCACGACCGCGCGCAGGCCGTATTCCGTTCGTTTGGAGAGTCGCACGTGTGGGAATTTCCTTCGCTGAATCGTACGGAGGCTGATCGGCGCGTGCAACAAAGTCGAATCGGCGGGGTTATGATTCGGCGGATGCTTCGCATGCCCTTCTGGTTCTTGCTGGTTGCGAGCGTGAACACGATCGCGCTCGCTGCTCGACCGACGACGCTGCCGGTCACGATCGATTTCAACCGCACCGCGCTGACGCTAGGGGAATCGGCAGTGATGGCGGTGACGGTTGAAGTGCCGCAGGGGTATCACGCTCAATCCGCAACGCCCAGTTCACCAAATTACATTCCGTTCAAGGTGACATTGGCGTCCAACCCCGCGGCCGATCTGTCGCCGCCTGTTTATCCGCCCGGCGAAGAGCGTGAGTATCCCCAACTCGGGCGGCTCAACGTCTACGAGGGAAAGGTGATCGTCCTCGTGCCGCTGAAGGTGAAACCGGATGCGCCGCTCGGTCCGCTCAAGCTCGAAGGAAAACTTCAATATCAGATTTGCGATGATCACGTCTGCCTCCCGCCGCAGCGGCCGAAGATCAGCGCGGAGATCGACGTCGTGGCGACGGGGACGCCGACACAGGCGAACAAGCCGGAGCTGTTCGCGCCTTTCAAAGCAACCGCGACCACTTTGCCGACAAGCGCTCCCGCCGCCGGTTCCGCTGCGCCGCGCGGTGAGAACGACTGGACAATTTGGACCGCCTTCGGCGCTGCGTTCATCGCGGGGCTGCTCTTCAACGTCATGCCCTGCGTGCTGCCGGTCCTTCCTCTCAAGGCCGCGGCGTTCCATCGCGCGGGCGAGCACAGTCGCAGCCGATCCGTGATGCTGGGGACGGCGTTCAGCGTCGGCATCATCGCCGTCTTCGCCGTCCTCGCGATTCTCGTGCTTGTGCTTCGCGTCATCTCCTGGGGCAGCCTCTTTTCCAATCCGATCTTCGTCTGGGGCATCGTGATTCTGCTGCTGCTTTGCGCCGGCGGGATGTTCGGGATGTTCACCTTCACGCTGCCGACGGCGCTCTACAACGTCGACCCCCGGCAGGACACGATCGGCGGGAACATCGTCTTCGGCGCTTTCACCGCCATCCTCGCCACGCCCTGCACCGCGCCGCTTCTTCCGCCGCTGCTGCTGTGGGCGTCCGCGCAGCCGGCGCTGATCGGCGTGCCGGCGATGCTGTTCGTCGGCGTCGGAATGGCCGCGCCGTACCTGATCCTCAGCGCGACGCCTGAACTGGCCAAGCGCTTCCCGCGCACCGGCCCGTGGTCGGAGCTGTTCAAGCAGATGATGGGATTCCTGTTGCTCGCCAGCGCGATGTATTTCGCCGGCGGACGCCTCATCCACGGTCCCAACTTCTGGTGGCTGGTGGTCGCGGTTTTCGCCGTCGCCGCGCTCTATCTCATCGCGCGCACAGTGCAGCTGTCGAAGCATGCGCGCCCGGTCGCGATTGCGTCCACGCTCGCCGTCATCATGCTCGGCGGACCAATCTTCTGGAGCGCCCGCATCACCGGGCTGACCAGCGCGACCGGCGGCGTCTCCGGCTCATGGACCGCCTACTCCGACGATCGCTTCAACGATCTCCGCAACTCCGGCAAGCCGGTGCTGGTCAAATTCACCGCCAACTGGTGCGCGACGTGCCAGTACATCGAAGGCACGGTCTTCCGCGATCCCCAGGTCTGGGCCGCGCTCAAAGCCCACGACATCACGCCGATCAAGGTCGACCTGACCGATGAAGACGCGCCCGGCAAAGAACTGCTGTTGAAGCTCAACCCCGCCGGCGGAATTCCCCTGACGGCGATCTTCGCCCCGGGACGATCGGAGCCCGTCGTCCTCGCCTCAGTCTATTCGAGCAGCGAATTATTGCATGCGCTCGATCAAGCCACCTCTTCCACCATAGCTCGCGCGTCCCAGCGGTGACTCAATCTGGTATAATGAAGTTATGTCCATTGTGACCGCGCCCCACATCGCGCCGCCGCGCACTGCTCTCTCGGACCTCATCTCGCGCGCCTCAGCCGTGCCCATTGCGATCGATCAGTACCAGCGGATGATTGAAGAAGGAATCGTCCCCGAGGATAACACGGTGGAGCTTTTGCGCGGCGTCCTGATTCGAAAAGATCGAAGCGTCATTGGAGAGGACCCAATGGGACACAGTCCGCTTCACCGCGTGATTGTTGCGCTCTTGACCACCCTGGCCGCAAGGATCAATAGTGAGCGGCGGCATCCTCAAATCCAACTCCCCATCGCCTGCCCACCGGACGGCAGTCCTGAACCGGACGCCGCTATCATCCGCGGCGATGTCCGCGACTACACCGACCGGCTTCCCGGACCCGGCGATGTGCTCTGCGTCATTGAAGTCGCACACAGCTCCCTTGAGCGCGATCGCGAGGATAAGCTTCCGATCTACGCCGAGGCCGGTGTGCCGCAGTACGTGCTGATCAATCTTCAGAACAACACCATTGAGATTTACAGCGACCCGGACCCCAGCGCCGGCGTTTACCGAACCAAGACAACGTGCGCGCGGGGGGGCTCGTTGCGACTGAATCTTGGCGACGACGAATGGCTTGAGGTCGCGGCGAACGAACTGCTGCCCTAATCACGACTTCTTCGACGCGAAATCCTTCATGAAGTTCGCCAGCGATTGACATCCCTCGACCGGCATCGCGTTGTAGATGCTCGCGCGAATCCCGCCCACCGTGCGATACCCCTTCAACCCGACCATCTGATTCTTCGCCGCCGTCTTGACGAATTCATCGGTCAGCTCATCGCTCGGCAGCCGATACGTCACGTTCATGTGCGATCGCTGCTCCTTGATCGACACCGTTCCCTTGTAGAAACCGTTGCTATTGTCGATCGCGTCGTAGATCAGCTTCGCTTTCGTTGCGTTGCGCTTTTCCATCGCCGCCAGGCCGCCCTGCGCTTCCAGCCAGCGGAAGATTTCCAGCAGGATGTAGACGCCGAAGGTCGGCGGGGTGTTGACCATCGACTTGTTCTCCGCCTGATCCTTGAAGCTCCACAGCTTCGCCGGGACTTTCTTCTGCTTCGCGTAAAGGTCCTTGCGAACCAGCGTGAGCACGACGCCCGCGGGGCCGAGGTTCTTCTGAGCTCCGCCGTAGACGATCGCGCAGTCCGCAACCGGATGCGGGCGCGACATGAACTCCGAGCTCGCATCGACGATGAGATTCGGATGCTTCGGCCAAGTCGGTAGCCGATGCCCGTGCACCGTCTCGTTGGTGCAGACGTGGAAGTAATCCGCATCGCTCGACATCTTCCACTCGCTATGCGTCGGGCAGTGGTCGAAGTTGCTCGCTTCGCTGGTGGCGACGACGTTGATCTTCCCGATCTCCTTCGCCGCCGACGCCGCCTTCTTGCTCCACTCCCCGCCGACGAGGTAATCCGCCGTCCCGTGCAGGAAATTCATCGGCAGCAGCGTGAAAAGCTGCGTCGCGCCCCCTTGCAGGAACAGCACATCATGCGAATCCCCCAGGCCCAGCAGCTTTTTCGCGCGGACAATCGCCTCGTCGATGACGCAGTCGAACTCCTTGCCGCGATGGCTGCACTCGGCGATGCCGAACCCGCTCCCCTGGTAATCCAGCAGCGTCGCCGCCGACTTTTCGAGAACTTCCGTCGGCAACATGGCCGGGCCGGCGCTGAAATTGAAGATTCGATGAGACATGCGCGAAGTGTAGGCGATCCTTCAAGGCCCGCCAAGACGCGGGGCGGAAATCGCCTTGCGCCCTCTTCCTTTCGAAGTTGGACGTTCGACGTTGAACGTTCGACGTTCGTCTTTTGCTTGAACTTATGTTCGATGTTCATCCGTTTCCAAAAGCAACATCGAACACTCAACATCGAACATCGAACGTTCTGACCCTCACCCCCGCCCTCTCCCTGGGAGGGAGAGGGAGAAGATGCGCTCACTCCCGCGGCGCGATCCCGTCCGGTGTGATCAGCAGTAGCTGATCCGTCACCTGGTGCGGCATGCGGCGATAGTCCTCGGCGATCTGTTGCTTCAGGCGCGACACCGTCTCTTCGTCTTCGCGGAAGCACAGCAGGATGTCGCGGTTGGGGATGCCGGCGGCGAAGGGGCTGCCGAGGTGCTCTCTCAAGCGATCGTGCAACGTCGGCAGGAGGATGCGGCTGGCGTCGTAGCCGTCCATCGTCTGGAAGAGGATCAGGTTCACCTGCCCGCTCTCGTCGGCGGCGGCGTGGGCGGCGATGGCTTCGCTGCGGCTGACGAGGTTGTCGATCGCGGTCTGATGGAGCTGCTCGATCGTGATGCCCCATTGCTCGTAGCGCACGCGCGGGATGTAGGCAATCGTGCGATCGTTGTCGATCGCGTAGGCGACCGTCAGCCCGGGGACGAGCGGCTGCGCGATGATGCCGGGCGCGGGGCCTTCGTCGTCGGTGGCGCGGACGACCATCGGGAGGATGCGCTCCTTCACTTCCTCATACCCGGCGGCGGCGTCGGGGGAGCCCTCGGCGGCGCGGAGAAGCTCGACGGCCCAACGCTCGACGTGATGCTGGAAGTCGCCGGAGTGCAGGTGTGATTGCATCGACGTGGCGCGGTAGAGGTTCTCCAGCGGGGCAACGGCGCCGTTGACGCTGAGGGAGAAGCCCTCGTCGCCGGGCGAGATCTTCACCAGCGGGAAGCGCTGCTGAACGATGGCGATGACGCGTTCGACGAATTCTTCCCGCCCGAGCGACGACATGCGGCGCACTATAGCCCCGCGACTTGGGAAAACAATCGGCTCTTTGATATCGTGCTGTGCATGCGAACGATGGGCGTGACATTGCTGGGATGCGGGACGGTCGGCGGCGGAGTCGTCAACGTGTTGATGAAGCAGCGCGAGCTGCTGGCGCGAAGGACCGGCGTGGATTTCGTGCTGCGGCACGTCGTGGTCAAGAGCGAGGCGGAGTATCCGCCGAACGCGAGCGAGCTGCCGATGTCGCTCGACGCCAATGCCGCGATCGACGATCCGGCGAGCGACGTGGTGATCGAGCTGATCGGCGGGACGGGCGTGGCGTATGCGTTCGTCAAGCGCGCGCTCGAGCTGGGCAAGCCGGTCGTCACGGCGAATAAGGCGCTGCTGGCGGCGAAGGGGCCGGAGCTGTTCAAGATCGCGCGGGAGAAGGAGACGTGCCTTGCGTTCGAGGCGTCGGCGGGCGGAGGGATTCCGATCATCGACGCGATCCAGCGCGGGCTCATCGCCAATCGCGTCGATGCGCTGCTGGGCATCGTCAACGGCACCTGCAACTTCATTCTCTCGAAGATGACGCAGAATGGCTGGTCGTACGATCAGTCGCTGAAGGAGGCGCAGGCGCAGGGGTTCGCCGAGGCGAATCCGACGATGGATGTGTCGGGGAGGGATTCGGCGCAGAAGCTGGCGATCCTGGCGTCGCTGGCGTTCAACGTGCGGGTCGAGGAAAGCGATATCGATCTCCAGGGGATCGATCGCCTGGATGCGGCGGATATTCGGTTCGCGGATCAGCTTGGGTATGTGGTGAAGCTGTTGGCGATCGCGGAGAGGGGCGAGGGTCTAGGGTCTAGGGTCTCGGGTCTAGGAAATGCAGAGTTTGAATCGCGCGGAACTTCTTCTTCCCTAGACCCTAAACCCCAGACCCTAGACCCTATCTCGCTTCGGGTGCATCCCACGCTCGTGCACAAGGACGATCTGCTCGCGCAGGTCTCCGGATCATTCAACGCGATCAGCTTCTACGGCCACGCGCTGGGGCATGCGCTCTTTTACGGGCGGGGCGCGGGCCGGATGCCGACTGCCAGCGCGGTTGTGTCGGACCTCGTTGCCGTCGCGCTTGGAACGGCGCCGCTGGCGTTCAAGCAGCTCCAGATCTTCCCGGATGTCACGCCGCGGGCGCGCGTGCTGGCGATGAACGAGCTGAGCTCGCGCTACTACCTGCGGCTGGCGGTGAAGGACCAGCCCGGCGTGATCGGCGCCGCCAGCCAGATCCTCGGGCAGCGCGGCATCAGCATCTCGGCCATCCACCAGCAGGAGACCGACGACCGCCAGAGTGTGCCGATCGTCATCACGACGCATCTCGCAAACGAAGGCGCGATGCGGCAGGCGCTGGAACAGATCAACGCACTGCCCACAGTCGTCGCGCCGACGATCTGGCTGCGCATCATCGATCAGCCGATAGAATTCGCGGGCGGGTAACTATTCCTGGGGCGGAGGTCGACTTCGCCGTCCCCCGACATCAAGCCTTCTCCCACGCCTCCTGATCGAGCGTGGGGAACGTGACTTTGCAAGTCCCCGGATCGATGCCGGCGACGCGGGCCTGGCCTTTCTCATCCAGGGTCCCTTCCTTGACCGTCTTGCCGTCGGGCATGGTGATCTTGTACCGAAGCCCCGTCACCGGCTGATCCGCTTCGTCGATCACCTCGATCTCGATCCAGCTCGTCTTTTTCTTTTTCTCCTCGAGCGTCGGCGGCTTGTAGGGCTTGGGGGGATTGGCCTCATACTTCGCCTGCTTGGCCTTGGGGTTCTGAGGCGAGTTCGGGTCGCCGATCGGATCGGCCACATCGGCGTCGAGCGCCTTCTCCGGCGCCGCCGGGGCCACGATGGAGCCGGGACTTCCACTTTTTGGGCTGGGCATCGCGATAAAATAAGATGGTGGCGGCGACCAATGCAATCAAAATCAGATAGGCACACTCGATGACTGACACCACGCGCCGGACCCGTGTGAAGATCTGCTGCATCGCCAGCATCGAGGAGGCCGCGCTGGCGATCCGTCACGGCGCCGATGCAATCGGCCTGGTCTCTGCCATGCCCAGCGGCCCCGGGCCGATTGCCGAGGATCAGATCGCCCAGATCGTGCCGCACGTTCCGCCGGGTGTGGCGACCTTTCTGCTCACATGCCAGACGGACTCCGCCGCGATCATCGCACAGCACCGCCGCTGCCGGACGAACACGATCCAGCTTTGCGATCGACTGGAGCACTGGGCGTACGCGCGACTGCGCGATGCGCTGCCGGGGATATCACTCGTGCAGGTGATTCACGTCACCGGGCCAGAATCGCTCACCGAAGCGCTCGCGGTTTCGGCGTACGTGGACGCCCTGTTGCTGGATTCGGGAAACCAATCGCTCGCGATCAAAGAGCTCGGTGGAACCGGCCGCGTGCACGACTGGTCGATCAGCGAGCAGATCGTCCAATCCGCCCCTAAACCCGTCTACTTAGCCGGCGGCTTGACGCCGGACAACGTTGCCCAGGCCATCACGCGCATCCGCCCCTTCGGCGTGGATGTCTGCTCCGGATTGCGAACAAACTGGAAGCTTGACGCCATCAAACTCGTTAACTTCTTAACGGCCATCCATTCTTTGACAAAAGACCAATGACCAATGACAAATGACCCACAATGAAATACGCCATCATCATCCCCGACGGCGCCGCCGATGAGCCGCTCAAGGAGCTAAACGGCAAGACGCCGCTCGAAGCCGCGCGCACGCCGAACATGGACCGCATCGCCGCGGAAGGGGAAATCGGATTGGTGCGAACGATCCCCGATGGCTTCGAATCCGGCTCCGATGTCGCGACCATGTGCCTGCTCGGCTACGACCCCAAAGTCTTCCACACCGGGCGGGCGCCGCTGGAGGCGGCGGCGCAGAACATTCCCCTTTCGCCGACGGATTGGGTGTTTCGTCTGAACCTGGTCACCGCGATCGACGGGATCATGAAGGATCACTCGTCCGGGGGGATCAGCGACGCCGAAGCCGCAACACTGCTCGACGCACTGCGTCAGAAGCTGGACGTGCCGGGATTCGAGATTCACCAGGGGGTCTCGTACCGCAACCTGCTGGTCTACCGCGGGCAGGCGGAGTTTGACGTCACCACCAAACCGCCGCACGAGTTTCCGGAGGAGCCGACGGACAAGTACAAGCCGCGCGGCAAGGGCGCGGAAGTGCTGAACCAGATCATCGAGCTGTCAAAGACCCTCTTCGCGAATCATCCTGTCAACGCCGCGCGCAAGGCGAAGGGCCTCAACCCGGCGACGCAGGTCTGGCTCTGGGGCCAGGGCCACGCGCCGGCGATGCCCAAGTTCAAAGAGAAGTTCGGCGTCGATCGCGGGTGCATGATCACCGGCGTCGACCTTCTCCGCGGGCTGGCGGTCCTCATGGGGTGGGAGAACATGAGCGTCGAGGGGATGACCAGCTTCCACGACACCAACTACGCCGGGCAGGGCGTCGCCACCGCCGCCGCGCTCGACAAGTACGACATCGTCTTCTCCCACATCGAGGCCCCGGACGAGGCCTCCCACCAGGCGGATTGGAAGACCAAGATCGACGCCATCGAGCACATTGACCGCCATATCGTCGGCCCGGTGTTTCGCAAGCTCCAGACATATCGCGAGGGCTGGCGGATCCTGGTCATGCCGGATCACCCGACCAACATCGCCACCCGCAAGCACGGGTACGCCCCGACGCTCTTCGCGATGGCCGGCACAGGCGTTAAACCAACCCCGCCCGGCGGTTTCGACGAGCGCCACGCCGCCCGGACGGGGCTGAAGATCGAGCGCGGACACGAATTGATGGGGTATTTTCTGAAGAAGTAGGCTTGTTGTTGAAATATTTGATGCTGGCAAAGCGGTTGGACAAATTGTATACAATACGTTTTAGCGAATGGTTCTGCCGCTGTCGTCACTTCTTCAGCCGTCGGAGGAACTGATTATGAGGGCTACCCCGCAGCGCCGGGATGGAAAACCTGCCGCCTTCACCTTGATCGAGCTGCTGGTCGTCATCGGCATCATCGCAGTTCTTCTTGGCATCCTACTGCCCAGTCTCACCCGCGCGCGAGAGGCTTCCAAGCGGACGGCGTGCCTAAGCAACCTGCACCAAATCCACGTGATGTTGCAGATGTACGCCAATAGCGCGAACCAACAGATTCCCATCGGATATAGCGCCAACTCCGCAAAGAGCGGGGCGAACGCTGCAGAGGGGAACAACTATTTTCTCACCAAGCCGAGTAAAACCGACCCTGATCTCGATCCGCCGCGCCTTGTCCGGTACGTCGGCTTGGGATTGCTGATTAAAGCAGGGTACGCGAAAGAGAGTGGCGTCAACGGCGGAAGCTGCGGCGTGTTTTTCTGCCCATCAGCGATCGGTGACGTCTGGCATGGATTCGATGCCCCGAACAACAAGTGGCCGCCATCTCAAAATGAGATTCGGTGCAGCTATAGCAGCCGGTGCAGCACCAATAACATCAATCCGCAGCCCAATACCTGGGCGACCGACGCAGTCTGTTGGGGCTCTGCGCGAAATGGAGGGCTCGAGGGCCCGTTCTATCCGATGCAAATGGTGAACGGAAAGGCAAGTAACGCAAACCCGATCCCGCCGGCGGCGATGTTCAAGCTCACGAAGTTGAAGAGCAAGGCGATCATTGCAGACGTCGTCTCGGGTGTGGATCGAATCCGCGCTGCTCATCAACGCGGGTTTAACGTGCTTTATGCCAATGGCAGCGCGCGGTGGGTTCCCTTTGAGCTGGTGAAGAAGCAGTTCTCCATCACCGGCTACAGCCTGTTCGGACCGGATGGGGATTGGATTCACGACCAGGTGTGGAACAATCTGGACGCTGAGATACAGCTTTATCCGTAGGCACCCTCGATTCGCACCGGAGGTTTTCGAATGACGTTCGCGCATCGCCGACGCCAGCGCGCTCGTGGCTTTACGCTCGTCGAGCTCCTCGTCGTCATCGGCATCATCGCCATCCTGATCGGCGTGCTGCTGCCGACGTTGAGCAAAGCGCGCGAGGCGGCGGGACGCACCAAGTGCCTCAGCAACCTGCGCTCGATCTATCAGATGCTCAAAATCTACGAGGTGACTTATCGCGGGGCCGTGCCCGTTGGCACGGGCGCGAGCGCGGATGCCTCGCTGGTCATCAAGCAGAACAACTACTTCATCGCCCGCCGCACTACCGCCGGCACATCGTACCCCGGCACCAACGCGCGATACACCGGGTTTGGACTTCTCGTCCCAACGAACATCATGCGCCTCGGCGAAGGGCAAACGTATTACTGTCCTTCCTACGAAGGCGACATCAACCACGGATACAACACTCAGACCAACCCCTGGCCGCCCACGAATATCCCGGCGACTGAATCCGGCTGCCGCGCCTCATACAGCCAGCGCCCCATCGGGCCGGTGGAGATGATCGCCGGAAAGTTTCGCACGACGAGCTATTCCTGGGCGGCGGGGGGCGCGGATAACACCTCGTGGGGTTGCTATACGCAAATCTGCGATTACGGCACCGCCGGCACCTGGACCGGCAAAGCCTACGGCCCAAAGGTGACCAACGCGCCGTGGCCAAAGCTCAGCAAGTACAAGAGCGTAGCGCTGATCGGGGACGTGAATTCTTCGCAGACGCGCACCATCGTCGCGCATAAGAAAGGCGTGAACGTCGTCTACGCGAACGGCGGCGCGAAGTTCATCGATGTCAAGCTCATCGCCGATCTGCTCGACAAGGAGCGCACGACCGGCTTCGGGCAGGGTTCCGACGAATTTCAGGATGAGATTTGGTATCGAATGGATAACTACTAGGCTCCACAAATGAAGATGAGATCCCACCCCCTCCGCCGTTTGCGCGGGGGCTTTACCCTCGTCGAGCTGCTCGTTGTCATCGGCATTATCGCCATCATGGTGGGCATCCTGCTGCCGACGCTCTCGCGCGCCCGGGAGGCGGCGGGGAGGACGCAGTGCCTCTCCAACATGCGCACCATCTACCAGATGCTCAAGATCTATGAGGTGACCTACAAGGGCGCCACGCCCATCGGGGTCGGCGCGGCGCCCAGCGGCACGATGGCTCACGCCAACAATTACTTCGTCACCCGCTTCGCTCCGGTTCCCGCGCTGGCGCATCCCGGGACCAACATCCGGTACATCGGGATAGGGCTCATGCTCGCGGCGAACATCATTAAGGAAGGCAATGGGCGGATTTTCTTCTGCCCCGCCTTCGAGACCGACACCAACCACGGCTACAACGTCCCCCCCAAGAACCCCTGGCCGCCAACCAATTGCACGGACATGGTCGGCGTCCGCATGGCCATCAGCCAGCGACCCATCGGCGCGTTCGAGCCGATCGGCGGGGGAGGGCTCAAGACAATCACCTACGGCTGGTCCGGCGACAACAACTGGGGCTGCTTCACGCGCACCCGCACGTACACCAATGGCGGCGTCCTCGCCGAGACGCCCACCACCAACACCCCTCCCACCGTCGGCCCGCTGATGAAGGACCAACCGTATCCGCGCCTCGCCAAGTACAAGAGCTCCGCGATCCTCTCCGACATCAATTCATCCGAAACGCGCGTGCGCATCGCGCACAAGAAGGGGATCAACGTCCTCTACGCCAACGGCGGCGCCAAGTACGTCGACGCGAAACTCGTCCTTCCGGATATGTCCAAGACCGATTTCAACGAGGGGACGAACCACTATCAGGACGGGTTGTGGTTTAAGCTTGACAACTACTGAGTCAACCCAACCCGTCCAATTTAGCCGCTCCGCTTGCGGAGCGCGTTCCCCCGCGTCCACAATGACGCGGTGATCATCGCATATCACATTATCCTTTCTGCTTATGGTTTCTGGCTCCCCAGTGATCCAAGAGGCTCGTGGTCGGTGTTCTGCGCCGCGTGGGAGTTATTTCGGTACGGTGGGAAAGCGACCAAAGTGACGACGCGACGATCTGTCGCGCGTCGTTCGCACGACCGCGCCAAGCGCCTCGGCGCCAAGAATCTGTTGAAGTATCCCGCGGTGATCTGGAACGGTCTGCAAGCACGCGCCATCGCGCGCGGGTCTGCGCGGGCTGTCGAGGAAGGTGGATACGAAATCCTCGCGTGCGCTATTCTCGAGGATCATGTTCATCTGATCATTGGAAGAACGTCGAGACCAATCGGTCAAGTGATATCACATCTCAAGGCACGAGCGACACAGCAGCTTCGCGCCGAAGGAATTCATCCGTTCGAAAAGTTCGCAAGCGCGGATGAAAGCGTTCCGACGATGTGGGCAGGTAAGTATTGGAAAGTATTTATCGACAACCGGGATCACGCTGTCAAAGCAATCAATTACGTTGACAACAATCCGGAGAAGGAAGGAAAGCGAAAGCAGGATTGGATTTTCGTGCGAGAGTGTCGAGCGCGTGCAGCCGCGCGTCGCAAGCGACGCGGCTAAATTCGTCGCTTGCGCCTTGTGGTTATCAGAATCGCGAGAACAGCAGCGCCGGTTGCCGGTTCGGGCATCGCAGGCGCGACGTTGTTCGGATCCACCACGTCCACCTGCGTCTGCGCGAACGTCGCGGCTCCCGCGACGTCCCACGCCAGCATCGTCACGGTATAGCTCCCCGGAAGGTCGTACGTGTGTGATGCGGACAGGGTCGTAACCGGCGGACCGTCGCCGAAATCCCACAGGACGTGCGCGAACGTGCTCTCATCGGGGAACAGCGAGAACTCCAGGCTATCGCCCACGTTGAGCTCCGCGGTCGATTCGGGAAGGCGGAGCCAGTTGTTCGGCCCGGTCTGGGAGGGCTGCGTGTTGCTGCCGTTGCTGGCGACGACGTTGGCGTACCAGGTCAAGTTGTTGGTATTGCTGCCGTCGTACGCTTTTAGACCGTTGAACTTGATCTGGTTCTTGACGAAGGTGAGGTTGTTGATCGAGCTGGCGCTGATCAACTGGATGCCGTCGCCTTCGTTGGATGAGATGTTGTTGGAGTCGAACACCAGGTGATGCGAGTCGCCGTTGATGCGCACGCCGTGCCCCTGCGGCGGGAAGTTGGTATCGGGCGAGTTGCGCAGCGTTCCGGTAAAGACGTTCTTGTAAAAGTACATCCTGCTTGCCTTGCCGGTGTCGCCCTGGATCTGCATGCCCCAGGTGCTTGCGCCGCCGATCGAATTGCCGGACCACAAGACGTACTGCTTGGCGGCGGAGCCGGAGATGGAGATCCCGAGCTTCGCGCCGCCGGCGACGGTGTTGTCGGTGAAGACGTTGTCCTGCGCGCTGACCAGCTCGAGTCCCGCGTATTTGAAGGTTGTGTCGGTGATGACGTTGCGGCGTACTGCGACCTGGTTGGAGGCGTCGACGCTCAGCCAGTGGTCGAGATGGTTGTCTTCGACGACCGCGAGATTGCAGCCGCTGTCCAGCTCGATGCCCAGTCCCGTGCCGCCGTTGGTTCCCGAGCCGGTGACGGTGTTGTTCCTGATCTGCAGATTGAGCGATCCGTTGTCGCAAAGGATCCCGCCGCGACCGGTGTCCTGGATCGTGTTGCCGATGATCTGGTTGTTGGAGGAGCCGCTAGAGACGCGAATACCCGCGCCCCAGTTGCTCGTCGTGCCGATGTTCGTCAGCAGGTTGTTCTGCACGACCGAGTTGGTGACGTTGCTGGCGAAGAAAATCGCGTGCGGCGAGAAGCCGGTGACCGAGCCGAGATTGCGCACCGCGATGTCGTTGATGTTGATCGCGCTGGAATAGTCGGCAAACAGTCCATTGGAGGGGGCCGTGCTGTTGTTCCCGTCAAGCGTCAGGTGTGTCACGCTGACGTTGGTCGCATCCTCAATCGCCATCAGCACAGTGCGGTCGGTGCCGCTGAAGCGGACGATCGTCGACGTGCGCGAATCCCCGGCGAGGGTCATGTTCGACTTGGGCTCGATCGGCTGCGTGATGTCGAACGTGCCGGCGGGAATGAAAACCGTATCGCCCGAGTGGGCGGATTGGATCGCGCTGTTGATGGCGGGAAAATCGTCCAGCCCGTCGTCGGCGATCGCGCCGAAACTGGTGACGTTGATCACCGCGGCGTCGGCAACGCCGCGCGCAGCGAGTGCGGCGGCGACAAAAAGTACGGCAACAACACGCATGGGCCTGGAACTACCGTTGAGGAATCACCCGCGACCAATATAATCGCCCCGCCACGGAAGCACACGCAATATGGCCTTGATCGTGCAAAAATTTGGGGGGACCAGCGTCGCTGACGCAGAGCGAATCCACCGCGCAGCGCGGCGTGCAATTTCTGCAAAAGAGGCGGGAAATCAGGTCGCCGTCGTCGTCAGTGCGATGGGTCACACCACGGATGAACTCATCGAATTGGCTAAGAAGGTTTGCTCCTTCGCCGGCTGCGAGTCCAATCCGCCCAAGCGCGAGATGGATCAACTCCTCGCCACAGGTGAACAAGTCACCATCGCTTTGATGGCGATGGCGATCCACGCGCAGGGTCACGAGGCGATCAGTTTCACCGGCGGACAGATCGGGCTCGTCACCGACAACGCCTTCTCCAAAGCGCGCATCCAATCGATCAACAAGCAGCGCATCCTCGACCAGCTCGCGCACGGAAAGATCGTCATCATCGCCGGCTTCCAGGGAATCACCCCCGAGGGGGACTTCACAACGCTAGGTCGCGGCGGAAGCAACGCGACGCTCGTCGCGATCGGCGCGATCCTGGAATGCGATGCGTGCGAGAATTACACCGACGTCGACGGCATCTACACCGCCGATCCGCGCATCGTTCCACAGGCGCGAAAGATTCCGCAGATCAGCTATGACGAGATGCTCGAGCTGAGCGGACTCGGCGCATCCGTCCTGCAAACCCGCGCGGTCGAATTCGCCAAGAAGTACAACGTCAAGATTCACGTCCGCAACAGCCAGAACGACAATCCGGGGACTTGGATCGTCGCGGAGACACCCAACATGGAACACATCGTCGTATCCGGGGCCGCGCTCAAGAAGGATTTAACGCGCGTGACGATCAAGGGCGTCCCCGACCGCCCCGGCATCGTCGCCAGCATCTTCGGCACGATCGGCGACGCAAACATCATGGTCGATGACATCATCCAGACCGTCTCCGACGACAACACCGCCAACGTCAGCTTCACCATCGAGCACGGCGATCTGAACGATATCAAGCCCGTGGTCGATCGCCTGTGCAAAGAACTTGGCGCCAAGGCGGCGCCGATCTACCAGGCGGATTTGGCGAAGGTGAGCGCGGTGGGCGTGGGCATGCGCAGCCACACCGGCGTCGCCGCCCGAATGTTCAAAGCTCTCTCCGAGGCTGGGATTAATATCCAGAACATCACCACCAGCGAGATCAAGATCAGTTGCATCATCGCCAAGGACCAGGCCAGCAAGGCGCTGCAAGTCGTTCACGACGCGTTCGAGCTGGAAAAAGCGCGATAAGCCTTCGCCCTATTTAGCCCGCCGCTTGCGGCGGGTATGCTCAAGCGGCAAGAGAAGGAGCCCTCATGACCGATGTCCCCCCGCCCCCGCAGGACCTCCCGCCGACCTCCCCGACTGAGCCACCAAAAGGTCCCGTCTACACCGGTCCGCCCGCGACGCCGGACGACCGCACCATGGGCATGCTCTGCCACCTGCTCGGCATTCTTCTGGGCTTCCTCGGGCCGCTGATCATTTGGCTGATGAAGAAGGACACCAGTCCGTTCGTCAATGATCAGGGGAAGGAAGCGCTGAATTTCCAGATCACGCTCCTGATCGGCTACGTCATCGGTGGGGCGACGATGTTCGTCTGCGTCGGGTTCATCCTCACGCCGCTCGTTTGGCTCGCCGGCGTGGTCTTCGGGATCATGGGCGCGATGGCGGCGAACAAGGGGGAGGTGTATCGCTACCCCTTCACCCTCCGGCTGATCAATTGAGATTTTTCGGTTGATTGCTCGGGCGCGGCTATATTGTCGCGCATGACGCCCATCACTTCCCGCATCGTTCACGGTCTGCTGGTCGTTGGTTTGATGTCAATCCCCGTCTGCGCCGCATCGCCGCCAGCGTCGAGGCCGACGACGCAGAAACTTCCGCGCGATCAGTGGGGCGCGCCGCTCGTTGAAGTAAAGCATGACGGCGCGCTCTGGACGATCGCCGGGCAGAAGCAGCGCGTCACGTTCAACCGCAACGATTTTTCCGTACAGGTGCAAGCGGGAAGCGCGGCATGGAAAATGGTCGGATCAAATCCGGAGGAACTGCGGCTCAAGGTCAACGATCAGGAGTACTCGCAGGGCCTGCTCGACGCCAGCACGATAGATGTCACGCCTTACGACACCGGCTACAAGACCGGCATCAAGATCGTCCTCTCCGGTTTCCCACACGCCGAGCACGTGCGCCTGTTCCTGACCCTCGCGTTGGAAGGCAAGGACGAAGATCTGGCCTTCGATGTCGCCGCTGAAGAGATCGGCGGCACGGTTCACCAACTCGACTGGCCGACGGCGCTCGATGGGCGTGAAGTCGACTGCACACTTCTGCCGAACCATCGCGGCGTGCTGCTGCCGCGCGATTGGGACAAGCCGTACTTCCCGATCCGCTCGACCGAGATGGGCGGGAATCCGAAAGCCTCGGACACCAGCGAAGTCCAAAGCAACGTCATCGAATCCTGGTCGATGTCGTGGTGGGGCTGGCAGAAGGGGCCGTCCGCCGCGATGGTCATCATCGAAACGCCGGACGACGCCGCGTATCAGTTCGATCACCCCGCCGGCGGACCGACGACCATCGGCCCGCGGTGGCGCGAATCGCTGGGGGCGCTGCGCTATCCGCGCGCGGGGCGGATGTGCTTCGTCGAGAAGGGCAATTACGTCGATCTGGCCAAGCGCTATCGCAAGCACGTGCAGGATCGGGGGCAGTTCGTCTCGCTGAACGAGAAGATCGCCCGCCGGCCGATCGTGAAGGAGCTGATCGGCACGCCGGCGGTGCGCGTCGGCATACTGACGAATATTCAACCCGACAGTTTGCGCTGGAGCACGACCGAGCCGACGAAGAACTATCGCATGACCACGTTCGACGATCGCGCGAAGCAGCTTCGAAGCTGGAAGGAGAAGGGGATCGATCGCCTCAACGTCTGCCTGACCGGCTGGCCGTGCCAGGGGTACGATCGCCAGCATCCCGACGAGCTCCCGCCTGCGCCGATCGCCCGTGGGTGGGAAGGAATGAAGCGTCTGGCCGACACGTGCAAGGAGCTTGGCTATCTCTTCGGCCTGCACGATCAGTATCGCGATTACTACACCGATGCCCCATCGTACGATCCGCAGTTCGCGATCCAGGAGGAGGACGACAAGCTCCCCGCCAAATCATTCCCCGGCAGCCGCTTCGGGCAATGGAAGCAGGGCCGCATCCCGTTCATGAACAACTGGGACGGCGGCACCATGGCCTACATGAACAACCGCCTCATGCCCGGCCACTTGATCAAGAACTACACCTGGCTGTTCGATCATGGCATTCATCCCGACGGCACGTATCTCGACGTCTTCGGCTACGTCCCGCCGGACCAGGACTTCAACCCCGAGCATCCGACGACGCGCACCGATGCGATCAACGCGCGCATCGCCTGCTTCACCTGGTCGAGACAGAACATCGGCTTCATCGGCACCGAGGCCGGGTGCGACTGGACTGTGCCCTATGCCGACATGACCTCGGCATTGCGAGCCAACAAGGCCGTCCCCGTGCCGCTGTTCAACCTCGTCTATCACGATGCGATCATCGTCCCCTACGACGCCTCGGACCTGCGCGGCTATCTCAACGGCGGACTCCCCCAAGGCTTCCGCGGCGGAGAGTTCACCGACGCCGACCTGCAAAAAATCCGCCGCATGGCTTCGCTGCACAAGCGGCTGGCGCTGACGGAGATGACCAAGCATGAATTTCTCGGCGAGAACTATCGCAAGGAACGGGCGACGTTTTCGGATGGAACGACGGTGACGGTCAGTTGGGATAACAACGACGTCGACATTCAGCCGCCGCTGTAGGGTCCGCCGTGCGGACCATTCACGGTGGGAGGTCCGCACGGCGGACCCTACGGCTGCGTGTAGAATCAGAGGTGACTCATGGCTAGCTCCGAACTCAAACAAAAAATTCGTGACGCGCTTAAGCGGGCGTACTTCAACGATGCTGACGATCTCGTCGATGTTTCGGACGGCGTCGGCGACGACATCCATGTCGTCGTCGTGAGCCACAAATTCGACGGCCAACGGATGCGCGAAAAAAATGATCTAATCTGGTCGGTTCTCTCAAGGGAACTCGCACCCGACGAATGGGGAAAAGTGACGCTCTCAATCGGCACGACCCCCGCGGAGATCAAGGCGTCCGCGCCCCGATCATTTCCTCAACGGCTCGAGCGACACAACCAACTGCTCGCACGCCTTCTCCCACGCCGTCCGGATCGCCGGGTCCGTCGGCCCGATGTTCATGTTCAGCAGGACAGCCTCGGTGTCACTGAGCTGCACAAGGCCGAAGCACGTGTGGATTTGCCGGCGATCGGGTAGGGGGAATGTGAAGGGCTTGGAGATCGCGCGCGGCGGTGTCGAGCGCATGACGCCCCATTCGACGGGGGCGCGCGGGGAAGCTTGCTCAGTCAGGCGTTGGCCGAGCGTCGCGAGGGGAAGGCGGGCGGGGTTGCCCAGGATCGAGATGTCCGCCAGGAAATCCGCCGAGTTCGTGCGGTAATTGGTGACCATCAACGCGACGTGCCCGCGCTCGGGCGGCTCGGAGTCGGGTCGCATCGTCGTCAGCGGCGATAGCTTGAAGCGCTCCAGCAGCGTGATCGGATCACGCAACGCGATCGCCGTCGACGGATCGGCGGGACGGACGAATTTCAGCGAGCGCGACATCGCACCAATCGCTTCGTTGGGCAGCAGCCCGGGCACGGCGGCGTAGCCGGTGAGGGCGTAGAAGTATTGATCGTTCAAAGCGATCAGCGTGTCGACCGCGGCGCTGCCGGTCGCGTCCTTGCCGGTGACGCGCATCGCCGGCGCCCCGCCAAGCGTCAGGGCGTGGATGCCGATCTGCGCATTCTGGAAACTGCGGCGAAGCTCCTCGGCGTGCTGCGCCAGCGTCCGTCCATTTGCGAGTTCGAGTTCCAGCGTGATGACAGCGGTCGCCCGCCTGCTGTCGGCGGCGTTGGCCCAGCGCGCGACCATGTTTCCGCGCCCTTCCCAGATGCGATGCCATCCCGCCGGCGTTTCGACCGCGACGCCGAACGTCGCGAATTCATCGCCCGTCGGCCGACTCGTGGGCGCTTGGGCGCCTGCATCTGTCGTCAACAGGCATAACAGCGCGAATATCGCAGCCATGAACTTAATCATGAATTGCAGGATAACTCACATGGCTCTGCGATGCCGCATTTTCGGCGCGTTCCCGCGTCGCCCGCTTCGTTGACGCTGTTCCGGGGCGCGCGTACGATCCCTCGCCTTGAAAGCAAAGAGGAACGCGAATGCCTGAAATTGATCCACGCCGCGTCGAGCCCAGACTGATCGACCTGGCGGCAAGACAACCTCAGCCGCAAATGTCGTACGGCGGCGTCACTATCCCCGGGCGCGGGCCGATCAATATGCCGATGGCCATGCCGGGGCCCGGCGGGGGGTCGGGGTACAACCGATACCGCGAGATGACCCTTGAGGAGATGCTCCTCGAGAACCGCGTGCTCTTCCTCGTCGGCGAGATCAACCACATCTCCGCCGCCAGGATTTACATGCAGATGCTCTACCTCCAGAGCGTCAAGCGCGATCAGGAGATTCACCTCTACATCAACTCGCCCGGCGGCGTCGTCGACGACACGCTGGCGATTTACGATGTGATGAAGTTCCTCAACTGTCCCGTCAACACCTACTGCATCGGCCGGGCGGAGAGCGGCGGGGCGATCGTCTTCATGGCGGGAACCAAGACCAAGCGCTACATCCTCCCCAACGCCAAGGTGATGATCCACCAGCCCTTCGGCGGCGTCTACGGACAGGCGGCGGACATCGAAATCCAGGCCGAGGAAATCCTCAAGACCAAGGATACCCTGGTCAATATCATGGCCAAGTGCACCGGCCAGACCTCAGACAAGATCCGCGAAGACTCCGAGCGCGACCGCTTCTTCGACGCTAAGCAGGCGGTGGCGTATGGGATTTGTGATGAGGTGATCGGGGAGGAGACCGGGATCACGGCGGCGGATACCGGGGCGGCGGGAGAGAAAAGTACCTGAAGATTGAGTCATTGAGTCATCGGGTCATTGAGCGATTGAATTCAATGATTCAATGATTCAATGATTCAATGACTCAATTTGAGATCCACATGACTTCCAACCAACTCATCCCCATCGTCATCGAGAAATCCGGCCGGGGCGAGCGCGCTTACGACATCTACTCGCGCCTGCTCAAGGACCGCATCATCCTGCTCAACGGGCCGGTCACGGATGAGTCGGCGGGGACGATCATCGCGCAGATGCTCTTTCTCTCCAACGACGATCCCAAGACCGACATTCAGTTCTACATCAACTCGCCGGGCGGCAGCGTGTCGGCGGGGTTCGGCATCATCGACACGATGCGCTACCTGCGCTGCGACGTCGCGACCACATGCATTGGCATGGCGGCGTCGATGGGCGCGGCGCTGCTTTCGCTGGGGACCAAGGGTAAACGGAATTGCCTGCCCAATTCGCAGGTGATGCTGCATCAGCCGCTCATCGGCGGCGTGCTCCAGGGGCCGGCGACGGACCTGGGCATCGAGGCCAAGCACATGCTCCGCCTGCGCGATCGTCTCTACAAGATGATCGGCGATGCGACGGGCAAGGACATCCAGACGATCCACCGCGACTTCGACCGCAACAAGTGGCTCTTCGCCGAGGAGGCGGTGGCATACGGCTGCGCCGACCGCGTGCTGGACAAGGTGCCTGACCTGATCGTTCGCCGGCAGCGCGACGAGGATGAAGCCGGCGAGAAGGATTAGTCGCGTGCGCATTGTCCCCTCTCCCGCTACTCCGGGAGAGGGTTAGGGTGAGGGCCCTCACCCCCGCCCTCTCCCGGAGTACCGGGCGAGGGAGATAGATCCGCAGATGAAACGTGTGATCGTCCTTCTCGTTGTCGCGATATCGATCACCGGCTGCAACTCTCCCAACGCCGCGAACATCAAGCTCCGCAAAGAAAACCACGAGCTTCGCACCAAGGTTGAGGATCTGGAACGCGCCCGCCAAGGTGACCAGGCGACTATCCGCTCTCTCGAGTCGCACGCCACGACTGTCCCCACGCTCCCCGGCGATCAGCTCTCCCAGCTCTTCACCGTTCACGGCCTGCAGTTCGGCAAGCTGACCGGCGAATTCGAAGGCAAGCTCAAAGTCTACGTCGTCCCGACGGACCAGCACGGCCAGCCGCTCAAGGCGGCGGGAAGTTTCGTCGTCGATGCGTTCGACCTCGCCAAGCCCGGCGACAACCGCACCGGCCACTGGGAATTCGGCTTGGATCAGGCGCCGAAGAACTGGTTCGGGCAGGCGATGCTCTACACGTATGTGCTCGAGTGCCCGTGGACGCAAAAGCCGGAGCATGAAGAAGTCACGCTGCGCATCAGCTTCGTCGATGCGTTGACGCATCGAACCTTCAACGCGCAGAAGATCATTCGCGTACAATTGGGGCGTTGAGCGATTCTCCGATCGATCGTCGCCGATTCTTCCGCAGGGGGCTCAGCGAGCTGCTCAAGCCGCTCGCCGAGGCAACCAAGCCGATCGAGCGCGCGCTGGCGGAGCTCGAATCTCTCGATCACCGAATCTTACCGGAGCAGGCGCGGCCGACATATCCGCTGAAGATCCTTCTTCGTCCGCCGGGTGCGCTCGCGGGGCGGGATTTTCTCGACACGTGCAGCCGCTGCGCCGTCTGCGTCGCGGTCTGTCCGGCTCATTGCATCAAGATCGACACCTCGGGCACGGTCGCCGGCGGGTTCCCCTACATCGTCGCGTCGGAATCGCCGTGCGTCGTTTGCGACGGGCTGCACTGCATGCAGAACTGCCCGAGCGGCGCGCTCGTCTTCACCCCCGCGGCCGACATCGACATGGGCACGGCCGAGTGGAAGGAGCACCTGTGCGTCCGCTCCAGCGGGCAGGAGTGCCGAATCTGCGTCGATCAATGCCCGATGGGCGAGGTCGCGATCACCCTCGATGAAGCCGGCAAGGTCGTGGTGAAAGAAGACGGGTGCATCGGCTGCGGGGTGTGCGAGCATCAGTGCCCGACGGTGCCGAAGAGCATCGTGGTCAATCCGCGCGGCGCTTGAGGTTCCTCCCGCATTTTGCGTAGCGGTCGGGCCGAAGGCCCACATGCCGTTTGCGACAGAGGACAGGTGGGCCTTCGGCCCGACCGCTACGCGAAAAGATTACTTCTGCAATTTGCTTTGGACGACGCGCTTGAATAAGTCCAGCGGCGCGGGCGTTCCCGTCCACGCCTCGAACTGTCCCGCCGCCTGTCTCACGAACATCTCGATCCCGCCGACGGTCTTCGCGCCGGCGGACTTGGCTTGCTGGAGAAGCTTAGTTTCCACTGGGTTGTAGATCGTGTCGAAAACGAGCGTGTGGGCGGTGAACTTTGGCGGGGTGTCCCCGACGGGGCTTTGATCGACGTTCGGGTGCATGCCGACCGAAGTCGTGTTGATGTAGATCTCGCAGCAGCTGTCGCAGAGCTTTTCCATCCTCGCGGCGACCACTTTGCCTTTCTGTCCGGTGAACTCGCGCGCGAGCTCTTCAGCGCGGTAGAAGGTGCGGTTGTAGACGACGACGGTGGCGCCAAGGTTCGCCAGCGCCGCGACCGCCGTGCGACCCGTGCCGCCGGCGCCGAGGATGGCGATGCGCTTGTTGGCAAGCTCGTCGCGCGTGATGTTCAGGGTAGCGGTGATGGTGTCGAGGATCGCGGCGTAATCTGTGTTGAATCCGCGAAGAGGCAAGCCCCCGGCGGCTCGATCGATCACGATCGTGTTGACCGCGCCAATGCGTTCAGCGAGTTCCTCAACCTGTGCTCCTTTCTCCTTCAGATACCGCAGCGCGTTCTCCTTGTGGGGCAGCGTGATCGACAGCCCGCTCAGATGCAGCGGCTCGAACGCCAGGAAACTCTCCATGAACGCCTTGAAGCTCTCGTACCCCGGATTGACCAGCAGCGGCAGATAGACGCCATCATGCCCGACCGCGTCGAACCCCGCGTTGTGGATCGCCGGGGACATTGAGTGCATCACCGGTGAGGCGACGACGCCGTAGACTTTGGTGTTCGCGTTGATCGCGTCCCAGCGGTACAGCCGCTTTATGTCGGCGATGGTCACCTGCCCCGGCGCGGTCGCGCTCTCGTCGCGCAGGGATGCGAAGGTCAGAAACGCGCCGAACTTCTTCGCGAGCACGCGAGAGATGAGCCCAGCCTCGCCCATACAGAGGGCGATGGTTGGCTTTTCAGACTCGAATAGCTCGAATGCCTCGAGATTGTCACGAATACTTCGCGCCATCCAGACAATCTTGTTCACGCCGCCCGCTATCGCGTTCAGCTCAACGAACAGATTATGAAGTTTCTCCGGACGCCCTTTGAAGTCGTGAGAACTCACGATCAGCGGCACGTCAAAGCGCTCCGAGATGCGCGGGTGCCGCCGATACGTTTCTAGTTCGACGTCAACGTATGCTGCTCCGGATTTGCTGACCGCTTGAAGAAGGAAGATGCGCTCCTCATCGGCAAGCTCGCTGCGGCCGCCTTCCCATGTTGGGCGGCAGGTCACGATTGCTCGCGCGAATCCGCCAACAGGAACAGCCTCTTTCAAAGAATCGATTCGCAGCTCCACTATGTCCGCGCCCGCTTCCGCGGCGGCCATGACTTCTCGCTTTGCCTGTTCGGTCGATTCAACAAAGATGGGCACGCACAGCAACGTCATAGCTGCTCGCGGACGAGCTTCTCGATGATCTTTTTCGTCTCGTCGCTCGCCTCCCACAGCGGCAGGCGCATCTCGCCGGAGTCCTTGCCGGCCACCTTCATCGCGTGCTTGATGCCCACGGGGTTGCCGTCGAGGAAGAGCGACTTGATGAACGGGAACAGCCGCCGATGAATGATCGCCGCCTCCGCGAAATTGCCGCCGGCGGCGAGCTTGACCATCTTCTTGATCGTGCCCGGGATCAGGTTGGACGCGACGGAGATCACCCCGACGCCGCCGATGCTCATCAAGGGGAGCGTCAGCGAATCGTCGCCGCTGAGGATGGGCAGCTCGCACAGCGACATGATTTCGCTGGCCATGTCGAGCGAGCCGGTCGCCTCCTTGATCGCGACGATGTTCGGATGCTTGGCCAGCCGGGCGACCGTCGCTGGCGTCATAGTCACCCCGGTGCGACCTGGGATGTTGTAGAGCACGATCGGCAGGTCGACCTTGTCGGCCAGCGTCATGAAGTGGCGGTACAGGCCCTCCTGCGTCGGCTTGTTGTAGTAGGGGTTGACCGAAAGCCCGGCGTCCGCGCCGCACTTCTTGGCGAAGCTGTGCAGCTCGAGCGCCTCGGTCGTCGCATTCCCGCCGACGCCGGCGATGACGGGCACGCGTCGGTTGGCGATCGTCACGGTGATCTGGATGACGCGCTCGTGCTCGGGAAAATCGAGCGTCGGCGATTCGCCGGTCGTGCCCACGGGGACGAGCCCGTCGATCCCGCCGGCGATCTGGTACTCGATCTGCTCGCGCAGGCGGCTCTCATCGACCTTTCCATCGCGAAAGGGCGTGACCATCGCCGTCATGGCGCCGCGGAACGTGGGCATAGCGGGTCGATTGTAGCACGGGTGTCTCGCTCCTGTCATTGCGCGGTGGGTGCGAAGCTGATAGCCGCGGGCGGAAGCCCGCGGGCTCCCGCCCGCGGCTATCAGCTAGCGCGGAGGGCGGCAGTACTCGCGGCGCGACATTACGAGAAGTCGGTCACGAAGGGTTGTCGCGCCAGCCAGCGGACTCCACGGGATGCGACGCGCTGCATCCGCCGGATCGGCGTGACGTTCAGCTTGCGCGCCAGCGACGGCGCGACGTTCAATCGGATCGGCTCACCCTCCCTGGGCATGTCGATCGTCTCGAATGCCTTCTTCAACTTCTGAATGAACACAACCTGCGCCGGCAGTCTTCCCGCGGCGATCTTCATCGGCGGGACGGTGATCGTCGGATTGGTGTTGATCTCCCACACCTGCACCTTGCCGTCCTTGATCGCGTAATCGATCCGCCCGTAATCCACATTGGCCAACTCGAAGATCCGCCGGATTTCCTGCTCGTGCGGGTCGGTCTGAATGAACTGCTGCTCTTCGCGGACGCAGTCGTCGCTGACGTCGTCGGCGAGCTTGATCACCCAGTCGCGGCTGTGCAGCAGGTGCCGTGGCATGACGCGATCGCCGACGCGGAAGGCGGAGAACTTGCGGAACAGCCCCGCCGCATCGGACGTATCGCAGAATTCGACCGCCAGCAAATCGTTGATGTTCTGCCCCTCGCGGACCGCCTGCGCGATCGCCGATTCGAGCTCCTGCGACGATTGCAGCAGCGGAGAGATCGCGCCGTTGTGCTCCGATTCCCGCCTCAGGAACAGCGGAAACTTCTTGGGCATCGCGCCGTTATTGACGCGGTGCGCGACAAACTGATTGATTCCCGCCGTGTGGAGCGTCCGGAGCAGGTCATATCGCCGAAGCGCCTTCGACGGATTGTTGAGCGCGCGAAACGAATCCGGTCGAGTGGAGAGAAGCGCCCAGATCTGCTTCGCAAAAGCGAGATACGAATCGTCGAGGCGCTCCAGGTCCGCGAAGATGTACGCCCCCGGCTTGAGCCGCCCGCCGAAGGCGACCTCCTCGTAATACATCGGCCGCACCAAGCCGCGCAGATCGCGGCCCCACGTGTCCAGGTAGTACTGGACGGTGTAAGCGTGCGCGCGTTTGACGAGGATGCGGATCATCGTGGCAAGCCTCTATGCGGGCGTCGCCTGTCCGAGCTTCCTTGGCGCCGGCTGGCGCGAGTGGTGCGAGTGGACGCAGAGCCAGCGCTGCGCGCGCCGGCGGAGGACCAGCGTGCAGCGCCCGGGGCGGTCGTACCAGCGCCCGTGCTCGTCGCGGCCCTGGCTCGTCCAGGGGACCGCAATCCACGCCAGCTCGCCGCTGACCTCGATGTGCGCCTCGTCGAGCAGGAATCCAAAGCTGCGCGTGCAGGCCCAGATGTTCTTCCACTGCCCCTCGACCAGCTCATCCCGACCGATCAGCATCCGCGCAAACGTGCCGAAGCTCACGACGTCCTCATCGAACATCCCCGCGGCCGACTCGTAGTCGACGGCTCGCACGCACTCGGCGAAGCGCTCGAGCCAGTCGCGAAGCTGCTGTTGCGAACCATCGCCGGCGTCGATCATCGAATTGGCAAACAGGGTGGTCATAGAAAATGCGCGGAATCGCCCCCAAAGATCATCGGTATAACTTTTCGGACGCTTGACTTTACCGAGCGGGTCGCGATTTATGAGCGCCTTCATTCTTGATCGGAGGCCGGATTGGCAGGCAAAGCATTGATCGTCTGGGGTGGATGGGACGGGCATCAACCCAAAGAAGTCGCCGAAGTTTTCCGCAAGGCTCTGTCGCAAGAGGGTTTCACCATTGAGGTCAGCGACACGCTCGAATCGTTCGGCGACGAAGCGAAGCTGCGCGAGCTGTCGCTGATCGTCCCGGTCTGGACCGCCGGGCAGCTCAAGCCCGAGCAGCAGTCCGCCCTCTGCCGCGCGGTGCGCGAGAGCGGCGTCGGCATCGCCGGTTGCCATGGCGGAATGTGCGACGCCTTCCGCAACTCCTGCGAGTACCAGTTCATGACCGGCGGGCAGTGGGTCGCCCACCCGGGCAACGATGGCGTCCACTACACCGTCAACATCAAGGTGCATGATCATCCCGTCACGCAAGGCATCAAGGATTTTCCGATCGTCTCCGAGCAGTACTACATGCACGTGGACCCCGGGCTGAAGGTCCTCGCGACGACCCGCTTCCCCGTCCCCGGCGTCGACGGCCCGCACGTCCCCAACGGCGACATCGAAATGCCCGTCCTCTGGACCAAGATGTACGGGAAAGGCAAAGTCTTCTACAGCTCCCTCGGCCACACCGCCGCCCTCGTCGAGTCCGAGCCGCATCTGACGATCATGCGCCGCGGGTTCAACTGGGCGGCGAAGTAGGATGACAAGGTGAGGGGGTGACAAGGTGAACGGCAATTTCACCTTGTCACCCCCTCACCTTGTCACCTTGTCATCCTCTCACGCCCTCCTTGCGGACTTCTGATCTTTCTCGAAGATACCCGCGGCAATGGTGATCACCATCGACGGTCCGGCAGGGACGGGCAAATCCTCGGTAGCGCTTGCTCTGGCGGAGCAACTCGGCTTTGATTTTCTCGACACGGGGGCGATGTACCGGGCGGTCGGCGTCGAGGCGCTGCGGCGCAATGCCAATCTCGAAGATCCGCGCGAGCTGACGTTCATCGCGCGGCACGTCAAGATCGATTTCGACTGGTCGCGCCATCCGCCGGGCGTCATGCTCAATGGCGATTCCGTCGGCCACCTGCTTCGCGGCGGGGATGCGACCCGCGCCGCCAGCTACGTCGCGGTCGTCCCGGCGATCCGCGAGATGCTCGTCGCGCAGCAGCAGCGCATCGGCCAGGAGAGGCAGAATCTCGTCACCGAAGGGCGCGACCAGGGCACCGTCGTATTCCCCAAGGCCGAGTTCAAGTTTTACCTCGACGCTTCGCCGCAGGAACGTGCCCGTCGTCGCGTCGCGCAGCTTCGCGCCCGCGGGGAGATCGTCGATGCGACCGAGATCCTGAACCAGATCGTCGCCCGCGACACGCGCGACGCCACGCGTTCCGTCGGCCCGCTGTCGATCCCGGACGACGCGGAGGTCGTCGACACGACGGCGATGTCGCAGCAGCAGGTGGTCGAGCACATGATCTCCCGCGTGCGAGGGGGCAGGTGACAAAATGATCATCCTCAGCCCTGTCGTCCTGAGGTACTCCGAAGGATCTGGCGTCGGTGGAGGCGGAACGCGGATCCTTCGGAGTACCTCAGGATGACAGAGGCTATTCAAGATCCTCCGGTCTACAGCATCGGCCGGATCATTTGCCGGCCGTTTGTCGATCGGTGGTTCGATCTGAAGGTCTACGGCGTCCGCAATGTCCCGCGTCGCGGCGGCGTCATCATCGTCTCCAACCACCAGAGCTACCTCGATCCGGTCTTGCTCGGCGTGAAACTGCCTCGCCCGCTGAGCTACTTCGCCAAGAGCGAGCTGTTCGAAAACCCCGCGCTGGGTTGGCTGATCCGCAGCCTCAACGCCTTCCCCGTGCGTCGCGGCGAAGGCGATGTCGGCGCGATGAAAGAGGCCATCCGCCGACTGCACGAAGGGCACATGCTCAACTTCTATCCCGAAGGACATCGGACGCAGACCGGCGAGCTGCTGCCGATGCAGGCGGGGATCGGTCTGATCGTCCGCCGGGCGGGCGTGCCGGTGGTGCCGGCGGTGATCGACGGCTCGTTTGGCGCCTGGCCGCCGGGGGCGAAAATCTTCCGCCCGCATCCGATCCGCATCGCCTTCGGCCCGGCGATGATGCTGCACGAAATGAAAGCCGCCGGGATCGTGCCGCGGATCGAGACCACGCTGCACGCCATGTTCAACGACCTTCGGCGAAAGGAGCGAAGCGATGTCGTCGAATGATTCCCTCCGCTACCTCACCGCCGCCGCCCTCAAGTTCCGAGACGAGCGCGACTGGAAGCAGTTCCACAACTTCAAGGACCTGGCGATCACCCTCTGCCTCGAAGCCGCCGAGGTGCTCGAGCACGCGCAATGGAAGACGCCCGCGGAGCTTGAAAGACACCTTCGCGAAAAGAAAGAAGACGTCGCCGACGAGCTGGCGGATGTACTAACGCTGCTGATCCTGCTCGCCGACCACGCGCAGATCAACCTCGGCGAAGCCTTCGAGACCAAGCTGGTTAAGGCTGCGAAGAAGTACCCAATCGAGAAGGCGCGGGGAAGTTCCAAAAAATACACTCAGCTTTGACCCTCGTCGGCGCAACAAGCATCCCAAATCGACGCGCCGCTGTTTTCTTTAACAATTGTCCGCATATATTCTTACGGGCCTTCGCGTCCGATTGGCAAAAAAGATTGTTGCGCCACGTTGCGCCCTGTTGCGCTCGTCCATCGACATAGAGATGGTACCTAACAGACATATAACTTTGTCAAGCGCAAAATCCGGGTTACGCATTCGCGCCTACCATGCCGCAGCGCAAACTTGATTTCCTGGTGGCGGCGGTTATCTCACCACGAAACTCACGGGGCCGTAGCTCAATTGGGAGAGCACCGCGTTTGCAACGCGGGGGTTGGCGGTTCGAGCCCGCTCGGCTCCATTCGTTCTTTCGTCTTGCTCGCGCCGGAACCTTTCAATAACCTCAGCGTCCAACCCACCTGAACGTCCAACCGTTGAGGTGGTCATGACCTTTTCACGCCTGTTTGCCGTCTTGTTGATCCTGTCGATTGCTCCGGCTTTCGCTCTGGCCGATGGGTTCATCATCATCGATCAGAACCCCATGCACGTCCCCGGGCATTTTCCGTTTGCGCCGATGGAGGTGTCGTATCACCGTGTCACGGTCGAGATCAACGATCGCGTGGCCACCACCAGCGTCGATGAGGAATTCGTCAACCCCGGCTCCAACCGCACGGAAGGGAAGTATATCTTCCCGCTGCCGGAAGGCGCGCACATCGACAAGTTCTCCATGGACATCAACGGCAAGCAGATGGAGGCCGAGCTCCTGCCGGCGGATAAGGCGCGCTCGATCTACGAAGACATCGTTCGCAAGATGCGCGATCCCGCGCTGCTCGAATACGTCGGCCGCGATGCGTTCAAAGTGCGCATTTTCCCGATCGAGCCGCACGGCACGAAGCACATCAAGATCAGCTACACGCAGGTGCTCAAGGAAGACGCCGGGCTGGTTGAATATCTCTATCCGCTCAATACCGAGAAGTTCAGCTCCAAGCCGATTCACGACGTGTCGGTCGTCGTGAAGGTCAAGTCCAGCAAGGGGATCAAGAACATTTACTGCCCCAGCCACGAGGCCGAGATCAAGCGGCATGGGAACGATGAAGCGACCGTTGGATATGAGGAAAGGAACGCCCGCCCGGATACGGACTTCAAGCTGCTCGTGTCGCGCGAGAGCAAGGACGTGGACGTCAGGCTGCTGAGCTATCGCAGCGCCGGCGACGGATATTTCATGCTGATGGCCTCTCCCGGTGCGGGGCCGAAGGATGGGAAGGTTTCGCCTAAGGACATCGTCTTCGTCATCGACACCAGCGGGTCGATGGCGGACAAGGGGAAGCTCGATCAGGCGAAGAAAGCGCTCGATTTCTGCCTGGCCAACCTCAACGAAGACGATCGTTTCAACATCGTCCGCTTCTCCACCGAGGCCGAGTCGATGTTCGCCGAGCTGGAGCATCCGACGAAAGAGCGCCTCGATCGCGCGCACGATTATGTTCAGAAGCTCAAGCCCACCGGCGGCACCGCGATCGACGATGCGCTGGCGGAGGCGCTCAAGCAGCGGCAGAGTGACAGCGACTCGAAGAAACGCCCGTACATCATCGTTTTCCTGACCGATGGTGCTCCGACGATCGGCGTGACCAACGAGGATGAGATCGTGAAGCGCGCCGTCGATCGCGCATCGGACGTCCGCGTCTTCTGCTTCGGCATCGGCAATGACGTGAACACCCACCTGCTCGATCGCGTCGCCGACGCCACCCGAGCGGCCAGCAATTACGTGCTGCCCAATGAAGACATCGAGGTCAAAGTCAGCTCCTTCTACGAGAAGGTGAAGGAGCCGGTGATGACGGACCTGAAGGTCACGTTCGGCGGGGGCGTGCACGTGTCGCAGCTCTATCCGGCGAAGCTGCCGGACCTGTTCAAAGGTGACACGCTGCTCCTCTTCGGCCGATACGACGGCGACGGGGCTGCGTCGGTGCGGGTCAGCGGCATCGTCGACGGCAAGCCGCGCGAATTCGCCGAGGACGTCAGGTTCGTCGACTCCGATACATCGCAGGCGTTCATTCCGCGCCTGTGGGCGACGCGACGCGTGGGTTGGCTGCTCGATGAGATCCGCATTCACGGCGAATCGAAGGAGTTGAAGGACGAGGTGGTGCGCCTGGCGCGCGAGCACGGCGTCGTCACTCCTTACACGGCGTATCTGATCGTCGAAGATGAGAACCGCCGGGGCGTGCCCGCGCTCTCGCGCACGTTCAGCGATCTCGAGACGGACAAGGACGCATTCACGGCAGCGAAGGGGGCGTACGACTCGACCGTCGCCGAGGCGGCGGCGCCGGCGCAGCGCAGCGGGCAGCAGGCGGTGGCGAATGCGCAGCGTTACGGATGGTTGAAGAACGGATCGAACCTGCAGCTCTCCGCCGGCTCCGGGTCGCTCGATCTGGCCAAATCCGCCGCGACCATGCCGTCGACCAACGCGACCGGTTACAAGTTGGCGCGGAATTACACGCAGCAGTCGCGCGTCCTCAACGGCAAGGCGTTTTATCAGAACGGCAACACCTGGACCGACTCCGCCGCCCAGAACCGACCGGCCAAGCAGCGCACCATCAAGTTCAACAGCGACGAATACTTCGAGCTCGCCCGCAACAACCGCGCGGCCGCGCAGTGGATGTCGCTGGGGAATGAAGTGGACGTGGTGATTGGCGACACGCTCTATCAGATTCGAGACAACTAAGTGTGCCCGCGCGCTTGTCATCCTGAGCGAAGCGAACGATCTAGCCCAGAAGTGACGTAGATCCTTCGCTTCGCTCAGGATGACAACCGATTGGAGGACCAATGCGTCAAATCATTTTTGCTCTGTTGCTGCTCACGACTCTACAGGTTCGCGCGGCCGAACTCAGCCCGACAAGCATCCCCGCCTCGGGCGCGGGAAAGACGATCGAAGTCTGCTTCGTCCTCGACACTACCGGATCGATGAGCGGGTTGATCGAGGGCGCCAAGCGCAAGATCTGGACGATCGCCAACGGCATCGTCGCCGCCGACAAGAAAGCGATGGTGCGCTTCGCCCTGGTGCCGTATCGCGACCGCGGCGACGAATACGTCACCAAAGTTTTCGATTTGACCGACGATCTCGACAAGGTCTTCGCCGATCTCCAGACCTTCGCCGCCGCCGGCGGGGGGGATGGGCCGGAGAGCGTCAATCAGGCGCTCGATGATGCGGTCAACAAGGTGAAGTGGACGCCGAAGGACGGGGCGCTGAAGTTCATTTTCCTGGTCGGCGATTGCCCGCCTCACATGGATTACCCGGACGATGTGAAGTACCCCAGGACCTGCGAGCTCGCGGCGCGGCAGAACATCATCATCAACACAGTGCAGTGCGGCGGGGAATCGGAGACGACGCCGATCTGGCGGGAGATCGCTAAGCTCGCGGAGGGCTCGTTCGTCGCGCTCGAGCAGTCCGGCGGGATGGCGCAGATCAACACGCCGATGGACGATGAGATCGCCGCGCTGAGCGCGAAGATCGGCGCGCTGGCCGTGCCCTACGGCTCCGCCTCGCAACAACTATCGGTCGCGTCGAAGAACTCCGCCGCCACTTCTGCTCCCGCCTCCGTCGCCGCCGAGCGCGCCTACTTCAACGGCCTGTCCGGCAAGGCCATCCAGGGTCGCGGCGACCTGATCTCGGATGTCCGCGAGAAGGCGGTCGCGCTGGACAAGGTCGATGAGAAGGAACTTCCGGCCCAGATGCAGAAGATGTCGCTGGACGAGCGCAAGGATTATCTCAAGACCAAAGGCGAGGAGCGCGACAAGCTCACCGCGCAAGTGAACGAGCTATCACAAAAGCGTCAGGCGTACATCACCGAGCAGACCAAAAAGCTCGCCGGCAGAGGCGATGCGTTCGATGAGAAAGTGACCGAGATCGTCCAGGGGCAAATGAACAGGAAGAAGTGAACCTCAGCGCGCCGTCCGCTGCGTTGCCGGTTTCTGCTTCAGGTGCTTGTCGAAGAACTCGACGACCACCTGGATCGGCGGGGCGAGGTTCCAGCCGTGAGGCGCGCCTCTGGTCATGTGCATGGTCACCTCGATTCCCGCGCGGCGGAGGGCGCTGCGCAGGATCTCGCTGTGCCGCAGCGGGACGATTTCATCCGCGTCCCCGTGCGCGATCAGAAAGGGGGGGTCATCGCTGGTGACGTGCGTGATCGGGCTGGCCAGGCGGGCAAGGTCCTGCTTCTGCTCGAGCGCGCCGCCCAGGAGAGTTTCGATCGAGTGACGGAGTTTCGATCCCTTCTCGACGATGAGCAGATCGGCCGGGCCCCAGTAGTCGACGACGGCCTGGACGCGCGATGAGATGGATGAGGACTCGCCCTCCAGCTCCGCGATGCCGCCGGACGTGCCGAGCAGGGCGGCGAGGTGCCCGCCGGCGGATGCGCCCCAGACGCCGATTCGGTCCGGGTCGATCCCGTAGTCGCCCGCATGCGATCGCAGAAACCGCACCGCCGATTTGATGTCGTGAATCTGCGCCGGGAACGGCGCGACCTGCGGCGAGCGATATTTCACAATCGCGACGGCATATCCATGCTCAAGCAGCGGCATCGCCGCCGATGATGTGTCCGGCGCGTCCGGGCCGTCTCCGAGAAAAATCACGAGCGGCGCGAATGCGCCGCCTTGCTGGGGGCGGTGCAGATCCAGCTTGAGCGATGTCTCTCCCGCCCGGGCGTATTCGATGTCCCGCGTCGTCGTCTCCGCGGCGACAGCCTCGCCGCAGAACAGCACCATCAGGATTGGCACGACGATCGACCGCATGTCCGCAAATATCTTACGCCCCATAACCAGCAGCGCTGCTTAACCCGGTCCACGCAATATCCGACAAATGAAGGGGGGCTGACGGTTGTCACGGTCATTCCGTGCGCCTCTGCCGGAGGTTTTGATGTTGAAGACGCTAACTCAAATGATCAAACCCAAGCACGGGCGTGAGCGCCGCAAGGCCGAGCGCTTTCCCATGAATTCCAAGGGCGAGCTGTTTGTCTGCCCGGCCACCAGCCGCACTGTGCCCATTCACGTCGATGTGAAGGATGCCTCCACCACCGGCGTGGGGGTCATCTCCCCCGAGCCGCTTACGATGGGGGAGAAGTACGTCGTTAAAGAGCAGACGCTCTCCCGCGGCAAGCGAGTCCTCTATACGGTCGTTCGCTCTCAGACATTGAATGACGGGCGCTTCAGCGTCGGTCTGCACGCCAGTGATTTGATCGACGGTGCCGGCCGGCGCGCTGCGGCCGGCGGGGGGCAAAATGCGGCGAGTCGGCTCCTCTTTCTCGTGCTGATCGTGGGCATCTGCGCCGCCGCCGTCGCCCTCTTCAGCTCCGCCGCCGCACATTAACTTCCGTTTAACCGGATTCTCCCAAACACCTTCCCCCGCCCGCTTTGCGCGAGCGGGGGGCTTTCAACCTGCCATAAAGTCCCGCACGTAAGCCACGCCACACTTGTTTCCGCGTGAAGATGGCGTATTCTTAAGGCCGCTGAGAGTGAATCGAAGGGTTCGACCAAACCACGTCAGCCCCTGCGCGGGGCCGGAGGGTTAATTTATGCGGAAGATCCGTATCCTGGCGGCAGTCGGTGCAGCCATCTGTGCGCTGGCTGCGACACGCGTGCAAGCGGCTGTTGCGCCCGGTAATTTCTTTCCAGCACAGTGGGATCCGAAGCTTGGAATTCACGTGACTTGAAGTCGCGGCCGCACTGACCCTATAGTGAGTCGTATTAATTTAAATCATACCAACATGGTCAAATAAAACGAAAGGCTCAGTCGAAAGACTGGGCCTTTCGTTTTAATCTGATCGGCACGTAAGAGGTTCCAACTTTCACCATA